>OQVR01000166.1_pt1 | contig 26631 bp, 26 predicted proteins | sample 1691521 | NCBI WGS metagenome assembly OQVR01 (sample SAMN03418256, study PRJEB22391) | human gut metagenome | biome: human-gut; feature: organic feature; material: feces | host: Homo sapiens | place: Tanzania | collected 2013-01
CGTTCTATTTTCATTTTTTTCTTCTCTTAAAGATTGATGTCGCAAAGTTAGGGTGTTTTTTTTCAGCCACAAATTAGCACAAATTTTCACAAATTATTTTTTGTTGAATCTTGTTGAATCTGTGTGAGTTTTGGAAATCGGAGCACTCGGAGTAATCAGACAACACCCTCTACCCACCCCACTATCCTCCGTGAGATTTCCCACCATCAAAGGAAAGCCCTGAGATCTGTGTGATCTGCGTGAGCCACAAAAACACCCACAAAGCGAGATCTGTGTGAGACTGTGGAAGCGTGGGTGGGATTTTTTTGGTGAACCTTTCGGAAATTCTCAGAAAAAAGCTATCTTTGTAAATTAGAATTAATGTAAACTATGGACCACTCTCCTATACTTGCTATCATTGTGCCTTGCTTCTGCGAGGAAGAGGTGCTTCCGAGCACCAACGAACGGCTGCGCGCCTTGCTTGCCGACATGGTGACGAGGGGCGATGTGTCGGGGCGAAGCTGCGTGGTGTATGTCGACGATGGCAGTTCCGATGCCACTTGGACGCTGCTGAAGGGCTTTTCCGATGCATCCGACTCGGTGTGCGCCGTGAAGTTGTCGGGCAACTTCGGACATCAAAACGCCATTATCGCCGGTATGGAGACCATGCTCAACGAGGCCGACATTTTCGTGACCATTGATGCCGACCTTCAAGACGACATTGCCGCCATTCCCAAGATGGTGGCAAAATACAAGGATGGCTACGAGATAGTGTATGGCGTGCGCTCGAAGCGTGCCACCGACTCGTGGTTTAAGCGCACCACCGCCCTTGGCTTCTACCGCCTGATGCAGCACCTGGGCACAAAGTCGGTATTCAACCACGCCGACTTCCGCCTTATGGACCGCCGCACCGTAGGCGAACTGCTCCGCTACCCTGAGCGCAACCTGTTTATGCGCGGTATCGTGCCCCTGCTGGGATTCAAGAGCGCCACAGTGGAGTATGAACGCAGCGAGCGCACCGCTGGCACCACGAAATACCCTTTCTCTAAGATGCTGAGCTTTGCCGTAGATGGCATCACCTCGTTCAGCATACGTCCCGTAAGGCTTGTGCTGACCATAGGCATCGTGTTTGTGTTTATCGCTATCATCATATTGGCGTATGTGCTCTACTCGAAGTTTAGCGGCCATGCTGTGAGCGGTTGGTCGTCGATGATACTTTCGATGTGGTTTATCGGCGGCTGCATACTGATAGGTCTGGGCATAGTGGGCGAATATATCGGCAAAATCTACATTGAGGTGAAAGGCCGCCCACGCTACCACATCGAAACCACCACCGGACAACTACCCTCACAAAAGCAACATACGCATTAATCAACAGAATTCAAACATCAATCAATACATATTTTTATCGAGACAGTATGAAGAAAAAGACTTTACTGGCAGCAGCACTTTTAGGAGCAAGCGGCATGGCTATGGCGCAAGCGCCCCTGTGGCTGCGTAATGCTAAAATCTCGCCCAACGGACAGGAAATCGTGTTCACCTACAAGGGCGATCTCTACAAAGTGGCAACAGGAGGCGGACAGGCGCTTCAACTCACCAGCCTCCCTTCGTATGAAACCGCTCCCGTGTGGAGCCCCGACGGCAAGCAAATAGCCTTTGCCAGCGACCGTAAGGGCAACTTCGACTTGTACGTGATGTCTGCCGACGGTGGCACGCCTAAGCAAATCACATTCAACTCGGCAAGCGAGACCCCTACCACATTCTCGCCCGACGGCAAATATGTATATTTCTACGCCACTATCCAAGACCAGGCGTCGAACATCATGTTCCCAAGCGGACGCATGATGGAACTTTACAAGGTGCCTGTGAATGGCGGACGCACTTCGCAGGTGCTCAGCACCCCTGCCGAAGACGTGTGCTTCGACAAGAGTGGCAAATTCTTCCTGTATATGGACGTGAAGGGCGGTGAAGACCCATTACGCAAGCACCACACTTCTTCCATCACTCGCGATGTGTGGCGCTACGATGTGGCTACCGGCAAGCACACCAACCTCACCAACCGTGGTGGCGAAGACCGCACTCCAGTGCTCAGCCCCGACGGCAAGACGGTGTATTTCTTGAGCGAACGCAACGGGGGCTCGTTCAATGTGTGGAAATTCCCATTGAACAACCCTTCGCAAGTGACAGCAGTCACCTCTTTCAAGAAAAATCCTGTGCGCGGCCTCTCGGTGGCTGCCAACGGCACACTCTGCTACACCTACGACGGTGAAATCTACACCCAAACCGACGGCGGCAAGCCAAACAAGGTGAACATCAACCTCTTCCACGACGATGGCGATGCTATCAGCATCATGAACTACACCCGTGGTGCCACCAGTGGCGCAGTGTCGCCCGACGGCAAGCAAGTGGCATTTGTGGTGCGCGGCGAGGTGTTTGTAACCTCGGTTGAATACAACACCACCAAGAAAATCACCGACACACCAGAGGCTGAGGCCGACGTGTGCTGGGGACCCGACAACCGCACCCTCGTGTATGCAAGCGAGCGCAACGGCAAGTGGCAACTGGTGAAGGCTACTATCAGCCGCAAGGAAGACCTCAACTTCCCCAACGCCACCATCATCAAGGAAGAAATCATCGCTCCTAACAAGAATGTAAACCGCAAGTCGCCACAATTCTCGCCCGATGGCAAGAAGTTGGCGTTTATCGAAGAGGGCGAACGCCTGATGGTGATGGACGTGAAGAGCAAGGCGGTGACACAAGTGACCGACGGCTCGCAATGGTATGGCACCGAGGGCTCGTTCAACTACAACTGGAGCCCCGACAGCAAGTGGTTCTGCCTCGAATTTATCGGCAACGGCCGTGACCCATACAGCGACATCGGCATCGTGAGCGTGAACGGTGGCAAAATCACCAATATCACCAACAGCGCATACATCAACGTGCTCCCTCGCTGGGTGCTCGACGGTGGCGCTATCATGTTTATCAGCAATCGCTACGGCCTGCGCAGCCAAGCATCATGGGGCTCGCAAGACGACGTGCTGCTGGCTTTCGTCAATGAGGAGGCTTTCGACCGCTACCGCCTGAACAAGGAGGAAATGGAACTGCTTAAGGAGACCGAAAAGGCTGAAAAAGCAGAAAAAGACAAAGCCAACAAGGACAAGAAGGACGACAAGAAGCAAAAAGCCGCCAACGACGAGAAGGACAAGGTGAAAGACATCGTGGTGGAACTTGATAAGATTAAAGACCGCGTGATTCGCGTAACCCTCAATTCGAGCGACCTCGCTGGCTGCGCCATCAACAAGGACGGCGACGTGCTTTACTACCTCTCAAGAGTGGAGAAAGACTACGACCTCTGGAAAATGGACCTGCGTAAAAACAGCACCCAACTCATCAACAAGATGAACACGAAGTGGGCCGACATTCAAACCGACAAGGACGGCAAGAACTTCTTCATTCTGGGCGGCAGCAGTATGCACAAGATGAGCGGCGACAAACTCACCCCTATCACCTATTCGGCAGTGGTGAAGATGAACCGCGCGAAGGAACGTGAATACATGTTCGAGAATGTGAACCGTGAAGTGGCTCGCCGATTCTACAACACCAACATGCACGGCTGCGACTGGGATGCCACTATCAAGAACTACCGCAAGTTCCTCCCTCACATCAACAACAATTACGACTTCTCATACATGCTGAGCGAGGTGCTTGGCGAACTCAATGCTTCGCACACCGGCAGCCGCTACTATCCTAACGGCAGCGCCGAAACCACTGCCCAACTCGGCTTGTTCTTCGACTGGAACTACACCGGCAAGGGATTGAAGGTGAGCGAGGTGGTTGAATACGGTCCATTCGACCGCGCTAAGTCGAAAGTGCGCCCTGGCACCATCATCACCAAAATCAACGGCACCGACATCACCGTAGAAAACGACTACACCACCCTGCTCAACGGCCAGGTGGGCAAGAAGGTGCTCGTGACTTGCAAAAACGCCTCTGGCGAATGGGAAGAAGTGGTAAAACCTATCAGCGCCGGCATGAACAACGCTCTGCTCTACAAGCGTTGGGTAAAGCGTCAGGAAGCCCTCTGCGACAGCCTTTCAGGTGGTCGCCTGGGTTATGTTCACCTCCAGCAGATGAACGACAACAGCTATCGTGAAATCTACGAGAAGGTGCTTGGCGAATACAACAAGAAGGACGGTATCGTAATCGACACCCGCTTCAATGGCGGTGGCCGTCTGCACGAGGATATCCAAATTCTCTTCAGCGGTGAGAAATACCTCACTCAAGTGGTGCGTGGCCGCGAAGCTTGCGACATGCCAAGCCGCCGTTGGAACCGCCCAACCATCATGCTCCAGTGCGAGGCCAACTACAGCAACGCACACGGCACACCATGGGTTTACAAGCACACCGGCATGGGCAAACTCGTGGGTATGCCAGTGCCTGGCACCATGACAAGTGTGAACTGGATTACGATGCAAGACGAAAGCCTCATCTTCGGTATTCCTATCATTGGCTACCGCTTGGCTGATGGCTCTTACCTCGAAAACCAGCAACTCGACCCCGACATCAGAGTGGCTAACGACCCAGCTGTGATTGTCACCGGTCGCGACCAGCAGCTTGAAGCAGCAGTTAAGGAACTTCTGCAAGAAATCGACGCTAAGAAATAAAACAAGATTATAAACAAATGCGTCGGGAACGTTCGCTTCAGAATCGCTCTCGACGCATTTTTCAATTTCACATGACATGAGCTCAATTATCACCAACATCATTGGTTACACAGCATCTATCTGCATGGTGCTTGGCTATCTGCCACAAACCATACACACGCTGCGAACCCGCAAGACCGACGACATCGCCGTCGGCACATTCCTGCTGATGGGGCTTGGAGGGCTGTTCTTCTGCATTCAAGGGCTGCTGCTCGAAAACTGGCCGCTGTTTCTGTGCAACCTCCTCACCACCACCATGAGTGCCATCATCTTCGCCATTAAAATGCACAACGACCACTTCAAAAAAAGAAAATAACCACACAGAAATCAGAAGTTAGAAATTAGAAATTAGATATTAGATATTAGATGTTAGAAATCAGAATCCTCACACAGATTCAACAAGATTCAACAAAAAAATAAAACTGTGCTAATTCATGGCTCATAACAAAAGCCAAGAATTAGCACATTTCTTTTGTGGATTACACACAAAATGTGTGAAATTAATTATTTTTACAACTTTATCGTTGCATTTATTGCGATAACACTGTATCTTTGCAACAAAATCAGTATAACAATGATTACCAAAGAGGAAGTACAGACATTTCTTTCCCAATTTCAAACGAAGTTAAAAATCTTTGGCATCATATATCGCGACGACAGAGGAAAAAACCAAAAAGCACTTGAAGAACTTGAGATAGTACCCTCATTCAGAAGGGTGATTATCGAAAATCTGAAAGTGGAAGATTATGTTCAGGGACCAGTTATCGACGAGTTGAACAAGCTCGGAGAGATGTGGGTGTTCGGCAATGATGTTAAAGGCAGAGAAGTATATATTAAAATTATGCTTGGAGGCGTGGGCTGCCAAACTATATGTATATCATTCCATATAGCAGAGCACCCTTTAGTGTATCCATTTAAATGATTGCGATGATGAAAAGTCCATTTACAGGTAAAGAGATGATGCGCATTTACGAAAAGCGCACATGGAATTTCCGTGGTGAGCAATTTGAGTATTACCACACAGCATGGCAATGTCCCGACACTGGCGAACAGTTCACCACCGACGAATCCGACACCGCCGGCTTTATGCAGGTCACCAATCAATACCGCCAAAAATACGGAATTCCGTACACCGACGAAATAATTGCGGTGCGAAACAAATACGGCATAAGCGCCGCAAAGATGTCGCTTATTTTGGGTATCGGTGTCAACCAGTACCGTCTCTATGAGAAAGGTGAAGTGCCCAGCGTGTCGAATGGCCGCATGATTCGTTCGATAATGAATCCAAAAGTGATGCTCGATATGATTGAGAGTTCAAAACACGAACTTTCGCCACAAGAATATGCCAAAATAAGCGAAAAAGTAAAAGCCACCATCAGTGAAAGCGAAAACTACAAAATCGCTCAATACGAAACAAATCGCATTTTCACCTCACCTCGTGGAGAAGAAAACGGATTCGCACCCACATCACTCACACGCTTAAAAAACATCATGCTAAGCATTCTCAATCAATGCAATGGCGTGTGGTGTACGAAAATGAACAAATTGCTGTTTTATATTGATTTCTACGCTTATCGTGAGCGTGGGTATGCCATGACTGGACTGACTTACAAAGCAATCGACTTTGGACCCGTGCCCGAAAGATGGGACAGGGTGTATAGCGAATTTTCAGAAATCAGCCAAGACATACAGCAATGTGGCGATTATGAGGGAAGCATACTCCACGCCCATTCACCAATAACGGATGGGGTGCTCAGCAACGACGAGATACAAATCATCACCACAGTTTGCAAAACCTTCGGCAACAAATCGTCACGCGAAGTTTCGCAAATCAGTCACAATGAAAACGCGTGGCTGAATCACCACGACGCCCATGAGCGTATATCATTCAACGAAGCATTTTCACTAAAAGCCCTCTAACACATTCACAAATTAATACACCCACAAAAAAATTGTGCTAATTCGTGGCTGATGAGAAAAGCCATGAATTAGTACAAATTTAATTTTTGTTGAATCTCGTTGAATCTGTGTGAGGCATTGGAGCAAGCCTGCGTAGAGTCTCTGTGAGATTTCCCACCCACAAAGCAAAACTTAGAGTGAGATCTGTGCGATCTGTGTGAGACACGGAGTGAAGATGCGAGATTAGGCGCGGGATTCGGATTTGGCGGTTTGCCTGAGGGCGAAGTAGCCGAACACGCATGAGAGGGCAGCACCTGCTACAAATGCAATGGCGGTGCTGTGCACAGGGTTGCCAAGCGCCACGATGGGTGCTGTGAGCGCACCACTCACGAAGCCCATCGCCCCAAACAATGCCGATGCCGTGCCGGCTTGCTTGCGTTCGCTTTCGAGTGCCATGGTGGTGGAGGCGGTGAGTGTGAAGCCCATAAACACCAGCAACGTGCAAAGCACTGCCTCGTAGGCCCAGAATCCCAAATCAAGGAAAAGCACCACGGCTTCGAGCGCGCTCAGCACCATCATGCCCACGCAACTCACTTTCACTCCACTGGTTGCCTTTTTGAATTTGGCGGCACTACCTGCGCCAATGGCGATAAACACACCGTTGACCGAAAGCGCCAAACTCGCCTGCATGTGGTCGGTATAGCCATAGTGGCTGAGTATGCTCCACACCGATGCAATATTGCCAAAGAGAATCACTTCGGCTGTGCACTGGTGAAGCACATAGAGAATATACTGCTTATTGCGCACCACGGTGCCATAAAGGCGAAAAGTGGCTAAAAGCGGACGACCTGTGCGGCGGCCATCGGGCAACGACTCGCGCAAATGATAGGTGCCTATCGCCATCAGCAGCCCCACGGCGGCAAGCATATAAAACACGCCCTGCCAGCCCGAAATGTCAGCCATCGCGCCACTTGCCATCGGCGCCACAATCGGTGCAATGCCGTTGATGGTGCCAGTGATGGCTATCACCGTCATCAGTTCGTGGCCCTTGAAATTGTCGGCAGCTATGGAGCGTGAAATCACGATGCCACCTGCGCCGCCCACGCCTTGCATAAATCGCAAAGCGATAAACATTTCCATGTTGGTGGAAAACGCCACAGCCAACGACGCCAGGAAAAACAGCGTGACCGACAAAATCAGCGGCCTGCGCCGTCCGTATTTGTCGCTCAGAGGTCCCAGCACCAGTTGCCCGACAGCCAAACCTATCATACTGGCGGTGAGTCCGAAGTTCACCACCGCCTGTGTGGAATCGAAATGCTTAGCCACAAGTCCGAGGATTGGGCCAAGCGTGTTGTTGATAAGGGGCGCAAACGCAGTGAACGCCCCCAGCAGTACCAATAAAAAAATCTTATAGTTTCTTTCCATTAAAATGTGCGTGTGATGTTCACTCAGGAGTTACACCCCCAGCCTGTTTAAAGGCCAAAGGCGACAAACCAGTCATTTTTCTAAAGAATTTACCCATACTCGACTGGTCGGCAAAAGCATACTTATAAGCGATTTCCTTGAGCGACAGACCGCTTAACCGAATTTCACGCTTCAACTTTGAAATCAATATTTCAGAAATCAGCTCTTTTGCGCCCTTTTCGGTTTTCTGCTTACAGATGTCGCTCAGATATTTAGTGGTGATATTCAGTCGGTTGGCATAAAACGCCACTTCGTGCTCCCTGTCGCTGTGTTCCGACACCAGATGCACAAAATCGCGGAAGTAGGTATCTGCCATGGTGTACATTTTCACCTTTGTGTCGCCGTTCTCTTCCGTCTCGCTCTCCACCATCACCAAAAGCATACTGCGGAAAATGCAGCCGGTCACCTCAAAGGTGTGCTTGCCACCACGCATAGTGTCGTACATGTAGAGGCATTTCATCAGATGAATGAGCAATTCCCACTCCTGAGCATCGGTCACCTGCTTCACGGGTCGTGCAGCCAAGTTGCCCAACTTCTCGAAAGGCATACCCACGGTGATGTCGCGCGAAAACGAGTCGGCCACCAGCAGCACCCACGCCTGAAAATCGGGCGATACCTCCAGAATCTTCGTCTGAAACATCTTCGCGCCAAGCAGTCGCGAGCCCTTAGTGAGCGTCACTCGCTGCATATTGCCCTCTAGCACCGCACTACCCTCTTCGCACAGCACCATCATACTCAGGCGCGACTCATCTGGCAAATTTTTATTCTGAACCGACGAATCGATATGGAAAATCGCATATCCGTTGGATTGCAAAATCTGTTTTAAATCAATCATCATTTCGTATTTTGACCACAAAAATAGAAAAAAGTAAGGAATTTTTCCGCCCCCTTATGCGTTTTTAACAAAAAACAATGAAATCAAAACTGCTTCTTAAACGCCATTTCCAGTTCTGCCATGCTCTGCAATAATTCCTCGAAAGAGGGAGGGTTGTTGTAAATCATCGAGCCTTGCATCGCCTGATAGTCGCTCTTCCAATCCTCCACACATTCTGCTGGCGGCGTTAACACTATCCTGCTTCGTATATCGGGTGTGTAATCCACTCCACTGATGCTTGTAAGAGTGGAGCGGTGATGATGAATCGTGTTCCACAGTTCATCATCGGAAACGGCTCGTTTATCGATGCCTTTACGCATCATCATGTGAAGGTCGTAAAGGTGCCGTGAGCGCCTATTTGCAGACACTGCGACTCCTCTGGAAAACAATTCATGAAGGAGAAAACACTTCTCAAGAAATGTTTTTTCGGCAACAGCAGTTCTAACCTCAACATCAACAAGCGAAGTGGTAATAGAAGGCAACGCCACGTCAACCAAACTTTTAATAGCCACATTCAGTGTAGGTTCAAGTAACGAACGAGCACCAGCCTCTATTTTCACCACAGGCAAAATATAGTCTATTTTATCGGAAAACAGTGAGGCGTATTTCACGTATATAATTCGTGGTTCGGGATAAGTGGAGTCGCCCACGCCATCGGGCTGCGCCTCTATTTCGCACAAGCCATAAAGAGGCGTTGATGCTATTGCCTCGCATAACTGCCCAAACAATTCCTCTCGCACAAACATTGACGACTCTTTCCTCAGTTTCTTCACCTGCTTTTTGGTAAGTTCACCATCTAAGTCAAATAAGGAGCGATCAATGGCAAGGTCGATGTCTTCCGAAAACCTATTTATCGCATTCCACACTTTGCTGATTGAAGTACCTCCTTTAAACACCAAACCATGAGCACATGGCAGCGTAAACAACACTTGCAGTATCGCTGTCACCCACAAGTCTTTCTCAATTGCCTGAACAGGCAGATTTAGTTTTGCTGCCGTTTGTTCTATCACCAGTCGTTGCTGGGCTGGATTTAGTGAAAAATAATCATTCCTCATATAGCGCTTTAATCATCGACGACACCCAAGACGGCATCAGTTTGTAATCTTGTTTCACAGATTGATGCACATCTTGCTTCAGCAGTTGCCGTGTTTTGTTTTTAATTTCCTCTGTGATATTCTCCTTTCCCAATTCCTTATAAGCGAATGTGAGCAACATTGCAAGCCGAGAATTGAAAGCAAGGTTTTTGGGAGATGTATGGCGGAATTGTATTGTGCCGCCGTTATACAATGTCACTTTACGGTTATAGCCATCCGTCAGAAACACTATATTCATGGGTATTTGCGTGGAGAACCCAAGTCTATTCAATGCGTAGATGCCTGTTGGAACTATACGCGCTTTATCCCTTTTTGCCAGGCTTTGTGATATTTCCTCCAACGTGGGGTATAGCACACCAAGTCCAAGCACTTTGTCGATTTTGGGATAGTAATACATTCCTCGGCAAACCCTCAACAGTTTACCGTTTTGTGTCATACGTTCCAGGGCTTTGCCTATTGTTTTTTGCTCGGCATATCGAACGAAATCCGTAGCGAAATAAAACTTACCCCTACCGCATTTTTTAATATGCGTAAATATTTTATCTTCTGTGCTTTGCATCAAATGTTTATAATATTTCTGTCGCAAATTTACGCCAATAATGCGACAAAAACAAACATCTTACATCATTTTTCTTCATCGTATGGGATAGGATTGTTCGAAGCGGTGGAAAGAACTGCTTTACTGGGTGTTTATGCACCCAACAAACAAAAGATAGATAAGGGTTAAATTTGGGTGCTATTTCGTGGATTGGTGGAAAATCAGTAACTTTGCACCATTATTTCTATAAACGACTACGATTAATGGCGGAAGAAAAGAAAACGACGGTAAAAATTGAAACTCTGGGTTGCAAACTCAACTTCTCGGAAACGGCTACAATCAGTGCCTTGCTTGCCAAGCGGGGCATCACCCCTGCGCAAGATGGCGACGTGCCTTCGGTGTGCGTGGTGAACACTTGCAGTGTGACTGAACTTGCCGACAAAAAATGCCGTCAGCACATTCGTGGACTTATCAAGCGCTACCCCGACGCGCTCATGGTGGTGACCGGGTGCTACGCACAGTTGAAAAGTCAGGAAATCGCCGCCATCGACGGTGTGGACATCGTGCTCGGCAGCGAGCAGAAACTCAACATCGCCGACTATGTGGACCGCTGGTTGGAGCACCACCAGAAGGAAGTGGCAGTTACGCCACATAAGGACATTCGCCAGTTCAGCCCTTCGTGCGAGCGTGGCGACCGCACCCGCTACTGGCTGAAGGTGCAAGACGGTTGCGACTACTTCTGCACCTACTGCACCATTCCTATGGCGCGCGGCAGAAGCCGTAGCGGCACCATTGAAAGCCTTGTGGCACAAGCCCGTGAGGTGGCAGCCGAGGGTGGAAAGGAAATCGTGATTACAGGCGTGAACATTGGCGACTTCGGCAAAAACACCGGCGAACGCTTCATCGACCTGCTCCGTGCCTTCGACGAAATCAAGGAGATTGAGCGTTACCGCATTTCGAGCATCGAGCCCGACTTGCTCACCGATGAAATCATTGAGTTTTGCGCCCAGTCACGCGCATTCATGCCCCACTTCCACATCCCGCTGCAGTGTGGCAGCGATGCCGTGCTCGAACTGATGCACCGCCACTACGACACCGCCCTCTTTGCCCACAAGATTGAGCGCATTCGCGCACTTATCCCCGACTGCTACGTGGGCGTGGACGTGATGGTGGGCAGCCGTGGCGAAACACCCGAATACTTCGAGGAATCGTATCGGTTTATCGAAAGTCTCGACATGCAGCACCTGCATGTGTTCCCCTACAGCGAGCGCCCTGGCACTATGGCGCTGCGCATACCCTACATTGTGCCCGACAAAGAGAAGAAAGAGCGTGTGGCATGCATGATGCAGTTGAGCGACACCCAGGAGCGCCGTTACATTGAGCGCTACATCGGCACCGTGCGCCCTGTGCTGTTTGAGCAGCCTCACGGCGATGCGCCCATGCACGGCTTCACCGACAATTATATCCGCGTCAACATTCCTCCATGCGAGGCGCTCGTCAACCGTGTGGCTGATGTGCGCCTGCTCCGCATTTGCGACGACCTCTCCGTAGATGCCGAGGTAATCACCGACTTCCATTCTCAAACCACTACCGAATGAAAATGAAAGCAAAATTGCAAAACATACTTTTGGCTCCACTCGGATGGCTGTTCCACCTTTTGGCATTTATGCCTTGGTGGTGGATTTGGCTGAATGCCGACGTGTTCTACTTCATCGCCTACCATGTGTTTGGTTACCGCCGCAAAGTGGTGCGCAAAAACCTCGTGGAGAGTTTTCCCGAAAAGAGCGAGGCTGAAATCAAGCAGATTGAGAAGCGATTCTATCGCCACTTCACCGACTATTTTTTCGAGACGGTGAAGATGCTCCACATGAGCGATGCCGACATGAAAAAGCGTATGGTGTTTCGCAATCCCGAACTGGTGATTAACGCCTACAAAGAGGGACGCAACAATATGATTTACGCCGCCCACTACTTCAACTGGGAGTGGCTCACCAGCATTTCGCTGTGGCTCCCCGACGAGATGAAGACCGACCGACACTTGATCGGGCAAGCTTACCACCCACTCGAAAACCAGTGGTTCGACCGCTTTTTCCTGCATCTGCGCAGCCGCTACTCCACCTGTGTGCCAAGCAACGAGGTGCTTCGCACCATGATTGAGACCAAGCGTGAAGGCAAGCAAATGACGCTCGGCTTCCTCAGCGACCAACACCCGCTGCCGGGACACCGTGGCGTAATCACCAAATTCCTCAACCACCCATCCGACTTCATCAACGGCACCGAGGCCATTGCCCGAAAATTCGACATGCAGGTGCTGTATTTCCACATACACAAAATTCGCCGCGGATATTACGAATGTACGCTCGACTTGATGTACGACCACGCGAAAGAGCAGCCGAAGGACTCCATCACGCTGCGCTACGCCCAAATTCTCGAACGGCACATTCTCGAAGACCCATCGCTGTGGATGTGGTCGCACAACAGATGGAAGCGTCCGGTGGAATATCCCGAAAATCACAATCCCCAACAACAATAACAATCAGCAAGAGAGAGCATGAAACCTGTAGCCGTCATTATCCTCAACTGGAATGGAGCAGCACTGCTGCGCCGCTATTTGCCAAGCGTAATCGCTAACACCAACAGCACCATAGCCGACGTAATCGTTGCCGACAACGGCAGCACCGACGAGAGCGTGAAGGTGCTGAAAGAGGAATTTCCCGAAGTGAAAACGCTGCTTTTCAGCGAAAACTGGGGCTTTGCCGAGGGCTACAACAAATGCGTGGCGCAAACCGCCTACAAATACACAGTGCTGCTCAACAGCGATGTGCGCACCCCTGAAGGCTGGCTGGAGCCGCTTTACGAATACATGGAGGCGCACAGCGATGTGGGTGCAGTGCAGCCCAAACTGCTGAAAGACTTCGGACCCGACGACCCTCGACAGGTGTTTGAATATGCCGGTGCGGCTGGTGGCTACATCGACAAGCACGGTTATCCCTACTGCCGTGGACGCATTTTCGGCACCGTGGAGGAAGACCACGGACAATACGACGGCGAGGTGACCGACATCTTTTGGGCTACCGGCGCGTGCTTCATGGTGCGCAGCGAGGTGTATTTGAAAGTGGGCGGACTTGACAAGGATTTCTTTGCCCACATGGAGGAAATTGACCTCTGCTGGCGACTGCTCAACGCTGGCTACCGCAACTGCTACATACCCCAAAGCAAGGTGTATCACCTCGGTGGTGGCAGCCTTCCACAAGGCAATCCACGCAAAACCTACCTCAATTTCCGCAACAACCTGCTACTTCTGCACAAGAATTTGCCTGCAAAAGACGCTAAGAAAACGCTGTTCATTCGCCGCCTCTACGACACGCTCGCATTCTTCCAAAGCCTTGCCAGCCTCCACTTCGGCGATGCCAAGGCGATTATTCGTGCGCACAACCACTTCCGCACCATGCGCAAGCAGTACGCCCAACCAGCCACACGCAATCTGCTGAAAGCCTACCCCGAAGGCCGCCGCAACATCATCCTCGAATACTACCTCCACGGCCACAAAACCTACCCCACCCTCACCACCTAACCGCCACCAAGGGAGGGTATCAAATATCTAAAAAAACGACGCTAAGCGCCGTTTTTTTTCATTTCCTCACAATCTTTTTCCGCAAAATCCCCGGTATTCTCACAATCTTTGGAGAAAAACGCCAATTTTTGGGATTATTTAATTTTCCGTTTGTTTGCGAGAGCCGTAAAATTCGTAAAAGCGTTGAGCCCAATTGCGTCGAATAACTTTCTGACTGTCAGCAGCGAATAGTTTGTTCCCTATTTCCATTTTCAATGTCTTCCAAAAGTTGTAACGCCTCCTCCAGTTTTTGTTCCATTTTATCACCTGACACAGAGTAGGTTTTCAAGAGTTTTTTCCCACAGTCGTCATAATAATTGAAATTGAAGTGGAAATTGTATTGCTCAATGGCATCAAGATAACTGATGTAATTCGACCAAATGTGAATGTAATGGAGAAGCAGCAAATCCTTATCTTCTCTTTCAGTGTAATAATTAAACTCTTGCACATCTTCTTTGGTGCAAATCACATTGATGTCAACACTTCCATTTTCCACGGCTGAATACGACACCTGCGGGTCGATGTTCATCAAGATTTGGAGGTTAATATATGATATGAGGTCGTCATAACTGTCGGCACTATCTTCTTCAATTGATTCAGTGGGAGAAATATAGAAACCGAACAAATCATCGTAACTCAAATCATTGCCACTACAACTTTCGGCCGCCATCGAACCTGCCGCTAAAAATGTCACTAATAGTATAATTACGAACCTTCTCATAACAGTGTAGTTTTAAGTTGTTAATATTCTTGTTAGATTGGCTCTGGTTAACAGTGCCGTTTGGTTATAAATAACAAACCACTAAAAAGGTAATTTCATTATCAGTTGTTTTTATGCACTTTTTTCAATGCCTCTGTCGTAAACAGAGTTAAAAAAAATATGTACCCCCAAAAAAACGACCCCAATTTTTTCTTTCTGATTATTTTTTGAGTAAAAAATGTTGTAAATCCACTTAAAAAGTTGCATATTTGCATATTATATTCAAAATTTCACAAAAAAATAGTAACAATTTAAATCATAATGTTTATGAAAAGAATAGTTTTGGTTTTGTGTGCAGCGCTGCTTGCTTGCGGTGCCGTATCAGCCCAAAAGAAGAGAGTAGCAAAGAAAACTAAAGCCACCACCACCGCAGCAGCTCCAGCTAAGGTCGTGAACAATGTCGAAGAGGGCAAGAAGTGGTACGATGCAGAGCGTTACGATCAAGCTCGCAAGTATCTGAAAAAGGCTGTGGCAGAGGGTGATATGGATAGCAAAGTGCGCCTTGCCGCCATTATCTATAATCAAGATATGGACCCCGAAACCGCCAATGCGATGTTCGACGAATGTATTGCCGCTGGCTCGGCTTTCGCTCTCGAACGCAAGGGCTTCTGCACCCTGCAATCGGCTTGGGACACTAAGGAAGATAAGCTCAAGAGCCTTGAACTGATTCAAAAGGCGAGCGATATGGGCTATGGCGATGCCACTGCCGAACTGTTTGAGGTGTATTTGAATGGCTTCAGAACCTTTGCCGACCAGGAAGTGATTGTGGAGGCAAACGAGGAAAAGGCTGTGGAATATGCCAAGAAGGGTGCCGAGCAAAACAATCCCGAATGTATGGCGTATGTGGGTATGTGGACCTACAAGGGCGTGAAGGGCTTTGAGAAAGACGAGGAAAAGGGCGTGCAGATGCTTGAGGCTGCCGACAAGGCAAGTCGCCGCTTCTTCGCCACCAACTGCCTTGAACCAGCCAAACTCCTTTGCCAACACTACACCGACAATGGCGAAGCAGCCAAGGCGGCACCAATCGTTGAACTCCTGAAGAAATATCACCCAACAGAATATTAATTAACCCTTAAAACTATATCCCTATGCAATACTATATGCATATCAATGGCCAGCAAGTTGGCCCATTTGACGAAAGTCTGCTGATGCTCAATGGACTCACGCCCACCACTCCTGTTTGGGCGGAAGGCATGACGGGTTGGATGCCGGCAAACCAAGTGGCGGCTTTGTCGTATCTGTTTGTAGGTCAAGTGCCTCCAAACTATGGCGCACCACAGTATGGTGCACCACAGTACGCTCAACCACAGAGCAATCGTCCAATGCCACCCACAAATCTGGTGTGGGGCATTTTGGTCACCATCTTCTGCTGTTTGCCATTCGGCATCGTCAGCATCGTGAAAGCGTCGCAAGTGAGCTCGCTCTACAACCAAGGCAAATACCTTGAAGCTGAAGAAGCAAGCAATAGCGCAGGCAAGTGGGCAATGTGGGGAGCACTTTCCTCTGTGATTTGTGCAGTGCTCTACATCTTGTGTATAATCCTGTTTGCAGGCTCAATGGCAGCCTTCATGTAAAAGATTCACTTTCCCAAAGCAAAATAAATCGAGGCTGTGTAGCGCTACACAGCCTCGGTTATTTCTTTCTGCCGATTGAATGCGTGCGCTATCCCATTTTTCCTGTCTCAATTTCGTGGTTAAGGTAGTCGTAGATATAGGCATCGCTTTGGCACATCAGCCCGGTGGATTTATCAACCACTTTTGCAAATGTGTCGGAATTGTAGATGGCATCGAGCGCATCAATCATATCCATGCCCTTTTCTTCCATCAGTCGCGTGGCTAAAGCCACTGTTATATCCTCAATAGCAAACAATTCGTCGTTCATAATTTCCGTAAATGTTTTATGGCATTTTGTGTTCCAAAAAAGTATTGAAGCACAATGTGTTTGTACTTTAAGTTTTCGAGAAACTCGTCGATGGTGATTATTCCAGCGTTGAATCTACGCATTTGCATACCTATGTCATCATCGGCGATGGGACCAACCACTATATCATAATCATGGGCTTGGTTGCGAGTTTTGTTTGCTCTGTTCTTTTTCACAAACATTGCCCATTCTATAGTATAGTGCTCAAATGAAATGGTTTTCAGTTCTTCGCCGTTTAGAACACTATCGTTGAATTCATAGGTGAGGACTATCGGAGTTCCACCTTCAATATCGACACGGCGTTTGGCTTGACGCTTTGCAGAGTCAAGGTCTGGTGTCAGATAAAATCCCACACCAAAATCTTTACCGACTTTTGAAATGGTAAAGTCGATGTGTTCAATATCTGTATTTGTGCCGTGATATAGCTTCATACCAATCTGCCTCCCATTCGCTTGCAATAAGTGGTGAGGTCGTCAACCACATCGTCGAACGACAAAGTGTGCTCAACCTCGTAGTGGCATTTCACAAATTCAATCCCCTTATAGCGTTTGAGGTATCTGAACGCTTGTGCCAAAGTTAAATTATGGGCAAGACTGAATTCCGATATCACTGCAGCAGTGTATTTTAGTAACCTTTGAGTGTCCATATTGCCATTATTAATTTCCCCAAATTTACTAATTATTTTGCGTTTTATCCAAAAAATGCTGAAAAAACTATCACACAGCAGAAATAGGGCAGCTGCTGGTGGCGGCGTGGAATTTGGTTGTAGCGATTGCCAGTGGTGGCACCGTAGTCGTTGAGGAAATATGCCGATGCACCAGCAGGCTTTTCGCCCCAAGCCTCCAGCACGAAATCGTCGGTGTCTGCATTGTAAGAAGCCACACGATATGTGATTTCGGCAGCATATATGGCTGTGGCAAAGAGTGTGGAAAACAGTAAGGTGATGATTTTTTTCATTTTTGTTTACTGTAAAAATGTTTTGTCTGTTTATGAAAAATAGGCGCTCTTTTGAGGAAGCGCCCATTTATGGTTGAGAGGGTTGATAATCTTATTAATCTACGATGAGCATAGCGTCGCCGTAGGCACCGAATTGGTATTTTTCTTCGATAGCCACCTTGTAGGCGTTCATCACATGCTCATAGCCACCGAAAGCGCAAGTGATCATCAGCATCACAGAGAATGGCATGTGGAAGTTGCTGATTAGAGCGTCGCAAGTGGTGAAGTCGTAAGGGGGAAAAATGAATTTGTTGGTCCAACCGTCGTATGCCTTAATATGGCCACCCATGCACACGCAGGTTTCCATAGCGCGGAGCACCGATGTGCCAACGGCGCAAATCTTGTGTCCACCGTCGCGCTTAGCGTTCACCTTTTGTGAGAGCTCTGGAGTCACCTCCATCTGCTCGCTGTCCATACGGTGCTTGGTCAGGTCTTCCACATCGATTTCGCGGTAGCTGCCCAGACCCACGTGCATGGTGAGGTAGTCGGCTTCCACGCCCTTGATTTGCATACGCGTCATCAATTCACGGCTAAAGTGCAAGCCTGCCGATGGAGCCACCACAGCGCCTTCCTTTTCGGCGAAGATGGTTTGATAGCGTTCGGCGTCTTCTGGTTTGGCTTCACGCTCGATGTAGTAAGGGAGTGGAGTGTTGCCAAGGGCGAAAAGATTTGCTTTAAATTCGTCGTGTGGACCGTCGTAGAGGAAGCGGAGTGTGCGTCCGCGAGAGGTGGTGTTGTCGATTACTTCTGCTACCATCGAGTCGTCGAGTCCGAAATAGAGCTTGTTGCCGATACGGATTTTGCGTGCAGGTTCCACAAGCACGTCCCATAGTTTGTTTTCCTCGTTCAACTCACGAAGCAGGAACACTTCGATTTTTGCGCCTGTCTTTTCCTTGTTGCCTTCGAGTTTGGCAGGGAAAACACGGGTGTTGTTAAACACAAAAAGGTCGTCTTCGTTGAAGTAGTCAAGTACTTCTTTGAACACCTTATGCTCAATTTCACCAGTTTTGCGGTGCAGCACCATCAGGCGTGCTTCGTCGCGGTGAAACGATGGCTCAGTAGCGATGAGCTCTTTAGGCATTTGGGTATCAAATTCTGATAATTTCATAAAAGAGTCGTTTTATTGTGATGTTTGTTTTTTTTCTTAATTGTTAGTTTGTGTAGCGTGTTGCTTCTTTGCACGCTTCGCTTTCAGGGCGGCGGCGCGCAGTTTGTTGTCGGCGCGTTCCTGTTCCAGTCGGCGTGCTTCGGCTTCCTCTGGTGTGACGTAGGTTTCGCCTTCGAGGTATTCGAGTAGCGAGTCCACCGAGTGGCAGTCGGTTACCAAGGTGTCGCCCACACGGGTGCGGCGCAGCGCTGTGAGGTGTCCGCCACTGCCGAGAGCCTCGCCGATGTCACGTGCCAAGGCGCGAATGTAGGTGCCTTTGCTGCACACCACACGCACTTGCAGGGTGGGCTCGGCAGGAAGTCCGCACGCCAGCACCTCAATTTCGTCGATGACGAGCGTCTTCGGACGGATTTCCACGTCTTTACCTTTGCGTGCCAACTTGTAGGCAGGTTTGCCATCCACTTTGCAAGCGCTGAACTTGGGTGGCACTTGCTCGATGGTGCCCACAAACTTGCTTTGCAGCACCTCGTCGATTTGCTCGCGCGTGATGTGTTGCCACGGATATTGGGCATCAATCTCGGTTTCGAGGTCGAACGATGGGGTGGTGGCACCCAGTCGGATGTCGGCAATGTATTCTTTCACACCGGCTTGCAGTTGCTCGATTTGCTTGGTCATTCTACCAGTGCACACAATGAGCACGCCAGTGGCAAGGGGGTCGAGAGTGCCAGCGTGGCCCACCTTCACGTTGCCCGATCCAAGCATCTTACGCAAAGTGCCACGCACTTTTTTCACTACGGCAAACGAAGTCCAGCCCAGTGGCTTGTCCACGCAGAACATTTCGCCTTCTATAGGGTTGAGCATATATGATGTTTAGAATAGTGAGCAAATAATGGTTACGGTACCGGCTATTGCGCAATAGATGCCAAAATAGATGAGTTTGCCTTTCTTCACGATGTTGATCATCCACTTGCAAGCCAGGCAGCCCGACACAAACGCAGCCACGAAGCCCACCACGAGAGCAAGGGTGCTTACGTCGCCAAATGGATTGTGGCCCTTCGCCATCTTAATCACGTCGAGCAGTGCTTCGCCCAAAATTGGGGGAATAACCATCAGGAACGAGAACTGAGCCATCTTTTCCTTCTTGTTGCCCAGCATCAAGCCAGTGGCGATGGTAGAACCCGAACGCGACAGACCTGGCATCACAGCGGCGGCTTGTGCCAAACCGATGATGAGTGCGTCTTTCCAAGAGATATTTTCCTTTACGCGAGGCTTAGCGAAGTAAGAGAACGTGAGCAGCAAGGCGGTGAGCAGGAGCATACGGCCCACAATCAGCAGCCCGGAACCGAAAATCACCTCCACGGAGTCTTTGAAAAACACGCCCACGATGCCGATAGGAATCATCGACACCACGATGTTGAGGAAATACTTCGTTTCGTCGTTCATCTTGAATTTAAACAAGCCACGGAAAATCCAGTCGATTTCGCTCCACAGAATCACGAAAGTGCTGAGCACTGTTGCCACGTGCACCACGATGGTGAAGGCGAGATTGTCTTCGCCATTGATGCCGAAAAGATACGAACCGATAGCAAGGTGGCCGCTACTGCTCACAGGCAGATACTCGGTGAGGCCTTGGATAAGGCCCAAAATAAGCGCTTGTAACCAGTCCATGTTTATGCCTTCTTCTTAAAGATGATTGCGAAAATCAGCAAGGAGAAACCTGCGAGTGCCACCATCGGACCTACTACGGTGCGAGTGGTGTTGAACACATCTTCATTCCATGTGGCGCCAGTATTGGCACTGCCGGTCATCAGGAAGAATCCCAGCATAATGAGCAGCACGCACACAGCAATCATGATGAAGTTGATTTTGCCCAAAGGCAACACTTCCTTTTTAGCCTGCAAGTCGATGACCTTAGTAGCCTCTTCAGTTTGCTTTTTGATTTCTTTAGCCATTTCTTGTATTTATAGTTTGATGTAATAATTTCAAATCATAGCCCAAAAGCCGTGAGCGAAAGCGCATAACACGGCAATAAAACTAAATATCTTGCAAAATTACAACATCTGCAAGCCCTTGTCAATACTTTTCCCAAAAAATCTGCACTTTCCTCCACCCATTTCCCCAAAACTCCCCACCTTGTCATTCTAAAGAAGAAGTTAAAGAAGTTAAAGAGTTAAGGAAGAAGTTAAGACGATACCATCGGCTCTTGAGACGATAGTGCACCATCGCCCCCTCCCCTGTCCGACCTGTCCGACTCGTCCGCCCCCAAAACCCGTTGACTTGTTGACTTGTTGACTCTAAACCAACTTTCGCTATCGCACTTCGGGGTCGAGGATGATGAAAGATGCCCAGTATGGGGGGCGGGCTTCGTCCTGCGGGAGATTGGTGGGGTATTTTTCCTTGAGGAAGCGCTGGGCGGCAAGGAAACTGGCGCGCTTGCCCTCGCCGGCGGTGAGGTGGCGGTAGAATTCGGTCATGAACTCCTGCGTGGGGCGGTCAGCCACTTTCCACAGACTCATCACTATACTCTGCACGCCTGCCTTCTTGAAGCCACGCTGAAGTCCCATCACGCCCTCGCTGGTGATGTCGCCAAGCCCGGTCTCGCAAGCAGAGAGCACCACCAGGTCGCAGCCACGGAGGTCGAGGCGAGAAATCTCCTGCGCAGTGAGTAAGCCGTCGTCCAAACCCTCGGGAATGGTGTCGCTGGTCCAGCACATTTTGCCGCCGCTCATCGCAAGGTACGATCGAGTGAGCGCCTCGTCTTCCTCGGTGCCCAAAGCGTTGTCGTTGCCCACACGCAAGATTGCCAACCGCTGCTGCATATCGCTCTTGCGCTGTCTGTCGGCCTCGTCGGGCGTGATGTAGCAGCCGTGGGTGGCAAGGTGGATGATGCGGGTGCGCTTGCCCGACAGTGCCTTGAACGACTCCTCCGTGCCCTCGTCGCCAGCGTAAATGGTTGGCGCGTCATAGTTGTGCCCTTTCAGCAGGGCGGAGATGTTATCCACCTCGGTCTTGGTCTCGGGCAGGGGCTCAAACACGTCGCGGCTGGCGGTTCTCCAACTGTAGCCTTTTTTCTGGTTGTAGGCGAGCAGTTCTGTGGGAGGCACATAGTATTGCAGGCCGCCATACAGGGCCGACGACTTCGCCGACGGCTGTTCGCGGTCGATGGCAAGTTCCCGGGTTGACGACAGGCGGAACATGTTGTGGCGTTCGCCCATATTTTCCGTGGCGGAGCATGGCAAATGCTCGATGCCGATGTTGTAGAGCGCGCCGTCGGGCGAGAAATACACATTCTTCACGCCCCTCAACTCATCGCCCAACTGCCCCCACACAAGGTGGCACAATGCCGTGTCGGCATACCACCGGTTTTCGGGAATGGCATCCAACTCACTCTCCTCAAAAAGCGTTATCATCTTGGGCTTGTCATAACCCTTCTTCAGCGTAAGCGCAACATAGAGCGGCGTATCGGTAAGCAACTCTGGCAATAACAGGAATTCAATAGCCAAATCAGCATCACCCAATTCCTTTTGCACATCTTGCCAAGTCACGGTCAAGTTGCGGGTGAAATCGCCATACGCCTTCGACGACTGCAACAGTTCACGCTCCATCTGCTCAGCCACGTTCTCCAGCGAGTCGCAGTTCAACTTTCGCTCGGCAATCGGCTTCTCGTACTGCCTGTTCAGCACTGTGCGTATCTTCTGCCACTCATCGTAGCGTTTCTCCACAGCAGCATTTCCACTCTCCAAAATCAAGTCCCTCAAACTCGTCTCGGCATTCAGCAGCAGTCCCTTGGCAAAGAGCGCAGAATTGTCGTAAATCTCCCCATTATACGCATCTGTTTGCGCCGCAATGCCATAGCAGGGGAAAAAAGCCATATTGTGTTTACTCGCGTTCCAATAGGATTGTCGATCTCTATTTGTGGAAGTTTGAAACAGCGACGTTACTTGCTTCTTTTGTAGCGAAACGCACTTACTTAGCAGTACGGCCGCACTATCCACCTGGTCGTCACAAAAATAGTAACCAGCCAAACTACTTAACGACTTAATATACTCAGGGTGGGTTTCGGAAAGAGTTTGTTTACGAATTTCATTTACTGTTTTTGCCAATTTCACAGCGTTATGAAAATCGCCATCAGAGAAATAATTATGGGCTAAAATGCCCAACGACTTCACGTAGTCGGAGTGTTCTTCGCCAAGCACACTTACCGACTGTTTAGCAAGTTCTATCGCTTTTTTCGAATCTAACTCAGAATAAAAAAACGACAAATCTGCCAACGACGAAGCGTAGTCAGGATGATCTTTCCCAAGCCCTTTTTCCCGAATGTCCAATGCTTGATGCCCAAGTTTTAGGGCAGCATCATAGTCTTTCAAGCGAAAGTGATACACTGCCAAATTTGCTATAATTGTGGCATACACCGATATTTCACAATCACCCAAACGCTCACACAAATCCTGTGCCTGCATTGCTATCTTCATAGCCTCTCTAACATTTCCAAAATCGGAATAATAAGCCGCCAAATTAATCAGCACTGACACATAAAGCGATTGCTCTGGTGTGATGAGAGTTAGCACTTTAGTATCAGCTTCAATAGCTTTCCCGTACTCTCCCATGGCGTGATAGTAAACAGCCAAGTTATATAACGAAGTGGCATATTGCAGATTATCGGTATGCTCAACAATACGCACCACTTTAGTTTGCGTTTTCACAGCCATATCAAAATCTCTTGCTTGGAAATAATAGCTGGCCAAGGATTCCAACGATCGAACATAATAGAGGTGGTCTTCCCCGAGAATGTTCTTAAAAACATCGCATGATTTACTGCCCTTCTCTATCGCCTTCTCATATTCACCCATTTGCCCAAAGTTCACCCCCTCATAAAATAGCCTTTCGCCATAGAGCAAACTATCGACAGCCGAATTTCCAAAATCAAGAAATTGGGCTTTTGCTGAAAAAGAGGAAACCAGTAGCAGCAGTAATGTGACAATTCGTGTTTTCATTGTGCCTTATTGTTGAGAGTTAATATCCTGCACAAAGATAATGAATATCATGGACATAACGCCACGCTTTACCTCTAAAAGATAGTGCAAAAACACGGCTCTTTCATTTAAAAATGCTTTGAATTTTCAATATCCATGAGTATTAGTCGGTTAGAAGCAACTCTCAATAACACCCAACAAAACTGTTTTTAGATATTCCACAGATTAGACTTGGGTAAATGCTACTTATTCAAGCAGTTACTAAACAACACCAAAGTTAAATGAAAGAGCCGTGCATTTTAGTGCTTAATCAATCTTTAATTGCTATTTTTGTAGCATAAAATTAAGCATTATTATGAGAAAAATATCTTTTTGCATCATATCCACACTTGCCCTGCTGGGCATCATTGCCACAAGTTGCAGCAAATCGTTCAAAATCGAGGGCAATATCCAAAACTTAGGCAACCAAAACGTGCTCATGGTGTGGGCCACTGCCGATGGCGTGAAAGAAGTGCGCACCGTGGCAAACAACAACCGCTTTGAGTTTCAAGGCGAAAGCCCCGACCCTGCCCTTGTGGTGCTCTACGACTCGCAGAGCAAAATGATAGCGCACTTCGTGATGGAAAACGGCGACCACACGCAGCTGCGAGGCGACCTCAACGACGTTTACGGCATTGAAATAAAGGGCTCGGACGTGAACGAGCGATGGTATAAGTTTATCAAGAATCACCGTGCCGAATACGACGAGTTTAACCACGCCACCCTCGACGCGTCGATAGAGAAATATGCAGCCGAAAACCCTTCCGACCTGCTCTCTACCCTACTGCTAGTTGTGGATTACAACCAGCTCAACAACCAGCAGAAAATGAAAGGCTTGCTGGCGAAAATCGACAAAGACGCGAAGCCTGCATGGCTGATGAAGGCGTATGAGCGACTGGTGGAACGCCGCCCGAAAAGCGCAGGAAGAATCAACTCTATCCTCTTGCTGGAAGACAACGGCGAGTTTGGCTCGCTGAGCACCAACACGGCGAAAGCCACCCTGCTCTATTTGTGGGTGAACAGCAGTTCGCACAACAACGAAATGAGCAGCATCACCAAGTGGGCGGAAGAATTTCCCGACAAGCACCAACTGCAAATCTGCGACATATACATCGACCCCGACACTGTGTCGTGGCGCAGTTACACCCAGCGCGACGGCTCCACATGGCGCCACTTCTGGGCTCCAGAAGGTCCGCTCGACAATCAAATCAAGGGCTTGGCAGTGACCTCTACCCCACTCTACGTGGTGACCGATTCGCTTGGAAATGTGACCTATAACGGCTCCGACATCATCGATGCCGAAAAGCATCTCCGCACCCTCCTGAAATAAACAGTTCCCTAAAAAATTCTGCTTATTTTTTTAGCAATGATAAACATGTTTTCCCTATAATCATGTAGTGATGATTGAAAAAATCCCGTAGGGATTAGATGTGTGTAGGCAGGTATGCAGAAAAGATGTAATGGAGCGAAGCGAAATGGAATCTTTTCGAAATGCCTGCAATAGATATGCCAGTGTTATGCATTCCAGCGGAATGCGACAACATCAAATTGCCCTATAATGGCGAAATCGCATCCCGCTGGGATGCATATTTGTTATGCGATATTTGCAGGCATTTCGCTTCGGTTATGCTCCATTTCGCTTCGCTCATTTCGCATAACCTTCGCTGCATACCTGCCTACACACATCAAATTCCTAACGGAATTTCACCGCACACCTTCTTTGAGAAAAATTTCATATTGAATCCAAAAAATAACAGAGTGTGTCAAATTTGCGATTTCATCATAACGTAGGGACATGCCTTCGGCATGTTTCGATGCAAGCAGCAATTGTCAACGCATTGGAAACATGCCAAAGGCATTTCCTACGCTATGGCGTAATTGTATTGAAAGATTTTGACTCCTCCGCTCATTTCTTTATCTTATGCCGCTATTAGCGTATATAGAGCGGACATCCAGTGCGCGGTGACGGCGGCTACGAGTCCGCCACAGAAGTGTGCCATGATGGCTTTGGGGGTGAGGTCGCGATAGCCGATAGAGTCGAGCATGGCGGTGTGCGTGCTGAGAAATCCACTCCAGCACATACCGATGGCGGTGAATACGGCGATGGCGTTGCCGTCAATCCAGCCGTGGCTGACGAATCCTGGTATCAGACCGAGGGCCGCACCTACAGCACCAAGAGCGGTGATGGGGAATGCCACGAGATGTGGGTCGTGGAACCCGAACAGCCACTCAAACACGAAGTCAATCTTGTTGGCGAGCCATGGCAGCAGTTCCACACCCTGATAGGCGGCGCCGTTGTAGGTTCCGTCGGCTGCCGGACCGAAGGTGAACATCATGACGAAGGTGGATATGATAAGCACGCCGGGGATAATGGCTATACCCACATCAACACCGCTGCGTCCGCCGTCGAGCATGGCATTGAGCAAGCGTATGAACACGGTCTGCTCCGTATTCTCGCTTTCCTCCTCCATTTCTTCTGTCTCCTCTTTCGGCACAGCGTCTTCCACGGCATACTGCGGATAGGCCTTCAATACGAAACGCTGCATCAGGCGTGTGGAACACACGCATCCACAGCATGCACCTACCAGTCCGATAATCGGAGCCACATAGTAGCCTTGACTTGCCATGAACACAATCACGAGCATCCCCATGCCGAAGGCCGTACCGAAGT
>OQVR01000171.1_pt1 | contig 26299 bp, 17 predicted proteins | sample 1691521 | NCBI WGS metagenome assembly OQVR01 (sample SAMN03418256, study PRJEB22391) | human gut metagenome | biome: human-gut; feature: organic feature; material: feces | host: Homo sapiens | place: Tanzania | collected 2013-01
GCTGCCTTCTTTACTTTAGGTCTTCAGAGTCAAACGACTTTGGAGACCTTTTTTTGTGCTTGTAGGCGGAGTTAGCCCTCCGCCACTATTTTATAGTTTTGACACACCTGACACACACCCTTGTTTAAGAAGTACCCTTCAGTTGGTGCACTTTAAGTTGGTGCACTTGTCTCAAGTGCACCAACTGATCAATACGTGCACCAATCGAAGCTTGTTTGGTGCAGCAGAGACTGCTGCACCCCCTGATCCTGGTAGATGTCTTCAAATCCTGGTAGATACAACCTGCATCTTCCAGCCTTTAATCACTTCAAAGCCAATTGGCTGCGCCGCTGCTGGAAGATATGGCAGATTTTTTCATCTTCTTTATTTTTCTGCAGACTCTCATATAAGTAAAACCTATACAGGCTATTTCTTTTCAAAGTGTTGATAGTCTTTCAGCGATCTCCAGTCACCTCCCCAAGTGAAGCCGTGCTTCTTGAAGAGTTTGTATGCCAAATCGTTGCGGTCAATCTTGTACTTGAATGTTTTAGTGCGATTGGCGTATGTACGACCTGCTTTCGGTTCTACAGTCATGCTGCCGTCCTTGCGGCGCTTTACGCAAGGATTATACAATGGGTTAATGTCGATGGCTTTCCCCCGACTATGATATGAAAGCGTCTTTGAGCCGGCAACACGACGGTAGTTAAAGCATGAAGTGTTGTTGTGTTGCATGGATGTTTCGTCGTCAGCATTATAATCGTCGATTAGCTGTATGCGTTCGATGGGGTAGTGCGCCTTATACAGCTCCTTGAATATTTCAATGAGGTCGTCAGCAATATCTTGATGGCACACCAGTTCGCCAGACTTCACCTTACCATCAAATCCGTAGTGCAGAACTCGGATGTATCTCAGTTCTGTGCGAGGAATCGTACAGTTGGCTTTGTAAGAATTGCCTTGCATACGCTTGAAAACCGCTTCGCTGATAGGCTCGGCTGTAAAGTGTATTGTTGTGGTTGTGTTAGTAGAGTTGCTATGCTGAGATGGTAGATTGTTAATATTAGCTTTTTGTGCATTTGTGCTAAATGACATCATTGCGAGAGTCACGGCGAATAATGTTGTTTTCATATAAAGTTCAGAAATAGTTATATATCGATTTGTGATGTAAGGTAGAGTAGAGTGTATAAACAAAAAAGCCACCGGCCTGAGGCCAGTGGCTAATTTTCTCTTTTCGTTGTTCGAGCTATAATTACTCAGCAACAGTTGTGTCAGCTGCAACAGTGTCAGCAGCAGTTGTGTCAACTGCAGTTGTGTCTGTTGTGTCAGCAGTTGCGTCAGTAGCAGCTGTTTTGTTACCACAAGATGCGAAAGAGATAGCTGCGATAGCTACGAACATCAAAACTAATTTCTTCATTTTCTTTGCTTTTTTAAATCTGTAAAACAATCATTTGTTTATTAAAACATTGCAAAGGTATACATTTTTTCAATACAACGTACAACTTTTTAGGTTTTTTTTTTGACTTTTTTGTAACGCTTTTAAAACGCATTGAAAATCAATGAGATACAAAGTGTGAACAAACGTTAATGTTTTTGAGTGTTGAGAAATCTGCTTAAAAATGATGATTTTCGGCCTCTTTGTGTGCGTACAAAACAGAATTTTCACTACCTTTGTATCTGCTTAATTTATATAATAAGGTATAATGATCAATACATCTGTTTTTCAAGATAAAAAAGCTGCATATTTCACATTAGGATGCAAGCTGAACTTCTCTGAAACCTCTACTTTCGGAAAGATGCTTGCCGATTTGGGTGTTCATGTTGCTGAAGAAGGCGAGGTTGCTGACATCTGTTTGGTGAATACTTGCTCCGTAACCGAAGTGGCTGACCATAAATGTCGTCAGGCCATCCATCGTCTTGTACGTAACAATCCTGGTGCCTTCGTGGTTGTTACAGGATGCTATGCACAGTTGGAATCGGAGTCTGTGAGCAAGATAGACGGTGTAGACCTCGTTCTGGGATCTGACGAGAAGGCGAATCTCATACAGTTCTTGAGTGACGCATGGACTTCAAAGGAGTCAGCTGCTGAACGCGATGAGGATGGCAAGGCTGAATCGCTGCATGAGTTCCACTCGGTAAAGACAAAAATGATTAAGTCGTTCGCACCTTCTTGCTCTCGTGGCAACCGCACACGCTATTTCCTTAAGGTACAGGACGGCTGCGACTACTACTGCACCTATTGCACCATTCCATATGCACGTGGCAACTCCCGTAACCCCACCATTGCTTCGCTCGTGGCTCAGGCAGAAGAGGCAGCAAGAGAAGGCGGCAAGGAGATTGTGCTAACCGGTGTGAACATCGGCGACTTCGGAAAGACAACTGGTGAGAGTTTCCTCGACCTGTGCAAGGCCCTTGACAAGGTGGAGGGAATTGAGCGCTATCGTATAAGCAGTATGGAGCCGGACCTTCTGAGTGACGAACTCATAGAGTTTTGTTCGCAGAGTCGTGCATTCATGCCTCACTTCCATGTGCCGTTGCAGAGCGGGTCGGATGAAGTGCTTAAGCTGATGCACCGTCGCTATGACAAGGCACTCTTTGCACACAAGATAGAACTTATAAAGCAGAAGATGCCCGATGCGTTCATCGGCGTCGACGTTATGGTAGGCTGTCGAGGCGAAACTCCTGAGTGTTTCGAGGAGTGCTTCGAGTTTCTTGACGGTGTAGATGTGACACAGTTGCACGTGTTCCCGTACAGCGAACGTCCTGGAACGGCGGCGTTGCGCATACCTTACGTAGTGGATGACGCAGAGAAGAAGGTGCGAAGCAAGCGTTTGCTCGATCTTAGTGAGCAGAAACGCATCAATTTCTATACACGCTATATCGGCACCGAACAGGAAGTGCTCTTCGAGAAGGCGACACGTGGCAAGGCTATGCATGGCTTTACAGCCAATTATATCCGCGTAGAGTTGCCGGCTAAACTTGCCAAGGAGGAGTACGACAACCAGATTCTGCGAGTAAGATTGGGCGAGTTCAACAGAGACAAGTCGGCATTGCAGGTAGAACTGCTTTAATTAAGTTGCACTATTATAATAAAATAGGATGAAGAAAGTAGCAATCGTAATATTGAACTGGAACGGCGAGCAGATGCTGCGTCGTTTCCTTCCGTCGGTGTTGCAGCACTCGGAGAATGTTGCAGACATCGTTGTGGCAGACAATGCGTCGACAGATGCATCGCTTGCGCTTTTTGAGAAGGAGTTCCCTACAGTACGCACCATCGTGCTCGACCACAATTATGGCTTTGCTGAAGGTTATAATAGGGCTCTAAATCAGGTGGAGAACGAGTATTACGTGTTGCTCAACAGCGATGTGGAGGTGACAGAAGGTTGGCTCGACACACTTGTCAGCTTTATGGACAGTCATCCTGAAGCTGCAGCTTGCCAGCCCAAGCTACTTGCCGAGCACGACCACACGCTCTTCGAATATGCCGGAGCGAGTGGTGGCTACATCGACCGCTATGGCTACCCGTTCTGTCGCGGCAGACTTTTCGAATCGGTTGAGAAAGACGAAGGACAATATGACGATGTGTGCGAAGTGATGTGGGCAACAGGTGCCTGTCTGATGATACGCCGCACAGACTATTGGTGTGTGGACGGACTCGACGGTCGTTTTTTCGCACATAATGAGGAGATAGACCTTTGCTGGAGACTTTGCAATCTTGGTCGCAAGATATATTGTGTGCCGCAGAGCCATGTGTTCCATGTAGGAGGCGGCACCTTGCCGAAGGGCAATCCGATGAAGACTTTTCTCAACTTCCGCAACAATCTGACGATGCTCTATAAGAATCTGCCGGAAAGCGATTTGCGACATGTGATGCGAGTGCGTTGCTTACTCGACTATGTGGCTGCGTTCAAGTCGCTTATCCTCGATCGCAATATCGGCGAGTTCAAAGCCGTATTGCGTGGCAGACGAGCCTTCAAGGCATGGCGCCATCAGTTTGATTCCGATCGCCTGGCTATTCAGAATTTGCGAGTGAACCAGACCGACCCGATGCGTAAGCCGTATAGTCTGCTGTGGCAGTATTATGCTTACGGTATACATACATATAAAAAATTGAAAAACGAGCAATAAAACCATATTTTTAGGAATATTTTATAGTTAAACAGCGAAAAAGGCTTCGCTGTTTAACTTTTTTAGATGATTTTCTTGGCTTTTAAAACCTTTTTTACTATTTTTGCAAATAATAATTAACAAATCGCTAATAGCAGGATAGTAAAAGGTGAGAAAACTATACATTATAATAATAATGGCAATTGTTTTTGTTTCGACAGCATGTGAATTGAAGCTGAAACAATTCGGAGAAGACAGTCAGACGACGCTTGTAGAGATACAGCGCTATGACCGTCTTGAAAGCCGTTATCTCACTACTGGCGATTTCTCTGCGTTGCAGCAGATGAACATCGAATATCCAATGGAAACGCGCACCTTGATTGAGGACGTGTTGCAGTTGGGCGAAGTGAACGATCCTGGTATCAATTCGAGATTCCTGCAGTTCTATCAGGACACAACGCTTCAGACAATTATCTCTGAAGCTGAGTTGCAATATGCTAATGTCTCTGATATCAGCAAGCAGCTTAACAAGGCTTTTGACAATTTGCGCAAGATCTCTCCTGATGTTGTCTTACCGACCATCTACACACAGATTGGCGCACTCGACCAGAGCGTGGTTATCGGAAACAACTCAATCGGTATCTCACTTGATAAGTATCTCGGCGAGAACTATCCGCTTTATCATCGCTACTATTCCGAAGCCCAGCGTACTCAGATGACACGCGAGCATATTGTACCCGACTGCATGTTCTTCTACATGCTCAGTCTTTATCCGCTTAAAGACTATGAGGTACGTTCGCAGTATGAACGTGATCTGCATGTTGGCAAGATAATGTGGATAGTGAACGGACTGCTCGACCAAAAGTTCTTCACTACAAAGTACGTCGACAAGGTAGACCGATATGTGCGCAAGAACTCGCTGTCGGCAAAGCAACTCTTGAAAAACCAGCTTTAAGCCAGCTTGGTTCAGAAAAGAAATAGCAGGTATAGTTCAACGTATGTTGAACAAGTATAATGATAAAGAAACGGAGTGAAGGCTTTAAAGTCTTCACTCCGTTTAATTTTAGATAATGATTTTATTTAAATTTAGATGATAACTCCGTTTAAATTTAGATGATGAGCCTTATTGGCCTATTTGTTCTTTTTACCTTTTACTTTTTTACTTTTAAAATCTCCTCAGGTTTCTCAACGAGAGTGGTGGCGCCATGCTGCAACAGGAAGTTCTTGTCGCGGAATCCCCACAACACGCTGATGCATGGCATGCCTGAGTTGCGAGCCGTGTCAATGTCCACATCGCTGTCGCCGATATACACAGCGCCGTCAGCCGTGGCACCGAGCTGTCTGAGCGCCTCTATCACCGTGTCGGGTGCAGGCTTCTTGCGTATGTCCTCGCGTTCGCCGATAGCCACGGGCACAAGTTCTTCTCCGAAGAAGTGGCGGCACAGATCCTGCGTCGCAGCGTAGAACTTATTGCTTACCACAGCCACCTTCTTTCCACGTCTGTGCAACTCCTTCAGCATATCCATCACACCATCGTACGGGCATGTTGTGTCGAGGTTGTGCTTCATGTAATGTTGGCGGAAATCCTGGTAAGTCTTGTCGAACAGCGGATTGCTGAGTCCGTCGGGGATAGCTCTCTCCATAAGTTTCTTCACACCGTTGCCTACAAACTGGCGCACTTCGTCTATTGAGCGCTGCGGCATACCGTTGTTTTCCAAAGCGTAGTTGCAACTTGCAGCGAGGTCGTTGAGTGTAGAAAGCAGGGTGCCGTCCAAGTCGAAGATGTATGTATCGTACATATTCATATTGTTTTTTTTAATTGATTCAGATAATTGAATTGTGCGCTACAAAAGTACGTATTTTTAAGCAAAGGCGTATAAATTTGTATCGACGATTAAAAACATTACATTTATTTTTGTCATATATCATATTTACTCTACCTTTGCATTGTTTCAGCAACATATAATTTAAAACTATGAGAAAGAAAAAGAATAAAAGCAGTATGCTTTTCAAGTTCATTGGCGTCGGTCTGTTAGTTGCAGTCGCCATTGTCTATTATTTCTTCTTTGCCGGTATGTCGTCGAGCGGCGACACACAATACGTGTACATCGACGACGACGACACCATCGATTCCGTATACACAAAACTCGGCGAAGTGTCAAAGAGCAATGCAATGACAGGCTTTAAAACCCTCGTCAAGGTGAGCAGCTATGCCGACAACGTACGCACAGGCCGCTATGCTGTGCGTCCAGGTGAAGGATCGTTAATGGTGTTTCGCCATCTGAAGAATGGTTTGCAGAAACCAGTCAGTCTTGTCGTGCCGTCGGTGCGCACTATGGACCGTCTTGCAGCCGAACTCTCCAAGCGTCTCATGATGGACAGTACGGCTCTCTACAAGGCACTTACCGACGAGGCTGTCTGCCAGAAGTACGGTTACGACACCGCAACCATCGCCGCCCTCTTCATTCCGAACACATACGACATCTATTGGAACGTGACGGTAGACAAATTGCTCGACCGTATGCAGAAGGAGAACAAGGCGTTCTGGAATGCCGAACGCACTAAGAAAGCACAGGCTATGAAGCTCACGCCGGTTGAGGTGACAACGCTTGCCAGCATCGTCGATGAGGAGACAGCCAACAACGGCGAGAAGCCGATGGTAGCCGGCATGTACTACAATCGTCTCATGCTGCGTAACGCCGAATATCCGGAAGGAATGCCGTTGCAGGCCGACCCTACAATCAAGTTCGCATGGAAGCGCTTCGACCTGAAACGCATCTACAATAATCTGCTCTACATAAAGAGTCCGTACAACACCTACCGCAACCCAGGACTGCCGCCGGGACCGATCCGCATCCCGTCGATAGCAGGCATCGATGCTGTGCTCAACCATGTGCAGCACGACTATCTATATATGTGTGCCAAGGAAGACTTCAGCGGAACCCACAACTTTGCACGTACATATACAGACCACATGCAGAACGCAAAGCGCTACAGCGATGCGCTCAACAACAGAGGAATCAAATAATATAAAAGATAGATAATGAATATATCCCCAAGACTATTACTGAGCGTCGCACTTTCCGTGTCGGCGCTCAGTTCGTATGTACATGCCGTTGAGACGGAGTTGTCTGCAGCGCATGGTTACGTAGAGACAATCGACGGAACGGTCGGTGCATCAGGTATCAATATGCCTGGCGAAGCGCTCAACTCCAGCGGTCGACCGCAGATGAACAACACGCTTTCTGCCTGGACCTCAACCTCCGTTTGCGCCGTCTATTACTTCCATCATCCGGCTGCAATCGTTTCAAACACCTTGAAACTTAACCTCAAGGCGTTGCAGACAGTGCGCTTCCGCCTTACAGTTTCCGACCCCAATTCGCCTGCCACACCGCTATATACAAAGGAGTTCAGTGCGAAAGGTCCGCTTCTTGGAGGTGAAGTAGAAGTTGGTATGGGCGACATAGCCTTTACCCGCTCAGCTTATTATCGCTATAAACTGGAGTGTCTCTCCGGCAACAACGCTATAAACAACATCAGCTGTTTCAAGTTTTCTACATCTTCCAGCGAAGCCTCCTACGCCGCCAACTATCTGTCGTCGCCGTCTGTTCATCTCAACAACTGGCACACCACAGCGGCTGGCGCTCCTTCCGGCGACGGCTACGACTGGCTGTTTGAGGAGATAATGATACCTGCGGAGTCTGACCTCGTTGGCACATACGCAGAGGCAATAGGTGCGCTCAACGGCTATATGGGCATACAGATGAACGGCTACGTCGACGGCGAACCTCGTCACGACGTGCTCTTCTCGATGTGGGACGACGGATCGACCGACGAAGACCCCAACCTGCCGGAGCATCTGCGTGCCGGAGCTGTCGATTGGGACGAGAAGACCACGGTCAACCGCTTTGGCAATGAGGGCACCGGTGTGCAGACCTATCGCCGCGGCAACTACTGGACACCTGGTACCTACGTGCAGTTCATCACCAACTGCCGACCCGAAACGACGTCGTACACCACCATTGAGAACGGCAAGACCGTAGTTTACGAGCAGCACAACATGCTTGTCTCTACATGGTTCAACGCTTTAGACGGTAAAGGCTGGCAGTATATGGCTACAGTGCGCAAACGCAACTCGTCTACATATTTCAGTTCATGGTATTCGTTCCTCGAAAACTATGTATGGGCTAACGGACAGGCTTCTCGCAAGGCATATTATCGCAACGGCTACGGACGCTCTCGCACTACAGGCAAGTGGTATAACTTCAACAGCGTTGGCTTCGGACATACCGACGGCGGAAGCGAGGCTGGAGCTCGTGCCGACTACGGACAGGGTGCTACCGACAAGGCTTCCGACCGCACGTTCTTCATGCAGTCAGGCGGCTACACCTCTACAAAGCAGACCGCTTCTACCGTAGCTCTTGCTACCGACAACACCGTGGTGGACACCATCGACATCGCTCCGCTCGACCTTCGTGTTCGTCAGGCTATACAGAAAGAGATCGACCGTGCTACGGAAGACGAACTCTTTTCGCAGAACCTTCTGGACAAGAAAGGCTGGACGGTGATAGAGAAGTCGAGTGAGGAGACATCCGGCGAGGGCACCAACGGACGCGCCCAGCAGATTGTAGACGGCGACGATAACACCTACTGGCATCCGCAATGGAGGGGAGGTTCGGCAACATTGCCTCACACTCTCGTCGTCGACATGCAAACGGTCAATAGCGTCGGCGGCTTCCAGTTCAAGATGGGCGACGATCCTACGCGCTACATCAAGGCGTACGATATATACGGGTCTACCGACAACAGCAACTGGACTCTGCTCTGCAGCGACGACTCAGCTCCGCTTAAGTCGGAGTTTCGTAAGGTTCTCGGCGAGCCGGCAGACATACGCTACTTCAAGATTGTTGTACGCCAGACCACAGCCACCGACGGACCTTGGCTGCGCATCTACGAGGTAGACCTTGCTTCTGGCAAGACCATCCGCTCTATGCTCTCGGGCAGGGTAACATGCAACGGCAAGTCGGTGAAGGGCGCCACGGTAAACCTCCGCAGTTCTGAAGCCGTCTACGAAGGCACAAGCGACGAGTCGGGCTACTACAGTATCAATGTCGGCAGAACCGACCTCACTTATCAGCTCACCGCGTGGGCAGACGGCTATTACAGCTACAACGAGAATCAGCCTATAGAGATAAAGGGCAGTGTTGTGAAGGATATCGTGTTAAGTCCGATGACGTCTCTCAATGGCGTGTCTGTCGAAGGCGAAATTCCTACCGACGCCGTTCGCTATAATATCAGCGGACAGCGAGTAGGGCAGGGCGCTCACGGAGTGATAATAGTGAACGGAAAGAAATATATTGCAAAGTAACACTACACAAACAGCTGTATAGCGAAAAAATCTACCATATCTTCCAGCATCCGTATAATCGGCTGTATGTGAAGATGATAAAGGCTGGAAGATGGCTGGCAGATAAGCCCGATACAAGGTTTATCTTCCAGCCGATCTTCCAGCCTTACATTGTTCTCATGGTCAATTCTGTAGCTACGCTCTTTTTTTACTCGTAGCGTATCGCCTCGATAGGGTCGAGTTGTGCAGCCTTCTTAGCCGGATACCAGCCGAAGAACACACCCGTGAAGGTGCAGACAGCGAAGCTCATGATGATGCTCCACGGCTGAATGTATATAGGCCAGTGGGCTATCAGCTTCACGGCGTAGGAGGCTCCGATGCCCAAGCCCACGCCAATCAGTCCGCCGGTGACGCTGAGCAGGATAGCCTCGATGAGAAACTGGCTGAGGATATCCACGCCACGAGCGCCTACACTCATGCGCAGACCTATCTCGCGTGTGCGCTCCGTTACGCTCACGTACATGATGTTCATGATGCCGATGCCGCCAACGATGAGCGAGATGCCAGCCACGCAACCGAGCAGAATGGTCATCATGTCGGTTGTAGAGTTCATCATGCTTGCCAGCTCTTCCTGCGAGCGTATGTTGAAGTCGTCGTCGTCAGCCTCCTGCACGTCAGTCGCCTCCTTCAGCTTATGGTTGCGGCGCAGCACGTCGGTTATCTCGTCGATAGCCTTCGACGTGAGGTCTTCGGTTATTGCCGAGCAGGTTATTCCGCCGAGGAACGTCTGCGCCTTGATGCGTTTCATCACCGTTGTGTACGGCGCAAGCACGAGGTCGTCCTGGTCCATGCCCATCGAGTTGTAGCCCTTCTTCTTCAGCACGCCCACCACGCGGAATGGTATGGAGTTGAATCGCACCACCTTGCCTACGGGGTCCGACCCGTCGGGGAACAGATTGTCTACCACGGTCTGGCCCAGTATGCACACCTTCGCACTCGACTTGATGTCGGCGTCGGTGAACATTTCTCCCTCATTCACAGAGAGTTGGCGGATTTCGAGATAGTCTTGGTTTACGCCGTAGATAGACGACGGCGTGTTGTTGTTGCCGTATATCCACTGTCCGCTGCTGTTCACCGTGGGGCTGATGCCTTTGATGAAATGGCACTCGTCCTTGATGGAGTTGTAGTCGGTGAGCTTCAGCGTTTCCATCGCCGATGGGTCCTGGCGCACACCGCCCGGACCGCGGTCGGCTCCCGGACTGATCATTATCATGTTTGAGCCCATCTCCGCTATGTTCGCCTGAATGCTGCGCTTCGATCCCTGGCCGATGGCGAGCATCGTGATGACCGACGCCACACCGATGATGATGCCAAGCGCTGTGAGGAACGAGCGCAACTTGTTGGCTGCGATGGCGCGAAGGGCTATTTTGAAAAGATTGCTATAATTCATAATCTTGTTGTGTTTTGTGGCTACGGGCGTAGCCGCTTAAGTGATACACCGCTTGTCTCTTACTCGTCTGAGCTTGCCGGCAACGCCGCCAGTCCCTCCTCAGCCGAGAGTATGTTGGTGTTGTACTCGTCGCTTATCACATGTCCGTCGCGCAGCATGATGTTGCGCGAGGAGTAGTTGGCGATGTCGGGGTTGTGCGTCACGAAGATGATGGTGCGACCCGCTGCGTGCAGCTTCTGGAAGAGGATGAGAATCTCGAACGAGGTGCGTGTGTCGAGGTTTCCCGTTGCCTCGTCGGCAAGAATCACGGCAGGGTCGTTCACCAGCGCGCGTGCTATTGCCACACGCTGCATCTGTCCGCCAGACATCTGGTTCGACTTGTGGTAGAGGCGCTCGCCCAAGCCCACAGCCTGCAGCGCTTTCACGGCGCGCTCCTCACGCTCCTTGGCTCCGATTGCGGCATTGTACATCAGCGGCAGCTCCACGTTCTCCACGCTCGTCGTCTTCGGCAGCAGATTGTAGTTCTGGAAGATGAAGCCGATCTTGCGGTTGCGCAGAACGGCGCGCTGTGACTTCGACATCTTGCGCACCGACACTCCGTCGAGATAGTATTCGCCCGATGAAGGCGTGTCGAGGCATCCGAGCTGATTGAGCAGCGTCGACTTGCCCGAACCCGATTTGCCCATGATAGTGACAAACTCGCCCTCGTATATCTTGAACGACACACCGCGCAGCGCATGCACCGTCTCGTCGCCCACGAGGAAGTCGCGCTTCACGTTGTCGAGTTCTATTACTACTTTCTTTTCGTCCATAGTTCGTAATGTTTATTGTGTAGAGTTAGGGTGTGCGGCGAACGCCGCCGATGGCTCGTGCCCTAACCTTTAAACGCTGTTTACTTCTTCTTGTTCTTTCCCGGAGGGCCTGGAGCGAACGGACTGCTCTCGCCTTGAGCCTCCATCGGCTTCTCCTCTTCGCCGCCCATCACGTTGAGTCCGGTTACGACCTTTGTGCCCTCGGCTATGCCACCCACAATCTGCGTGTTCGTGCCGTCGGTCATGCCGATGTTCACCTTGTGCGCCACGATAGAGTTGCCCTCGATGGTCCACACCTTGTTCTTGGCGTTCGCTGCGTCCACAATCTTCATCTTGCCCACGGTCTCCTTCTGCGGAGTGAAGCGCAGCGCCTTCGACGGCACGGAGAGCACACCCTTGCGTTCGGCTGTGTAGATTGTGACGTTGGCTGTGAGGCCCGGCTTCAGCTTCAGGTCGGCGTTCGGCGCAGAGATAACCACCTCGTACGTCACGACATTGTTCGTCGTGGTAGCCTCCTGGCGCACCTGCTTCACCTCGCCCTCGAAAGTGTCGTCGGGGTAAGCGTCTACGGTGAACGTCACGCGCTCGCCCTCCTTCACGTCGCCTATGTCAGCCTCGTCAACATCTGCCACTACCTGCATGTTGGTGAGGTCCTGCGCGATGGTGAACAGCTCCGGCGTAGAGAAGCTTGCCGCAACGGTCTGTCCTTCCTCAACCGACTTCGAGAGTACCACGCCGTCGATAGGCGAGGTGATAGTGGCATAGCCGAGATTGGTCTGTGCGCGCTGCACCTCCTCCTTTGCCGACACCACCTGCTCCTTTGCCTGCGTGTACGAGAGCTTCGCGTTGTCGAAGTCGTCGGCAGCCACGAGTCCCTTCTCGAAAAGTGTTTTGTAGCGGTTGTAGTTGGCAGTCTGGTAGTTGAGCTGGCTCTGTGCCGTAGCCAACTGGGTCTTTGCCGTGTTGAGCTGACTCATAAGGTTTGTCTTGTCGAGCTCCGCAATCACCTGTCCCTTCTTCACTACCGAATTGTAGTCGACGAAGAGCTTGCTTACGATGCCGCTCACCTGCGTACCCACCGTAACCGACGTTACCGGTTCGATTGTACCGGTAGCGGTGATGCTGTTCATAATGTTTGCCGGCGCAACGGCAGCCGTGTCAAACGTAATCTTTTCTTCCTTCTTGCCGCCCGACAATAGCCATACGGCAAGTGCGGCGATAGCGGCAACCGCCACTATCACCAATGTCTTTTTCTTATTCATATTTACTCTCTAATTATTTTACTTTTACTTAATGTTTCCCGTCTGATAGAATTCCAGCATGTTGAGGTTGAGTATCGCGAGATACTTGCTCTGCAGTTCGTTCTGCTGCGCCTGTAGAAGATTCGTCTTGCCCGTCATCAGTTCTACGGTGTTCTTCAATCCCTGCTTGAACTGCTCAGAGAGAAGCTCGTAGCTTGCCTGCGCACTCTCTGTAGAAACGCGCGCCGCCTTGAACTTGTTCTGGTTCGTTATAGCCTGCAGCCAGTAGTTCTCGATAGTAGAGTAGAGTGTGGTCTGCTTGTCCTGCAAGTCGAGCAGGTAGCTCTGTTTCTGCAGCTTCGCCTTGTTCACGGCAGTCTTAGTCTGTCGGTTGTCGAAGAGCGGTATGCTTACCGTCACGCCGCCGCCCAAGCTGAAGTTGTTCTTCATCTGCGTGCCCCAAGCGTTGTCGCTCATCGACGAGGTAGAGGTAGATACGCCGGCGTTGAGGCTCACGGTCGGCATTCTGCCCGCCTTAGCTACCTTTATGCCGAGTTCGCTGCTCTCGATGCCGAGCTTAGCGTTCTTTATCTCCGGTCGCTGTTCGAGCGAAGCCGCATACACGTCGTTCAGCGCCGGCACAGCCTCAAGCGCCATGTCGTCGGTGGTAGCAGGTACGGCGACGTCAAACTCCTCGTCGCTTGTTATCTGCAGCAGTTCCTTCAGCTGGCGCTTGTAGTTGCGCAGGTTGCTCTCGGCTTCAACGATGGCATACTCGTCCTGCGCACGCTGCGCCGTGAGCTGCGCCAGGTCTGCCTTGCTCATCTTGCCCACCTCTACCATTGTCTTGCCGCGCTGCTCGTTGGTCTGGCTTGTTTTCAGACTCTCTTTCGTCACGCTGATAGCCTCGTTCGAGTAGAGTATCTGCACGTAGAGCTGCGCAATCTGCTCGAGCACGTTGTTGGCTGTGGTAGCCGAGTCGAGTCGTGCCTGCTCGGCAGCCACCTTGTTCAGCTTCACGTTGTTGCGGTTCTTGTTGCCGTTCCACACCGTCCAGTTGCCCGAGAGCGAGTACGATCCGTTGTAGTAAACCTTGTCCACGCTCGACTGCACGTAGCCGTCCGCCACCGTAGCTCTGCCTTGCTGCGGCCACGGCGTGTAGTTTATGTTCTGCGATGTAGACAGGTTGAGCGACGGCAGCAGCGCCGCTTGGCTCTGCTTCACGTCCTCCAGGGCGGAATACTCCTTTATCTTCGCCTTCTGCAACTGGATGTTGTTAGCCAAGGCGTAGTCGATACAGTCTCTCAGCGACCACTGCTTAGCCGCACATTCGGTTGACAGCGACAGCAGGAAAAGTCCTGCCAGACAAGTCATCCCAATCTTCTTCATACTTAAATAGTCTTTAATTGATTCATTATTCTTTTATAATCTCTCTATATATCTGTTTGATGCACCTTTAGTGCTAAAGGTTTAGCGTAGTCCTTCTTAAAAAGACTTAATTCTGTAGGAGGAGGGAGTGTCAAAAGCTACAAAGTTTTGACACGCCATCCACCCAATTTTACTTCAGCTGCTGCAGACGCGCGATATACTTGCCGAGTATGTCGAACTCGATGTTCACGCGTGTGCCCACCTTGATGTCGCAGAAGTTTGTATTGTCGTGAGTGTACGGGATGATAGCCACGGTGAACGAGTTCTCCGTAGGGTTACACACGGTGAGCGAAACGCCGTTCACCGTTACCGAGCCTTTGTCTACCGTGAAGTAGCCGCGCTCAGCCATCTCGCGGTCGAACTTGTACTCGAAGGTGTAGTATGTCGATCCGTCGGCGTCGCGCATCTCCTTGCACACAGCCGTGCCGTCTACATGTCCCTGCACGATATGTCCGTCCAGTCTGCCGTTCATCAGCATTGAGCGCTCCACGTTGACACGGTCGCCAACCTTTAGCAGTCCGAGGTTAGAGCGGTCGAGCGTTTCTTTCATTGCCGTTACGGTGTAACTATTACCGTCTATCGCCACCACCGTGAGGCAAACGCCGTTGTGCGCCACGCTTTGGTCTATCTTCAGTTCGCCAGTGAACGAGCATGTCAGCGTGAAGTCAACATTCTCTTTGTCGTTCTTGATGGCTACGACCGTAGCCATTTCTTCTACTATACCAGAAAACATATATACTTTGTTTATGTTTATATTGTTTGTACTTGTTGCTTGTTTTTATTGTTGCATTATTTTCATTCGATGTCGAAATCTGCAGGCTTTAGCTTGTAGAAGTCGGGATACACGAGGTCTATGTCCTCTTCCGAAGTGATGCCATACAGTTTGAATACCCAATAGTCGATTTGCCATTCATTTTCTTTTACGAACATTTTGTCAGAATCTGGTTCTCTGTCTTTTGCGAATATTCTATCGTAACATGTCTCTATTTCTGAAAAATATTTATTGTTTTCATCATCTATTTCCGGTAGAGGAAAATTGTTTATGTCTGTTATCAGTACTTTGGGGAATGTTCCTTTGCTCGCCTTGGGAGCGAAGCGGAGAAGGAAAAATGTAGCCAGTCGGCTGTTCAGTATCCCCCATAATGTCTTGAATGAATAGACGTTGTTGTCTTCATTCTTTATTACGTCTATTATTCCAGGGTCGTTGATGTATGTATCTTCAGCGTAGCAAGCCATCAACGGATTGATGATTTCACGAACGAGCAAACGAGGAGAACTGAAATATTTCATATCAACATATGTACCAACGTGTTTGCCATATTTAACGTACACATTGCTTGGAGTGCATTTGTATTTTGTTATATTCTCTCCTTTTATTTCAAGTTCGTAACTATCGTTGAGTTTCGTGTCTGAATGCCATCTTTGTTCTTCTTTTATTATTTTGGCTTCTTCTTTGCCAAAGTTTTTCTCAAGATCTTTTAGGCGGTATGGTATATATCCTTGTGATACGTCAAAGAACTCGTTCAGTCGTCTTGGCAACGAGTTGATTTTTGACACAATGCCTTTTTCCTGCTTTGTCAGGTACAGCGCAAGTCCCCAGTTTTGTGAGAATTTATCAATCAGTTCTGATTTGTCAACAACGAGTCTTTTACGTCGTGTCAATTCCGTGAAATAATCCTTTCCTGACGATTTCTTGCCTTCCGTTTCGTCCGAAAGATTGCGCGTGTTTCTATAACCGATATTATTTTGCTGATTTGCTGATTTCTGTAGGGTAATAACAGAGTTGCGAACTGTTGCTGCCTCAAATATTTGAAAATTTGTACAATCCAGCAGTTCCACAATGCTCCAATTGTTGAATATGTCTTTACGATATTCTTTTGCATTGACATTGAATAGCCACGTATTCGGAATGATATACGCCAAATATCCGTTGTCTTTCAGCAACTCTTGTCCTAAGGCTATGAAATAGTAGTATATTTCGTAGTCGGGCATGTGCTCGTACTTTTCTTCCACGGTTTTGCGGTATCCGTCTTTTATGGATACGCCGTAAGGTGGATTGCCTATTATGCAGTCGAAGCCTATGAACTCGCCTTTCTCGTTCAGTGTTTCCGGAAACTCATAACGCCATTCAAATGCTCCCAAATGGGCATAGCGTGTCGAAGCCTCTTCTAATGAAACACGAAGCTTCTCTTCCTGCTTGCGTAAGTCGGAGAGCCGTTTGCTCTCGGCTTCCTCAGGCGGAAAGAGCGAGTTGTCGAGCAAGAGAATGTCGGAGCATACCTTCACCCATTTCTTGTATTTGTTGGTGTCTTTGTCGTAGCCTTCGTTGAGCTTCGATTTTATCATCCAGATGTCGTGCTCAACGATGTGCTTATTCTCTTTCGACGGACTGTTCTTGTAGTGAGCCACATGATTCTTGTAGTCGCCTATGGTGACGTTTGCTCCTCTTAGCACATGGTCAATAGGGGCATTCAATGGGTATTTCATCACCAACGAGTTGCCGCACTTTATGTTTATGTCGATGTTTGGCAGCGTCTGCAGATGGCGCTTGCCGTCGTTGCCCTTTATGTAATAGGCGTTTTTCAGCAGTTCTATCCACAAGCGTAGCTGGCATATCTCTGCACTGTTGGGGTTTATGTCCACACCGAAAAGGCAATTCTCGATGATTGTGCGTTTCTCCTCGAAAAGTGTCTCCTGAACCAATTGGCTCTCGCTGTCGTTCGGGTTGTAGCGCAGCTCGCCGTCGGCATCGGTCACAACCAGTTCGTCGTCCTCTACGTCTACGCGATATTTGAAACGCTTGCCGTCGATGGTCTTCAGCACCTTCAGCTCCCATTTTATGGCTATCAGTTCGTTGAGAGCCGACACGATGAAGTGGCCGCTGCCGACCGCAGGGTCGCAGATGCGTATGTTGTTGATAAGGCTGTTCACCTCGTCGCGTCGCGTCTTGTCGGTAGGGTCGAAGTCTTCGGCGAGCTCGTCGAACGAGGCGTATTGTGTGGCATACGTTTGGTTGTATTTGTCTGTCACGCAGCGGCGCAGCGTCTCGCGGCACAGGTATGACGTGATGTATCCTGGCGTGAAGAACGAGCCGTCCTTGTAGCCGTTTATCTTCTCGAAGATGAGTCCGAGCACCGAAGCGTTTATTATTGTCTTTCCGCTCTCGCCTGTATCTGCACCGAAGTCGTAGCTGTCGAGAAACCTCTTCAGATAGTCGAGTATGTGTATTCTGCCAGTCAGTGTCTTCCCCTTATTGTCCTTCAGACAGGTGTTCTTCATAACAGCCACTTCGCTGTCGCGCAGACTGCTTATAGGGAAGTATTTCTGCTCGATGTCGGTAAGCTCAAAAAGCGAGCTGTTAAGATATGGAACCTCTCCGAATTTGGCTCGCATCTCGTCAGAGCGTTCTGCCTCGGGTATTGCCATCACTTTGCAGAACAGGTAGTGCATCAGTGCAAAGTCGGTGAGTTTGTCGAAGAATGCATATTTTCTCTTGCTTCCGTTGAAGGCTATCAGTTGCGACTCAAGAAGCTTCATGAATAGTGTGCGGTTTATCCACACTATCACCAAGCCGAGAGCTGTCTCAAAACGTGCGTCGATTTCTCTACCCGTTACCTTGTCTGTCGTAATGTCGTAGTCGGCAAGTAGGGCGTATGCTTGTTCGAACACGGAGTAGGCTTGCCGTTTCTTCGCTTCGAGGCGTTGTATTTGGTGCTTTTCGCCACGCTCCTCAAGTCCCATTATGTACAACAATTCGGTATAGAACTTTCTGTTGAGGGTGTTATGGTCTTCAGCAAACGGCAGTTTCTGTAGGTGGATAGGGGAGAACAGCTTGAATAAAGCCTTGAAACGTGGCTTTGCAATGATGTCGGCAGCAGAAGTTTCTTTAGCGATTGTTTCCAAATCGACGAAAGTGAACGAAAGTTTGTCTTTTACAGCCTCTACTTTCGGCCTTATTATCTGGTTGTAGATATACTCTCTCTTCTCGTTTGCCGTGTTCTCCGACGATTTTATCTCGCTTACCAGTTTCCGGTCCTTGCCGAATAGTTCCCAAAACTCGGCTTTCTCGAAAATAAAATATTTGTACCCGTCGGATATGACGAGGTGCTTTATACTTGTGTTTTTCTTTTCGTGTTCTTCAAGTATATAATAAAGTACAAGCTCGAACATGGCTTTCTTTACAAGATTGTCTTTTGTTACCATTTCCGCGCTATTCACTTTCTTGAACTCGAAAAGTACCACATTGCGTCCGATGTTCTTGTCCTTTATGGTAAGGTCGGTTTTTTCCGACGCATTAATCTCGTATGTCGTTGAAGGCCATAAGGTCTGCTCAAGAAACGTTTTAACACGTCCCTTGTTGCTCTCTTCTGGGTCGGTTGGGTTCAGCTCGTTTAGGAGTATCTCGAGCTGGCAACGGAAATTTTCCAGCTCGCCCCTGTCGGTGGGTTGTCTCAGATACGACTTCTGTATCGACTGCGATGGAGTCAGTATGTGTTTGCTTTCGTATACCATTGGCGCAAGTTGTATTCTACAATTACAAAGTTACTTAATTTTATCCGACTACAGTGTGTGTGTGTATCCTATTTAACGTGATTTATAAAAAAAAAGGAGACTGCGCCAACATGTGTCGTAATCTCCTGTATATTAAAAAGGGACGCCCAGTGATGTGATGAAACTCCGAGTATACAAGATTTGAGAGCTCTCCGCCTTTGTAATCCACCGGCTTTGCAGCTTAGTCCACTGAGGTTTTATATGGCCCGCCATTGGCAAAAGAAGTCTTCTCGGTTTCGATTTTTTTATTGATGAGTATCCCGATCGAACGTGGCGCGCCCCTATGGGTTGAGTGTCTGTTTTTGTTTTCTAATGCAAAGTTAATACTTTCATTTTATTCTGACAAGTGTTTAAGCCATTTTAAATGTTTGCAATCGACATGATGTTGGCGAATACGCCTGCCGCCGTCACGCTTGCGCCCGCTCCGTAGCCCTGGATGAGCATCGGATACTCGCGGTAGCGTTCGGTGGTGAGCGCCACGATGTTGTTGCTGCCCTGCAGGTTGTAGAACGGGTGAGTGCTGTCTACCACCTTCAGCGCCACCGACAGTTTGCCGTGGTCGAACGTAGCCACGAAGCGCCAGCGCTTGCCTTCTGCGTCGAGCTGTTTGCGTCGAGCCTCGAAGTCGGCGTCGAGCTTCGGCAGGTTCTTCCAGAACTCCTCTATGCTGCCCTCGAAGAACTCGTCGGGTATGAAGAGGTGTGCCTCCACGTCGGTCTTCTCCACCTTGTAGCCGGCTTCGCGCGCCAGGATGACGAGCTTGCGTATCACGTCCTTGCCCGAGAGGTCGATGCGCGGGTCGGGTTCGCTGTAGCCCTGCTCCTTGGCGCGGCGCACAGCCTCGGAGAGCGTCACGTCAGCCGATATCTCGTTGAAGATGAAGTTGAGCGTGCCCGAGAGCACCGCCTCTATCTTCAGAATCACGTCGCCCGAGTTGCGCAGGTCGTTGATGGTGCCGATGATAGGCAGACCGGCGCCCACGTTGGTCTCGTAGCGGAAGAACACGCCGCGTGCCAGCGCCGTCTCCTTCAGACGTGCGTACTTCTCGTACGACGACGATGCGGCTATCTTGTTCGCCGCAATCACCGATATGTTGTGCTCCAGCAGCGGCTGGTAGATCTCTGCCACCTCCTTGCTCGCCGTGCAGTCGACGAACACGCTGTTGAAGCAGTTCATTTCTATAATGGCGTCGCGCAGCTTGCTCTCGTTGCTCTCAGGAGCGTCTGCGAGCAGCTGGCGATAGTTGGCGAGGTCGATGCCGTCGCTGTTGAAGAGTGCCTTCTTCGAGGTGGCTATGCCCACCACGTTCAGCTTCAGACGCTTTGTACGCTTCAGTTCCTCATACTGATTGTGAATCTGTTCGAGCAACTGTCCGCCCACTGTGCCCACGCCGCAGACAAAGAGGTTGAGCACCTTGTATTCAGACAGGAAGAACGAGTCGTGAATGGCGTTGAGCGCCTTGCGCAGATGTTCGCTCTTAACGACGAACGAGATGTTGGTCTGCGGCGCACCCTGCGCACACGCTATCATGCTGATGCCGGCTCTGCCGAGTGTGCCGAAGAGCTTGCCGGCGATGCCCGGCGTGTTCTTCATGTTCTCGCCTACGACGGCGATGGTAGCCAGTCCGTTCTCGGCGTGCATGGGGTACATGGCGCCCGTCTCTATCTCCTTCGCAAACTCGCCGTTGAGCACCTCCACAGCCTCCGCAGCGTCCTGGTCGCGCACGCCGATAGACGTAGAGTTCTCTGACGAAGCCTGCGACACCATGAACACGCTGATGCCGTTGTCTGCCAGGGCGGTGAAGATGCGGCGGTTCACACCGATCACACCCACCATCGACAGACCCGCTACGGTGATGAGCGTTGTGCCGTTGATGCTCGATATACCCTTGATGGGCTTGTCGTTGTTAGCCACCTTCTGCTTGATGATGCTGCCCTCGCCGTCGGGGTTGAACGTGTTCTTCACGCGGATAGGAATGTTCTTCACGCAGACGGGGTAGATAGTAGGCGGATATACTACCTTCGCACCGAAGTTGCAAAGCTCCATCGCCTCGATGTAGCTCAGCTCCTTAATGGTGTAGGCGGTCTTTATGACGCGCGGGTCGGCGGTCATGAAGCCGTCTACGTCGGTCCAGATCTCAAGAATTTCGGCGTCGAGCGCTGCTGCGATGATGGCAGCTGTATAGTCTGATCCGCCACGACCGAGGTTCGTAATCTCGTCGGTGTCGCGGTCTTTGCTTATAAAACCCGGAACAAGCGAAATGCGCTGCAGGTCGCTGAAGGTGCGACGCACGAGGCGGTTGGTCAGTTCGGAGTCGAGAGTGTTCTTATGATTCTTGCGCACGGTCTTGATGAACTCGCGCGAGTCGTACCACTTTGCGCCCTGCACCAGTGTAGCCACGATGTTCGAGCTAAGACGCTCGCCGTAGCTCACGATGGCGTCCTGCGTCTTCTTCGAGAGGTCGTGTATGAGGTACACGCCGAAGTAGATGGAACGCAACTGCTCGAAGAGCGAGTCGACGATGTTGAAGAGCTGTTCGCGCTTGCGCGGGTCGGTGATGATAGTGTCTATCATCTTGTGGTGGCGTTCCACCATAGCCTGAAACTCGTCCTTCCACGTCTCGTCGCCCTTTTGTGCGAGCAGCGATGTGGCGATGAGCTTGTCGGTGATGCCGCCCAGGGCGCTCACTACGACGATGATAGGCTGCTTCTGCGCCTCTTTCTCTACGATAGCCTTAAGGCTGAGAATACTCTCTACGGAACCCACTGAGGTTCCGCCAAACTTCAATACTTTCATTTCTTTTTGTTCTGTGGTTAATGTCTCCATACCAGGGAGACGCTTGTGTTTCGATGCGGGCGTGGCTCGAGGCGTGGTGCGACTGGCGTGCGTCGGGGTCCTCTTTACGAGCGAGGTTTTACGCTACTCCTTGGTCGTCATCTGCGTCGGGGCTGCGTCAGCACCGTGTCGTTGACAATAAAGTGATGGGGATGTGGGGGCAAAATTACGAAAAATGTTCTTAAAACGTTTCATTTCTTATGAAAATCGCATAAGTTTGCGTAATTTTGTACCCTAATAGGAGGGTATGGCATCTTGCCATATCCACGCACCCTACCAGGGGGTGCAGTGGTCTCCACTGCACCAACCAAGCAAGAAATAACAAAATAATAGATATGATTCAGGAATTTCAAATACGAGTGCTGCCCGTGGTAGCCTCGAGCGAGCAAAACATAATAAGCTACATTGCCGACGAAAAGGGCATCGATGCACGCACCATTAACGCCGTGCGTGTGCTGAAGCGCAGCATCGACGCGCGTCAGCGCACCATCTTCATCAACCTCACCGTGCGTGTCTACATCAACGAGATACCGCAGGACGCCGAGTACGTACACACCGAGTACGGCGACGTGAGCCAGAAGCCGCAGGTGGTAGTGGTAGGCGAGGGCCCCGGCGGACTCTTCGCCTCGCTGCGTCTCATCGAACTGGGCTTGCGCCCCGTGGTGCTTGAGCGCGGCAAGGACGTGCGCCAGCGTAAGGTAGACCTCGCCAACATCACCAAGACGCAGAGCGTAGACCCCGAGAGCAACTACTGCTTCGGCGAGGGCGGCGCCGGCGCTTACTCCGACGGCAAGCTCTACACCCGCTCGAAGAAGCGCGGCAGCATCGAGAAGATTCTCAACGTGTTCTGCCAGCACGGAGCCTCTACGTCTATCCTCGTCGACGCCCATCCGCATATCGGCACCGACAAGTTGCCGCAGGTTATCGAGAGCATGCGCAACACCATCATACGTTGCGGCGGCGAGGTTCACTTCCAGACCAAGATGACCCGACTGCTGCTCGAGGGCGACAAGGCGGTGGGCGTTGAGGCTGTCGACCTGCAGACGGGTGCCGAGATGACATTCCGCGGACCGATTATCCTGGCTACGGGCCATTCCGCCCGCGATGTCTACCGCTATCTCGCCGAGGCGAAGATAGAGATTGAGGCGAAGGGCATCGCTGTCGGTGTGCGTCTTGAGCATCCGTCGCAACTGATTGACCAGATACAGTATCACTCGCGCAACGGACGCGGCAAGTATCTGCCTGCAGCCGAGTATAGCTTCGTGACGCAGGTGGACGGACGCGGCGTCTACTCGTTCTGCATGTGTCCCGGTGGTTTCGTCATTCCGGCGGCTACCGACAAGCAGCAGCTCGTGGTCAACGGCATGAGCCCCAGCAACCGCGGCACGCAATGGTCCAACTCGGGCATGGTCGTGGAGACACGCCCCGAGGACGTGGGCGGCGACGAGAACGATCCGCTGCGCGTGATGCACTTCCAGGAAGAACTGGAGCGTGCGTGCTGGCAGCAGGGCAACATGAAGCAGACCGCTCCGGCGCAGCGCATGGCAGACTTCGTGAACAACCGCTTGAGCTACGACCTGCCCAAGAGCAGCTATGCCCCCGGACTCATATCCTCGCCCCTTCACTTCTGGATGCCGCAGCACGTGTGCAAGCGTCTGCAGGAGGGCTTCAAGAAGTTCGGCAAGATGAGTCATGGTTTCCTCACCAACGAGGCTGTGCTTATCGCCACAGAGACCCGCACATCGTCGCCCGTGCGCATCACACGCGACTTCACCACGCTGCAGCATGTGCGCATCCAGGGACTCTTCCCCTGCGGCGAGGGCGCTGGCTACGCCGGTGGCATCGTCTCGGCTGGTGTCGACGGCGAGCGCTGCGCAGAGATGTGCGCTGAGTATCTGAACCAGTAAACAGCTGAAGAATCCAGTCGGCGATTACACTAAATCGCCGGCTTTTTTATGTCTGATATCAGCTTCTTTTATATTTGATTGCAGCTTCTTTTATATTTAATTGCAGCTTCGTTTATTTCTAATCTGAAACTATGCGCAATTACCGCAGCACAATAACCCTATTCCCGCAATGCGGTAACGCTGTTTTAGATATGCGGTAATGTCAGTTTTGCTGCGCGGTAATTTACCCAAAATAAACCTGTTGGCGGAATTAATTTAGTGCATACTTAATTCTACCAATGGGTTTGTTGTTAATGAAGTTTATGTATTGCAGAATAGTAAGTGCACTAATTTTGTACGGCATCTGATTGTCGCCTCCCCAGGGTATGTATTTCATGCGCTCGTTGATGAATATTGGCGCGATGTCGTTCTCCTCCTTGAAGACTTCGGATGTCTTGGAGGTGAAAGCAGCGGAGGCATGAGTGCCGGGGATAGTATGGATGGATGTAAATGTTAGTGTATCGGGCATAATATGGTGTTTTTGAGGCAAAGATATCGAGAAGAAACAATAAGTAAAAAGACAAAAGAAATTGTTATTGTCGATGATTAAAAATGGTATATTGTACCTATCTGTACTTTAATTTAATGTTAAAGAGGACGTTACTTCCAAAAATATGCTATAAAAATCGTAAATTTGCATAAATTAATTAACACTACATTTTACTGCATAATGGCAATATTAAAAAATACAGAAGAACTTAAAAATGAGCTTGGCTCGTTAATTTGGCGAATGGCGACCAATCTTGTGCATGGAGGCAAGGTGTCTCCAGTGCAGTTTATGGACTATACGCTTGGAGCGCTGTTTTATCGCTTCATCTCGGAAAATATCACAGACTATTGCAATCAGCTTATGGCAGATGCTGGAGTGCCAAATCCCGACTATGCAAATATGAATGATGCAACGGCCGAGAACGCACGCGATCAAATTATCAATGCCAAGGGCTTCTTTATATTACCGTCGCAGCTGTTCATCAATGTAGCTAACGGAGCATCCAAAAATACGGAGCTAAACACCACACTCGCCAATAATTTCAAGGCTATTGAGCAGAGTGCCATAGGCAAACCGAGCGAAAATGACGTAAAAGGACTATTCAGCAACTTCAATACCAACGACAATGGACTTGGAACGACTGTGGGAGAACGTAATGAACTACTCACTACATTGCTTGAAAGTGTTCGCGACCTTAACTTCACCACCTATATCGAAAGTGGACTCGACGTGTTCGGCATTTGCTACGAACATTTGATAAAGATGTATGCCCTTAACTCCGGCACAAAGGGTGGTGAGTTCTATACGCCAAGCGAGGTGAGTTATCTTTTGGCCAAGATTGCAGCAGCAGGGCGCAAGACGGTGAACAAGGTTTATGATCCTGCTTGTGGTAGTGGTTCACTGCTCCTTAACTTCAATCTTGTGCTTGGAGCCAAAAATGTGGAGGACGGGTTCTATGGTCAAGAGATAAACCTCAAAACCTATAACCTTTGCCGAATGAATATGTTCCTACACAATGTGAATTACGACCATTTTGATATTCAGCTTGGCGACACGTTGCGTAATCCGCTCCATACAGATGAAGAACCGTTTGACGCAATCGTGTCAAATCCTCCTTATTCCATTCCGTGGGATGGCGACAACGATGCCACGCTCATCAACGACCCTCGCTTTGCACCAGCAGGAGTGCTTGCCCCACGTTCAAAGGCTGACTTTGCCTTTACCATGCACATGCTCTCATGGCTTAGTGCACAGGGTACGGCAGCCATAGTGGAGTTTCCTGGTATTCTTTATCGTAGCGGTGCGGAGCAAAAGATACGCCGCTATCTCGTAAGCAACAACTATGTTGACACCGTAATACAACTTCCGCAAAACCTGTTCTTCGGCACATCAATTGCCACCTGTCTGCTGATACTGAAAAAGAACAAGAGCGACAACCGCGTATGTTTCATTGACGCAAGCAATGAATTCGGCCATGAGGGCAACAAAAACAAGTTGACCGCCGAGAACATCGACCGCATCTATAATGCGTATATGTCGAAAGAAGAAGATGCACACTTCTGCCATGTCGTGACAACAGCTGACATCGAATCAGAGGATTTCAATCTTTCGGTGTCTACATACGTTGAGCAGGAGGACACGCGAGAAAAGGTAGACATTAAGGAACTCAACCAGCGTATAGCGGAAATTGTGGCACGTGAGCAAAAGCTAAGAACGGACATAGACACTATTGTGAAAGAATTGGAAGGAGATGTGGCATGAGCAAACTAAATGATTTGATAAATAAACTTTGTCCCGATGGAGTATACTTCGTAAAGCTGGGAGAAGTTTGTGAGATAAAGACGGGAAAAGGTATAACCCAGAAAGATTGTTCTGATGCGGGAGAATATCCTGTATATAGTGGTGGTAAGGAACCTATGGGATATTACCATAAATACAATAGAGACGAAAATACTGTTACAGTTTCTCGTGTTGGTGCTTATGCTGGATATGTAAATTTTGTCTTTCAAAAATTTTATCTAAACGACAAATGTTTTTCTGTAATACCAATACAGAATAATATTAATAAGTAAGTGATCTAAATTATTTATATATATCAGTACTAATATGGTTTATTTTC
>OQVR01000176.1_pt1 | contig 26154 bp, 19 predicted proteins | sample 1691521 | NCBI WGS metagenome assembly OQVR01 (sample SAMN03418256, study PRJEB22391) | human gut metagenome | biome: human-gut; feature: organic feature; material: feces | host: Homo sapiens | place: Tanzania | collected 2013-01
ATCCGCTTCAATCGAAAGAACTTGGTCGAGTGGCTTGATTTCATTCATAACTTTTTGATTATCAACTATAAAGTTACAAAAAATCTGCCATTCGACCTATTTATTTAAGCATTTATTTCGCTGAAAATCAAAGAAATCTGTATCATGCGGGAGCATATCTGTCAATCATCGAATCGCCACATGAATTATGAACCGTGCAGGCAAAAAGTGCCCTCACCATACAAGAAAACAATCGCTATAAAATAACAACATTTTTAAGTGAGCAGCGAAATCTTAAATGAAAGAGCCGTGTTGCTTGCGTAATAAATTCCTCCGAAAGGAGTGATTTTATCAGATTTTATGTTTACCTTTGCCATATGTCAGATATTCTTTATTTGAGTTTTAAGCAGCACTAATGTAAGTGAATTTCCTGACATATGCAAGCATTGTGTGATTTATTGTTATCCAACGACTTGCTTTCTTGTAAAAATAACAAGTCTGCTAATTTAAGGAAAAAAAACAATATGAATCTAAAAGAACTTCACCTATTTGGTCTAGGGATATTGCTTTTGAGTATGGCAAAACAACATACACTATCGAACTGGCTCCCAATGGCATAGTAAATCCAGCCTCATTACAATCCAGCAGCAATTATAATCATAAATCGTCTGTTAATTTAAAGGAGATTGAAAATAATTTATTTGACTGTTATGAGGTTTATGATTTTAAGGGATTGAAAATCAAGACCTGTAGTTCCAAGGATGAATTAAAGAATCTTAAGGGGTTCTTCGTGGTGAAATGTTATTCGCAGGGAATCTATTTAAAAACAATAAAATTATCAAGATTATGAAGTCTTTTCAGATACATCCATACATAATCAGTTTGATATTTCTTTTTGGGAATACTATTGTTGCCTATTCCGAAAACTTAATTTCAGAATCTATATATCAAGGTGGATTATACTATGGTTTTGATCATGTCTTTTCAGAAGCCTCTCCTTTACGCTTTTCATTGAATGACCACAATCTCCCCGGTAAGTGGTCCTGCAGATTGAAAACGACCAGTGAGAATATGGCTGACGTTCCAGTTGACATTAATGGTGGATATTGTAATTTCGATCCAACGGCTGTGCCATTCTACATGTGGGAAGAAAAGGCTTTTCGAACATTTAATTCTTTGGATAACAGAGATGAATTTACATTATATGTTTCTTTCCGTTCTGAGAGTGGAGAATATGATGAAAGGGGTGTCAGGTTGGGATTACTTCCTTGCAGGCCATCTTTAAATAATATTCAGTTTAAATATCAGTATGATTGGACCTATGACCAAATCTATCCAAATGGAACTTTCTCCTTTGAGGTAGAAGCCAATAATTCAAAAACTTTCTTTCTGCATTATAGTGAGAGTTTTCTTCCTCCTTCAAAAAACATGTTTTTTGCATTTACAAAAGAATTTCAAGAAGAAAACCATGCAGTCATATCCTATGATGCAGACTGGGGTGAATATGTAACCGTTTCGGCCGGAAATGAATTTGGATTTGTTAATAGCGACACCATTTATACCACTGATTATATTCAGGATGAAAATGTAATCAAACGGATAAACGAAATACTTGGCTCTGCAAGTAATATCCCTGTTATAGAGAATGCAATTCCATTTAGTTGGGATAACGAGATTATACGATTTTACACAATGCCGCGACATGTGTGTGTATATTCCATAGAAGGAAGAATAGTCCATATATCTTCTGGGAAAGGTGAAATAGATTTATCTAATATGAAGGATGGTATATACATACTCTCCTATTATGAAGAAAGGACCAACCGATACATAAACTATAAAATATTAAAGAAATGAAAAAACAATTATTGTTCGCACTTACTCTTCTTGTCGGCCAAATTTGTTTTGCCGGTCAATCGAAGACGAAAACAAGATTTTTACAAGACCAAATATGCACGAAAACAAGATTTTTAAGCCATCACCACACATAAGAAAGTGCACCATTTATCAAATAACAACGAAAAACCACTGGTTGTTGCCCCTACTTTAGAAAGAAAATGATTCATTTCTGCCCCTACTTTAGAAAAATTAGGGTAATAATATACAAATTGTCCCAGTAACAACGTAGTGATAATTGTAAATAATCCCCAAAAAGAACAGAGGAAATGGGGCTGTTCTTTTTGGGGATTAATTATGGGGGGCTAATCCCAGTGGGGGATTAGTTTTGGATTTGCTTGGTGGTGGCGGTGGTGCCGTCGGTGTAGCGAGTGACTACGATGTTTACACCACTGAATGGGGTGCTGGATTGCACGCCGAGGGTGTTGACATAGGTCACGCTTTCCACTGTTTTACCTGCCATCACATCTTCCACGCCACTCACTTTCACTTCCACTTCGATAAATGCGCTGGTGGCCTTGTCGTAAACGGCACGGACAGCATACTTCGAGTCATAGCTTGCCGCATAGCTGTAGCATGGCTCTACGGTTGTTCCGATAAGGTGGCCATCGCGATACACTTCGTAGCCCTTGAGTTTGAGCACAGGCACGGTGAGGTCGTTGAATGTAAGGTCGTCGACAAAGAGCGCAAACGATTGCTCGCCACCTGGCGAAACGCAGTTGATAGCGAAATACTTCGCTCCTTCAGGCAGACGGAAACTGTATTCGGTCCACGTTTCAGGAAGTTCGATGTAGTCGCCACGGCTCACTTGCACGAAGTGTGCAGGGTCGGTGTCGGTGGTTGAGTAGAGCACACGCATACGCTCGGTGGTGCCCTTCTGGGTGGTGAACGCCTTGGCAAAGAACGAAATCACTTGCGAAGTGCCGTTGAGCTGTGGCGAAATCATCCAGTCGTTGTTCACATAACTGATGTTTGCCATAGCCATGAAGAACTTATTGCCAGAGTGTGGGGTGCCTTCAGCCCAAATATCAATGCCCAGACTCTTTGCGTTGCACACTTGGAATGCCTTAGGATCCGACTCGTTAGGATAGGTTTCAAGATCTTTATTGATGCGATAGGTGAAGTCGTAGTCGCGGTCCACCATTGTCCATTCGCCGATATTGTCGATGGCGAAATCTTCGTAGGTCTCGACGCTGTCGGTCACTGCGCCACGTTCGTCGGGAGCCTTCCATTCGAAGTCCAACAAGCCGTGGTCATTGGTTACCTTCAAGCCTGTAGGAACAGGAATCACTGGCTCAACCACGTCGGTAGTGGCGGTGGCGGTGTTGTTGTCGGCCTTTTGGTCGCCTTCGCAACTTACTGTGGCAGTCAGTTTCACGGTTGCCACCTTGTCAAATTTCACGCTGAACGAAGCAATTTGCTGCTCACCGCTGGCGATGCTGCCCTTCGACTCGGTAGCCAACTGCTTACCATCGGCATCGGTCAAAGCCACGGTGTAGTTGCCCACAGCCTTACCGCCAAGGTTGGTCACCTTCACGCTGTAAGCGACATTCTCGCCACGAGCGATGCGGCGTGGAGCGGCAAATGTGGTAACTTCAAGGTCGGTGGTGGTGGCATTGGCGATAGCCACATTGTCGATATACACATCTTGTCCGCCATCGGTAGTGCCAACGAACGCAATGCGAAGGTTTTTAGCACCCTTCACACCAGCGAGCGACACGGTGTGGCGTTGCCAGCCGGTGGTGCCATTGTCGCGCATCCACTTCGCACCTTCCACCTTCTCAAAGCCGTTGGCACCGTTTTTCACTTCAATCTCGATGCTTTCGGCGGTGTTGATGCTGTCGATGTGTGAGTGATACATCCAGAAACTCAATTCAGGATTTTCGAGGTCGGAAATATCAATCTTTGGAGAACTGAAGCGCGCATGTATGCCCACGCCTTCGCCCACAGAGTGGAACGCGGCGAAACCGCCGTCACCGTTTTGGTCGGTGGCAACAGGATTGACAGCGCTTGATTCAAGCGTCCAACTCTTTTGCATCAGTTTGTCGCTCTCGGTCACCCAAGGATAGTAGTTCATGTCGCTGTTGCGGAATGTTTCGGTGAGTGGAGCCTTGTAAGCCTTACCGAAAATCACAGCCTCGCTCAGCGCATAATCGCCACGCACACCCTCGATGAATGGGAACACCACATAATCAATCAGCGTTTGGCTGGTGACGTTCACCTTGTCGTCGATGTAATTGGTCACAGTCAGCGAGTCGGCAAGTTTGGTGTAGTTGTCGTAACGCCAAACTTGATAATAGAGTTTCGACACATCAATGTAGCCGCCATTGCTGCCCACCTCAGGAGCGTCCCAAGTGAGCACAGCGCTGCCGTCTTGGTCCACAAGTTTCAAGTTGCGAGGTGCGCCGGGCTTGTCCACGCCCACGAAAGTCGAAGCCACCACCTCGGCACCGCTGCCGGCAGAGTTGGCAGGCACCACGCGGTAGGTGTAAACGCCAGCCTTGGTGATGGTGTTGTCGGTCCAAGTGAGATTTGCGCCAGGGGCTGGATTCACGAAACTGTGAGCAGGCGACTGTTCGCCTTCGCGATACACATTCACTGTGGTGAGCTCGCTCAAATTGCCACCCTTGGTGTCGGTGGAGGGAGCGGTCATCGTGAGTGTGGCGGTGAGTGCGCCCTTGTCGCCAGCAGTCACCTTAAAGTCGGAAACTGCCGCAGGAGCGTTGTTGTCGAGAATATCGATAGCCACATCGTCGATGTCGAAACGATACATGTAAGGATTGCTATAAGCATAGATGCCCAAGTGGTAATAGCCATCGGCTGGCACGGTGAAAGTGACCTGATGCTTCTCGCCTGTGGCATTCTTGTAATCTTCTTGCTTGAGCAGTTCGGTGGTCATAGCAGCAGGGTTGGCATCGGTTCCGAGAAGCACCTTGAAGTTTTCTGGATACTTGGCGGAATACACGCGCGCAAACATGCTGTAACGGTAAGTGACACCAGCCTTCAAGGCAATTCGTGGTGAAATCATCCAGTCGTCGCCGGGCTTCTTGTCGGGACTTTGGTCGTATTTGTAATACACCCTCTTGCTTGTGGCATCGTATTCCCAAGTGGATCCGCCGTTGAGATCGAACACCGTCCAGAGGTCGAATGCGTCCTTTGTGTCGAATCCCTCAACGAATGGCACAGCGTAGCCTTCGCCGAAAGTCACCTTATTACTTTGGGCGGCAGGACTCGCACCCTTGGTAGTGAACGCCGACACCTCGTAGTAGTATGCATTGTTGCCCACGCCCAATTTCTCGTCGGTGAAAGTGGTAGCCTTGCAGGCATCGCTCACCACCACCTCATCGGGGAAGCGCACAATCTTGTAAGCCACCTCGCTCTTATTATATTCGCCACCGTTCAAGCCCAGTTCGGCAGGCGTCCATGAAAGCACAGCCTTGCCGTCTTGGTTGGTCAGCGTCACATTTGTAGGAGTACCCGGCACATCTTCGCCCACATACACCTTGTGCCATGCCAATTCTCCTTGATATTCAGCATTGGCAGTGGTGAAACTCAGTGTTTGGTAACCAGGAGCGAATGTCACGTTAGGCATGGTGTGGGTAGCACCTGGAGCAATGCCAGCCACCACGGTATCGGTACCAGCCTTGTTCACAATCACGCTGATATTGCCAGTGATGTTTGAGCCGTCCACATTCTGCGTAGGAGCAGTGAAGGTGATGTCGCCCGATGTGTCGCCGAATTTGGCGAATTTCACCGAAATGTCGGTCACGGCGCGTGGCGCGGTGAGTGGGGTAGAGTAAGGCATGGCAAACAAACCAGAGAAACTTGCATTGCCGGGCAAATCTTTGATTTTTGTGAGTTTGCCATTGTAGATATTGATTTCGTAAAGCGCCGAAACCCATTTGCGCTTGCCATCTACAACACCTTCGTAGGTGGCAGCCCAATACAGGCGGCCTGTGGCATCGTCAAACGTCATTGAGTTGCGGTCCACAGGATATAAGCCGGTGCGTCCGACAGGCACTTGCGCACCTGTTTGTTTGTCGATTTTATAGAACACGCCAGTGCTGCCCACGCCGTAGAGGTCGCCAAACTTGTTGCAGGCGATGGCATACACCGAACGGTCGGCATCGGCTATCTTAGTGGCTTCACCCAGAGCGATGCTAAACTCGCAGAAGCGGGTGTAGTCGCTCGTCTGCTCGTCGTAGAAATAGCCATACACCTTGTTTGTTGTTGGGTCGAGGGCGAGGTCGGTTGCCACGTTCACAGCGTCGATTTCACTACCGCTTCCCTTAAACCAAGTGGAAGTGGAATAGTTGCTGTAATAGCTGACTTCGCCCGTAAAGTTTGATGAAAGCACATAGTAGGTGCTTCCAATTTTGATGGCGGCGCGGGTGTACATCCACTCCTTGCTCTCCTTCACACTCTTGATGCTGCCGTTCTCCTTCGCCTCCACGGTGTAGATACCGGCATCGATGGTGGCACCTTCCGCAACCCAAGCGTCGTCGTACACTTTCACGCCACACAGCACAGTGTTGCTGCCCGGCACTTTCGCCACGGTGGTAGCCGCGGGATTCACATTCGCCACGCTCACAGCTTGTCGAGGATTCGCCTCTGGCACAGCGTTGGCGGCTGGTCGGTTCAGTCTCAACTTCGATTCCGGTCCGTGCTTGGTGGCAAGCACATCAGAGTCGGCAAAAGCCGAAGTGGCTGTCAGAAGCAGCACTGCTGCCACTGCCGACACACATTTGAATAACTTTCTCATATCGTTAATTAGTTGGAATAGTAATCTAAAAATAGATGGGGATAAAAAACGAAATAGCGTCCCTCCTGTTTTGCCAGAAGAGGACGCTGTTTCGGAGATTTTATTTAACCTCTGTGTATCACTTCATTGCGAAGATTTATTTTGAAATCTTGGCAGAAATGCGTGAGCCGTTTACCACGGCATTCACCACATACACACCTGCTGATTTACCATTGAGGTCGATAGATTCACCGCCACGGCTTTCAGCCACCTTGCGGCCAAGAATATCGTAAACGGCGATTTCGCTTGCATCGTCGATGCTGAGCACGCCACCTGCAATGTTCATCATCTTCTTAGCGTCGGTCACGTCGATTACGCCGGTAGAGGTCATCTTCTCAATCGAAATCGACTTCACGTGGATTTCGCCAATGGCGTTGGCATGGAAACCAATCACGTTCACGCCTGGAAGCACATTCACCACAGGGGCGGTGTCGCCTTCACCCTCTACGAGAGTTGGCAGTGATTCGTCGGTGACATTGAATTGAACCACGTCGGTTTGTGCCTTTGAACTTGATGATGCTGTGGCTGCTGTGGTGATAGTCTTCACAGTTGCCATCTTGGTGTGGTCGAGGGCTTGAGCCACTGCCAAATCCCAAGTCACATCGTTGTCGGCTTGTGATGCGTATGATTCGATGGTCACGGTCAGGTGTGAGCCGTTTTCGAATTGGAGGCGTGGCGACATTGCCCAGTCGTCGCCCTGCACCTTGCCAGAGTTGTAATAGATAGAGTTGCTCGACACTTCCCAAGTGGTAGCATATTGCTCACCGGCGATGGTGCGGTAGTCGTTGTTGGCGTTCACGATAGTCCAACTTCTCCAGCTGTCGCTGCCGTCGTTCACGTTCACGCTGTAAGGCAATGGAAGACCTCCGCCCACCCAGTCGATAAGCACGCTTGGTGCAGCGTTTTCGCTCTTACCGTTTGCGTTGTAGATTTCCACGCTGTAGATGTATTGACCAGGAGTCTTGATGGTGTTGTCGGTCCAAGTTGAAATTAAACCAGGTTTCAAACCTTCGGTCACCTCACCCACATTCTCACCGTTGCGCAAAATCACAGCCTTGGTGATGGTTTCGAGTGCTATACCTTCGATGTTGGTCTTGGTTGGGTTCACCCAAGTGAGGGTTGCGCTGAGCGACTGGTCGGAAGCGGCTGTGCCGGTCAATCCTTCTGCCACTTCTGGCACTACTGGAGTGTATTCAATCTTAATGTCTTTGAGATAGAGTTTGTTGGTGCCTGATGAAGAAGCGATGCTGTAGTCCTGGAATGCGAAGTACATCTTTCCGCTTTCTTCAATCTTCACGATGCAAGTGTCGGCTGTGTAGCCATAGTCCTTAATGTAGTCCACATCGCGGAACTGCTTGAAACTGGCTGCTGGATCGCTTGCACTCTTTACGGTGCCCACCTTAAACGATGCGCCCTTGCCGTTGTAACTGTAGATGAAGCGGTAGTAACCGGGCTTGATATCGAATGGAGGGGTAATCAAATAGTCGTTGCATGAACTGTATTCGGTCATCTTTGAGTGGTCGTTTACAGCGCTGCCGCTGCTGTAGCTTGTGCCATTGCTGTAAGTCCAGCTGTAGCCGTCCTTGTTAGCGTCAACCACGCTGTAGAATGCCCATTGGTCAGGGTCGTTGAACTTAAACTCGTAAGGCAGAGTTTGGGTGTTGTCGCCTACCCATGCGGTTCTCACGGTAGTAGGTTTGCCCACTGCCACGCCGCCTTCGCTGTAAGCAAGCGCTTGATATTCGTAGAAGCCAGAAGAAGGCACATTGTCAACGTAGTTCATTGAGTCACCCACTGCTGGAGATACAAAAGTCTTCACCACTTCGCCATTGCGCTTCAATTCCACTTTTGTGAGAGCGGCGAGGTCGGTGCCGATGTTGGTCTTGCTTGGGTTGGTCCAAGTAAGGGTCACATTGTTGGTCATATCAGCGAATGGAATGGCTGCAAGGTCGGTGATTTGTTCGGGAACGATAGCGGTTTTTTCCACGTTCAAACCATAGAGTTTGTAAGAGCAGCCGTAGGTAGGAACACTCTCGCTGCAAGCGTGCAAACCGAGGTAATACTTGCCACCTTCAGGAATCTGCACATAAATCTCATATTTGCTTCTTGAACTCTTGAATGAGGTGATGGTCTGCACTGGAATGTTCAGTTCTTCGGCAGTTTTTCCCTTACCCAACACTAATTCAAGTTTTTCGCCACCATAGTAGCCCACTGCGAAATCCAAAGTCACCTTATAGGCACCTGCTTCTTCCACGGTGAGTGGTGGAGTTACCAAATACTCGTCTTCCACAAGGTTTTTGGTGGTGGAGAGGTTCAAACTGTTGCCAATGTATGGTGATGCTTTGAAGTTCCAAACTGCTGTCTGTGTGCTCTTTGGACCGTGATATTGGGTGAAGAAGGCATCAACATTTTCAGCACTTGAAAGGTCGGCTGTATAAGGCAGAGCCTGTGGAGCAATCGGACCCACATATTTTGTGGTTACGCTGGTAGCAGCACTCTTGGCAGCACCAAGCAGCGCTTTCACCTCGTAGGTGTGGAAACCGGAAGTCAAGCCTTGAGCCTCGGTGTCTTGCCATGCTGTGGCTGTTCCTTCGAGTGTCTTCACCAAAGTGCCATCGCGATACACTTCCACGCCTGTGAGTGGGGTGGTGAGGTCGTTACCGTCTTCGTCCTTGGTTGGCAAAGTCCATTTCAAGTCCACGGTGATTGTCTCGTCGGCACCTTCAGTGGCTGTAAGGCCAGTAACAGGGGCTGGAGTGGTAATGTTCTCTGCCACAGAGAAAGCCGTTACGAACACATTATATAAGTCTTTCTTACTGTATTCATACAAGCCGAAATAGTAGTCGCCTGATTCTCTGGCCACATACACTACGCTTTTCTTAACGAAAGTCTTTTCTATAAGTTCTGGGAAATCAAGAAGTGTTTCGCTCTTGGTAGCCATTGCATCGGCTGTGTTGGCATTTGCCACAGCCAGTCGCAGACTCTCTTTATTATAAGAACTAGCCGTTCTTACATAAAACGAAACCTTGTATTCCTTGTCTGCCTCAAGATGAATGGCTGGCGACACCAACCAGTCGTTGGCATCGGCTGTAGTGTTGTAAACGTATTTTGCCCCGGCGGTCACCTTCACGGCAGTAATACTGCTATAATTACTACTTGACGAGGCGTCGTTGATCCAAGTTTTTTCATCGCCATTGACATTATACACTGTCCAATCGGCATCAAGTTTGCCCGTACCACCAATCTGAGAGAAGTACGGCACACTCTTAGCTTGTGCAAAGCCCAACAAAGGCAACAGCACAGCCAAAAGTAAGAAAAGTCGTCTTTTTAGCATGTTCGTAAGTGTTATATGTTATTTATAGTGTTATATTTTATTTTATACAAGTTCGATAACGGTAAAAAAGAAGCATATAGCGAGGCTATTTAGCACAAACGGCACAATATCGTAGCAATCAACACCACTTCTTTTTGCAAAAGTAAACTATTTAATTTATAATTTCAAAGATTTATTGATGTTTTTTGTATAAAACGCCACTACTATCCAAATAAATCCTAAAAAAATCCATTTTCCACCCCATTTCCCTTACTATTTGCCACAAGAAGAAATTAGAGGTTAGTAGATTTTTATAGAAGTTAAGGAGTTAAGAAGTTAAAGAAGTTAAGACGATACCATCGCCTCTTGGTAATTTGATAGGGTGTTCGCCCATCTGATTCGTCCGACTTGTCAGCCCCCAAAAAAAACTCGTTGGCCTGTTGACTCGTTGACTCGTTGACTTGTACTTGTTGGCTTTTTTTGGGGATTCTTTCCAAAAAATAGTGTATATTTGTGGCAATGAAACTCAACAGCATTTCCATACTCAATTACAAGAACATCGGCGAAGCCACGCTTGCGTTTTCGCCTAAGGTGAACTGCCTGATTGGCAACAATGGCATGGGAAAAACCAACATTCTCGATGCTATCTATTACCTGAGCTTCTGCAAAAGTTCAACAGGGCAAACCGATGCGAGCGTGATTACACATGATGCCGACTTCATGATGCTTCAAGGCAAATACACGCGCCACGATGCCGACGAAGAGGTGTCGATGGGTATGCAGCGTGGAAAGCGGAAAACGGTGCGCCGTGGCGGCAAGGAGTACAAGCGCCTGAGCCAACACATAGGGCTGCTGCCGCTGGTGATGGTGTCGCCTGCCGACTGGGACCTTATCAGAGGTGCCGGCGAGGAGCGTCGCAAACTCATGGATATGATTATCTCGCAGGGCGACAAGGAGTATCTGGCTGCCGTAATTGCATACACCAAGGCTGTTGAGCAACGAAATGCCATCATCAAAAAGGAATTTCGCGACCCGCTGCTCTACGAAACCGTGGAGCATCAAATGGCAACCACTGCCGCCTACATTCATGCGGCACGAAAGCGGTGGATTGAAGCGTTTGAACCAATTTTCATGCGCTACTACAATGCCATTGCCGGCGATGGCGAATGTGTGAGAATGCTCTACAAAAGCCACCTCAACGAGGGGAGTATGCTCGAACACCTCAATGCCACACGCGAGCGCGACTTCATTATTGGCTACACCACAAGAGGTGTGCACCGCGACGACATTGAACTGCTTTTGGGCGAACACTCCATGCGCAAAACCGGCTCACAAGGCCAATGCAAAACCTACACCATAGCACTGCGATTGGCACAGTTTGAGTTTCTGAAAGAGCATACGGCATTGACTCCGATTCTGCTGCTCGACGACATTTTCGACAAACTCGACGCTTCACGCGTGGAGAGCATCATCGAAGTGGTGTCGGACGAACGTTTCGGGCAGATTTTCATCACCGACACCAACCGCACGCACCTCGACGAAATCGTGCGCCGCGTGAGTGGCGATTTTGCCATGTTCGGCGTGGAAAATGGCGTTTGCTCACTTATCAACCGTTCAAATCAATAACACCACACGCTTATGAAACGCACAAGTGCCCAATCAGTTGGAGATATTATCAACCAAGTGCTGCGCCAGGAGCGACTGGATGTCCGCCTCGACGAACAGCGCGCTTTGGCTATGTGGCCCACCCTCGTGGGGCAGGGCGTGAACCGCTACACCACCGACCGCTCGGTGAAAGACGGCGTGCTCACTTTCACCATCAGCAGCGCCCCCCTGCGCAACCAACTCATGCTCACCCGCTCCACCCTCATCGCCCGCATCAACGAATCCCTCGGCCACGAAGTAATCAAAGAAATCATCTTCCGGTAATAAAGTCAACGAGTCAACAGGTCAACGAGTCAACGAGTCAACGAGTTGAAGAGTTGCCAAAGGGACGGTTCTTTCGGTCGCACTATCCATTATCTATCTAACGCCATCAAAGGGACGGTTCTTCTGATGGTATCAACCATTATCTGCCTAATACCCAATATAATACAACATCTATTTCCACCACAATTTTTGCAAAAAAACACACATTTAATCCATTTCACCCTATTTACATCTAAAATAATAATCTTATGTGTGGGGATTAATTTTGGATTAAAAATCCGTTATGTATATTGTGGAGGATTGGTAAAATCATTAAATTTGCATTAAACTTTGATGTTATATGAAAAATTTTATTGGTTTATTATTTCTTTTGATGGGGGTATCGGTTTATGGTCAGACATCAAAAATACGTCCGTATAATGAGTGCGAAACCGTAGCATTTTGCTCATACGAATCTTACGATCCTTCACAATATGTGGAAAGCGACAATAATTGGGAACTTCTCCACACTCTGCGCACTCCTATGAGTTTCAAGGAATTGAAAGCAACAGGCGTTCCTGTCACCGAAAGTCAGATTCTGCTTCTACAAATAGGTGGATTGATTGAAAAGGAAAATAATGTATTGAAAACCATCATGCCCATATTTGATGAGGAGCAGACGAAATCAATACGAACTTTGAGTAAAACTATTGCCCAATCGGCATACGCAATGAGCGAAAACGAATGGCACGCGTTTTTATCGGAACTGAAGAAACGAAATTTAGCGAAAAACGCATACAGCCTTGTTTTCTCCTACATTCTCGACGGTAAAATTTGGAAAAAACAGTTGCCATCGCCCGACAGCCTCACCAACAATGCCACATGGAAAGGCGCATATTGGGCATTATACGACAAACGCCAAAATGGACTATCCTACGGCACAAATGGCTTTAGTAAGTTTGATAAGATTTTTTTCCAAACATGGTCGGACTCTTTATCCTACTGGCTTGGAAGTAAAATGATTTTCAAATTTATCGAAGAATACGGCCAGTATAAAAAAATAGTAAGTGCCGATTTGATAGAAAAGAGCAAGGAGTGGGGACTCGTAAACGAACAGGGCAATGTGATTATTCCTACCATCAACGAAAGCAGCGATAGCCCTATCGTTAAAATCAGCGACAACATCATAGCCAAACTTGCATCGTGCGTGAGTCAGCACTCAGCCGATTTCATGGCAAAATATCAATTAGCCAACGAAAATTTAGCCAAAGTAATCCTATATCATGAAGTGATGTGGGACATGATGGACATTTTAGTTAGCAAAAAGATAATCACGCAACCCTCCATCCTCAAAGGATCCACCGACGCCCACAAAAAAGATTTCGGCCAAATCACCTACATCCTCGAATAATCCCCCAACCACCAACCAAAGGGACGGTTCTAATGATATGTATATCACAAAGGCGGTAAAAAATAAGAAAGAATCGTCAGCCACCCTTCTACCCAAAATTTCGTAAAAATCACCATTTTCACATAAACAACTTCCGAAAAGTGTAGTGACAGCACACTTTTCGGAACTTATTTGTGTAAAAACTCTTTTTTCATCGCTTTTATATTATGTAAAAAAACTATCGTTAATTATTAATGTATTGGAAATATGCCAAAGGCTAAAGAGTGAACATTTGAGCCGTTGGAAACGGCATATTGTGGTTAACTCCATGCAAGCTCGCTGTGCGAGCGCAGCTTGGAGAAAGGTCCAAATATAGTAGCGAGCGTCGGAGACGGTCGGTAGTGATAGCATCAATGGTCTCGACCATAACCGACCCTCTACGAGGCTCACCCTCTCTTTAGCACTATCTCCAAGCTGCGCTCATTCGCTCCTACGGAGCTTCATTCGCTTGCATGGAGTTAACCATTATCAGCCGTTTCCAACGGCTTCCAGTTTCCACAATATTTTCAGCACATACCCTTTTTAATACCAAAGGGACAGTTCTAATGGTATGTATTAGTTTTAATATTCTATTATTCAATAGGAGAGAGGTGGGGTGGGAGATTGTTGATAATTTTTTATGGGATTTTTATTGGTGGGTGGGGAAAATTTTGTAGTTTTGTGGGTGGAGCAGTTTTTTGCTGCACTTTATTTAATAACCAAAACAAACTTTCTGATTATGAAACTTAAAATGATGATTGCGGTGTGCATGGTGGCATTAGTGGGCTTTTTCGCTCAAGCACAATCGGCACAGACAACCCAACCCAAAGCCAAAACAGAAATCAAAGTTCCCGTAAACACTGGCGATAATGTGGCTTACGTGAAAGCAGTGATTAATTATATCAAAGCCAAATTTGAAGCGTGCGAATCGATTCAAGACCTCGCCGCTCTGGAAACCGATCCTCTGTTTAAGAACATTGACGAATCAATGGAAAAAACTGAAGAATCGCTCACCCCTGAACAAAAAGCAGAACTCCAAGAATGGATGAAACTGCCCGAAAACAATATAGAGGCAGTTATCGAGGCAAAAGTAAAACAACTCATGCCAAAGGAATAAATATTAGATTAACCCCAAATCGGTCATTAGGACTTGTGCCATACAACCTAATAACCGATTTGGGCAAAAAAGAAGTTAGAGCAATATCTCTAACTTCTTTTTTTGTTTTTATTTCATTATTAGGGTGTTGGTGGTCATGCGGTGCATGTATTGCTGAATGAGGGATTTTAGTTCATTTTCGAGTTGGGATTGGTTGGGGAGTTTGCCTGCAAGGTTTTGCTTGAGCAGCGGGTCGGTTTTGAAGCGGTAAAGTGCTTTGGTTTTCTGACCGTCGAACTGGAGCAGGAAATCGCCCTTGAAGTATTGATACACACCGTTGTTGTAGTTGAACGCCCAAGTTTGTGCGGCTGGAGTGTGGAGCAAGTCGCAACCGAATGCTATGTATGGCTTATCGTAGCCCAATATGCCCATGAGTGTGGGCAGCACATCGATTTGCTGCGCTATCACGCCTTGCTTCACGCCAGTTTCCAAAGACCCGTCGGGCGTGTAGAAGATGATAGGTATGCTGTATAATCCCTGGTCGGTTTTGTAGTAGGGGTGGGTGTTTTGGTTGGTGTGGTCGGCAACAAGCACAAACACCGTATTCCTATACCATGGCTGCTTGCTTGCCGCCTCGAAGAATTTACGCAACGCCATATCGGTGTAGCGCACGCACTTGTGGATAGGCTGTCCGCCCTCGTCTTTGAAGGTGGCGGCGTACTGCTCCGGCACCTTGAAAGGGTGGTGCGACGAAGCCGTAAACACCGAAGCCACAAAAGGTTGCTTGAAGCCGTTCACCATTCTCACCACATGTTGCAGATAGGGTTCGTCCCACACTGCCCACATGCCATCGAAGTCGGCGTCGCCACCGCCTTTGGAATCGGCATTGTATTCGGTGCGGCCGAAGTATTTATCGTAGCCTGTGGCGCGCGCAAACGCCTCAAAGCCCATCGAACCGTTTTGCGCGCCGTGGAAAAATGCGCTGTAATAGCCCTTGTCGTGGAGCATACCGGCAAGGCCTGTGAGGTCGTTCATCGACGCTGGCGTGAGGAAAAACGGCTCCACCATCATCGGAATGCTCGACAGCGTTGACGGCATGGCATCAATGCTCTTGCGACCATTGGCAAAGGTGTATTCAAACGTGAGGCTACGGGTGAGCAAGGAATCGACAAACGGAGTGTAGCCACGGTATTTTCCACCGTCCAAATCACGGTTCAAACTGCCTATATACTCACGCCCAAAACTCTCCACAATCAGCACCACCACATTTTTCTTGTTCATCACCATGCCTGGAGCGGGCTGATGGATTGGGGAGTAGTAAGAGAGCATCTGCTTTTCGTCGGTGAAATATTTCGGTTCCTCAAACACATTCTTACCGATGGTGCGAATGAGCGAGAAAGGCGTGTTGAGCACAATGGCAGCCTCGGTGGGGTGGTTCACATACTGGTTGGCGTTGCTCACCGTGATGGGGCGAACGGAGTGTGCCAAACCGCCACGCATACCACCAAGAATGCAAGGCACCATCAGCAATATCGATACCAGTGTGGCAAGGCTGTAGCGCCACCAGCAAATGGTGTGTCGCTTCAAATTGTGAGAGAGATAAAGTCGCCAAAGCCCATAAATCAGCACCATGCCTATCAGCAGAAGATACCAGTGGCGAATCAGTTCGGTGCCGAAGATGCCGGCAAGGTTACCCTCGTGGCTAAATTCGCTAAACACGGTGCTGGTGGTGCGGCGCGAGGTGTATTGGAAATACACACAGTCGCAAAGGTTCATCACCACGGCAAGGGAATTGACCACCACAAACAGCCATTTGCACACTTTGCGATAGGTGGCCGTTTCCTTTAAATGGAGCGGAAACAGCACCATCACTATCCACAGCACATTGGTGTACATGATGGCGGAGGAATCGAACAGAAAACCTCCACGCAGCATCTCCATCAAGTGGGCAGCAGTGAGATTGTCGGAAAAACTGCTGTAATTCGTGAGCAAAAAAACGATTCGGCAAACGAAATACACCACATAAGCCAACACCAAATTACACACCACCGTCAGCAATGGCGCAAAACTATTATAGGTCAAAAACCTCTTTATCTTATCAACCATCTTCTATAAATTTATATCTTGTACAATCACTTTCTTTCTTTCAAAAACCTACGAAGCATAAATGTAAGAAAGTAAGGAAAGGTATAAAACTTTCCATTAAAACCAATATTTTTATCACAAAGTTTAATTCCGAATTTTATGTCGGGATATTTATCAGGTTTACCTGTTAAATTATTAAGCGAAGGTGTGGCATTGTCAGAAGCTTTCACCTCCACTGGCACAAGCGATGATGCAGTACGCACAAAAAAGTCCATTTCAACAGTTGATTTATCATTGCGATAGAAATACAGTTGATAACCCTGCTTCACCAGCATTTCCGAAACAATGTTTTCAAAAAGTCCACCTTTGTAGGTTCCATAATTCCTATTTTGTCGCAAATCATCTTGCGATTCTGCATCAAGCGATGCCACAAGCATACCAGTGTCGTGATAATAAAGTTTAAACAATCGAGGATTGTAATTGCCTTTAAGTGGCAACGAAACTTGGTCGAGACAATAGCAAACATTCACAATGCCAGCATCTTTCAACCACTCCACTGTGCCAACATAATCGCGACTGCGAGCACCGTGAGCCACTTTAGTGATTTGAAATTTTTTATTATCACGTCCCAAAAACACTGGAATATGGTTATAAATATTCTTTATTTTTCCTTTATCAAGACCTTGGGCATATTTAGTGATGTCTTCCTCATAGTCATAGAGCAACTGCTGCTGCATCTGTGCCACTCCACTGAAATTATTATTCACCACAAATTGACGTACTATAGCAGGCATACCACCCACAAGCATATAATCAAAAAAATGAGCCCGTATCACTTCATATAGCACTTTGGGTAAAGGTTTCACAGCGCTCATATAGGCATACATATCACTAATTTGTGAATCGGTATAGCCAACCGCCCACAAAAATTCCTCAAAATCCATTGAATGCATGGAGTAATCCTCCTTATAGCCTACACTATTCGATTCTATTTCATTATAATTGATACCCATCAGCGAACCTGAACATATCACATCATAACGCCCATCAATAGCAAACGACTTTAAAGATGTGGCACAAGATGGACACGACTGGATTTCATCAAAGAAAATAAGTGTTTCGCCAGGCACTACTTGAATAGTAGGCGATATGATGGTTATATTCTTTATGATAGAATCCACCTCAAAACCATTGGCAAACACTTCTCTATATTTACTCTGAAGCACGAAATTAATATTTACCACATACTTATAATGATGGTGGGCAAACTGGAGAATAGATGCAGTTTTTCCAATCTGTCGAGCACCTTTCACTATAAGAGGAAGATGATTTTGCTTCAATTTCCATTCCTCTAAGAATTGGTCAATTTTTCTTCTCAAAAGACTCATAATTCACCATTTTTTGCAAAAATAGCATTATTTATCTAAATATCAAATAGTTTCATCTACTTTTCCACATTTTTCCACCTATTTTCGCACCATTTCCCCACATTTTTCCATATACTTTCAGGGCATTTCCCCACATTTTTCCACCTATTTTCGTGCCATTTCCCCACATTTTTCCACCTATTTTCGTGCCATTTCCCCACATTTTTCCATCTATTTTCGTGCCATTTCCCCACATTTTTCCAAAAATTCCCCCACAAGCATCATTAATAAAAACCGTAAAAAATACGATTGTAATCGTAAAATTAACGGTAAATTTTGGATTATAATCGTATTTTTTACTATTTTTGTGGCAGAAAACTGTAACATGATTGCTATATGGAACACATCAAACGTATCTTGCAAGATAAAATAGAGGAGCGATTAGTGCCTGGAAAAGCAGTGCTCATTTATGGTGCGCGGCGTGTGGGTAAAACCGTGCTTTTGAAAGAAATAGTCAAGAAAACTGGTGGTAAGACCATATTTTTGAATGGCGAAGATATTGATGTGCACAATATGCTTCAAAACCGCTCCGTGAGCAATTTCCGCCAATTGTTTAGCGGAATTGATTTGCTGGCTATTGACGAAGCACAAAACATTCCTCAAATCGGGCAAGTCATTAAGTTGATTGTTGATGAAATTGATGGCATCAAAGTGATAGCCACAGGTTCATCGTCGTTCGACCTCATAAATAAAATTGGTGAACCACTTGTGGGGCGTGCTTCACAATTCGTGCTCTCACCTTTTTCAATTAAAGAAATAGCACAACAGCAGACTGGAATTGAAATCAAGCAGAATTTAGCGAGCCGACTGATTTATGGAAGTTATCCTGAAGTGGTGGGTATGACCAGAAATGATATGAAAGAGGAATATCTGCGTGAAATAGTGAACGCCTATTTATTGAAAGACATACTTGCTATCGACGGTCTGCGAAATTCCGCAAAAATGAACCGTCTGCTCCAACTAATAGCATATCAAGTGGGTGACGAAGTGAAATACGATGAATTAGGAAAGCAGTTAGGTATGCACCGTGATACTGTTGAGAAATATCTCGACCTTCTTTCAAAGGTTTTTGTTATTTATAGGGTTGGGGCATTTAGCAGAAATATGAGAAAAGAGGTGTCGAAAGCAGGAAAATGGTATTTCTACGACAATGGTATTAGAAATGCTGTAATGGGCAATTTCAAAGACGTGAATAATAGGCAAGATATGGGCGAACTTTGGGAAAACTTCTTCATCACAGAAAAAATGAAGAACAACCAAAACCAACTGCTTCACCAACAATTACACTTTTGGCGCACCTACGACCAGCAGGAAATCGACCTTATAGTAGAATCAAACGATGCTATTAACGCTTATGAGATGAAGTGGGGTAAAAAGAATCCGAATGTTCCGGGTGGATTTGCAAAAGCATACCCAAATGCCAACTACAATGTAGTCAATCCCGAAAACTATTTTACACTTCTATAAAAGAAAATAACGTAAAAAATACGATTGTAATCGTAAAATTAACGGTAATTTTTGGATTATAATCGTATTTTTTACGGTTGTATGTATAAAACTACAACGCTATTGCGTGCTTTCCTTTCTTAAAGGAAGGCACGCATTTGAATGAATTAAATTGGCGTTCTTATAGAATCTAATATTCCTTATTTGCAGAGGAATTCTACGAGTTTCTTTACTGCGCGGCCGCGGTGGCTGATGGCGTTTTTTTCGTCGGCATTCATTTGGGCGAAGGTGCGGCCGTCGGCTTCGTCGGGTTGGAAAATTGGGTCGTAGCCAAATCCGCTGTCGCCATGCTTTTCGGTGAGGATATATCCTTCCACACGGCCATCGAAAATATGGAGTTCGCCATTCAAAATCAGTGCCACGGCAGTGCGGAAGCGCGCTGTACGTTCAGCCATAGGCACACCTTGCATCTTTTCAAGCACTTTACGCATATTTGCTTCGCTGTCGTGCCCGGCACCAGCATATCGGGCACTATACACGCCTGGTTCACCGCCCAGCGCATCAATTTCAAGACAGGTGTCGTCGCTGAAGCAGTCGTATCCGTAGTTATCTTTTATGAAGCGAGCCTTTTGCTCAGCATTGCCTTCAATGGTGGGGCAAGTTTCGGGAATATCGTCGTGGCAATCAATGTCGTTCAAACTCAAAATTGTGAATTTCTCACCCACAATCTCCCTCAATTCCTGCAACTTATGCGCATTATTAGTAGCAAATACTATCTTATTCATTTCCCTTTCAAATTAATTATATATCAAAAGTACTAAAAACCAGCCACATACCAAACTTTTTAGTCAAAAATTTACGCTGTTAGATATACACAAATTCGCTGTTATCAAAAGCAGAAGAGCGTAAAAACATCACAAAATAAATAGGCATATAAATCACATTACCATTAGTATAAACTTTTGCCTCATTACTAAATACAATGCCGTTGCTAATTTTATATTCTTCCACTTTCAATAGATTGTTTAAAGCCGTGTGAATATAATAATCTTTACCAGACTTTACTTCAATGGGGAGAACCGACAGCAAATCAACGCTATCAATCAAAAAATCTACCTCACCATTTTTTTTATTATCATAGTAATACAATTTAAATCCGTGAGCCTTTAATTCCTGTGCCACTACATTTTCATAAACCGATCCTAAATTCACACCACACTTATCATTCATTATGGGCTGAACATCGTTGTGATAAAGAATGCCAGTGAGTAAACCTATATCACTCATATATAATTTGAGTAAATTTTTACCACTATTTTCCACCAAAGGATATGATGGCTTGCTTATGGCTTGAACCTCTAAAGTGATGCCTGAAGAAATCAAATATTCAAACTCATCTTGGTAGTCAGCCATTCGTTTGCCCTTTTTAAGTTCAATGTCTTTAGCCACAATTCTTTTTTTCACCTTCTCCAAATTTGAAGGCACCATATCATAAATGCGTTGAATTTTTAGTTTTCTAAGCGATTCACTTTCATATTTGGCTGCATCATTCTTGTAAAGCAAATTGATGTCACGATGTATATTTCGCACACTCACCATATTATGTTCACTCAAATATGTTTTTACAGCACTTGGCATTCCTCCCACAAGTAAATACTTGCGAAAATAGTCCATAACTTTCATGTGCAAAGATTCATTTAAAGCCTCTTTAGCCTCAAATTTTCTCCTCATTTCATTTATCAAGAGTTCTCCCACACCATTTGCTATCAAAAATTCCTCAAAATCTAACGGATACATTGAAAGTAACTCAATGCTACCAATAGGAATGCTTTGGGTGGTTTTAAGTGCAATTCCTAATTGTGAACCACTTGCAATGTAGGTGAAGCGTCCGTCTTCCACCAAAAATTTTGCTAAAGTGAGCAAGTGACTGTATGCTTGAATTTCATCTATAAAAACCAATGTTTTTTCACTATCTTTCATTTTAGCCCCAGCAATAGTGCTTAATGCAATCATAAAATCTTCCACAGTACGAGCATTCTCAAACAAGCGATTGCTTTGTTTATCCTCCTCCATATTCACCTCAATAAAGTTGGAATACAACTTCATTCCCACCTCACGAATGATATAGGACTTTCCTACTTGTCGTGCACCACTCACCACAAGCATTCGCTTTTTTCCTGATTTGAGAAAACTCTCTATTTTTGAAGCAATTTTTCTATAAAGCATAGTTATTTGGTTTTTAATACTTTAAATACATTAAAACACACTTTTCCTATAAAAATAGATATGCAAAAATACACTTTTCCTATAAAATAAGCAAGCAAAAAACACACTTTTCCTATAAAAATAGGTATTCAAAAATACACTTTTCCTATAGAATATGGATTTATTGATTGAAAAATAGGCAAAAAAAATGCTTAGTGCCAGTCTGTGCATCTAAGCGTTTTAGTTTATATTATTCTTCAAAATCAGAAATATATTTTTTTATTTGTTCCTCTAATATTGGTAAATCTTCATTTATTACAATCCATAATATATCAAGATTTATTTGATAATAGTCATGCACTAATATATGACGCATTTTTTCTATCATTCGCCAAGGTGTTTCGGTATGAGATTCTTTAAATTCCTTTGTTAATTTATAAACTGCCTCTCCCACAATTTGCACGTTATATACAGTGGCATGTAGATGAAGAGTATCATTAACCAGTTCTTCTTTACTCATGCCCTTTGTAAATTCTTGCACTCTTTCTATTGATGAAAGAATATGTTGCAAGCGCCCTTTATCTTTAGCAGTTTCTCTCATATATGAGTTTTTTATCACGATTTGCACTTTTTGCAGCAAATGGCAACAGATCACCCTCAACCACCAAATCCACTGAACGATTAAGTAATTTTTCTAAATCATCAATCATTCCAAAAAACTGCAAACCCATTTTTGTGTTAGGAACAAAAGTTATAAGAATATCTATATCACTATCTGGTCGCTGTTCACCACGTGAAAAAGAACCAAATACCCATGCCTTTTCAATAGGTTTTCTACTGAAATATTGGCAAATAATATCTATAATATTCTTATCCATCGTTTATTAAATGTAATAATGCAAAAATAAACCTTATTTTATTCTTTTACAAATATCTGATGAAAAAAGTTTACTTATAAAAGCAAAAGCCTGGCCTTGAGGGGCTGGGCTTTTGGGGGATTATGGGGAGTGGTGGATTATACCACTACGTTTACGATTTTGTTTGGCACTACGATTACCTTCTTTGGAGTTTTGCCTGCAATCCACTTTTCGGCGGCTTTGTCGGTGAGGGCGAGGCGTTCCACTTCGGCTTTGTCGGTGCCTACTGCCACTTCAATGTTGAAGCGTGGCTTGCCGTTGAACATTACGGTATATTTCACGTTGCTTTCTTTGAGGTATTCCTCATTGAAGGCTGGCCATTGCGCATCACACACTGTGCCTTCGTGACCGAGCACGTGCCACAGTTCTTCGCATATGTGTGGAGCAAATGGAGCGAGCACCACAATCAGGTCGTTGAAGATGGCTTTGCTCACGCACTTTTGTGAGTAGAGTTCGTTGGCGCAAATCATGAATGCAGCCACCGAAGTGTTGTAACTGAGCACTTCCACATCGGCAGTCACCTTCTTGATGAGTTTGTGGAGCGACTTGAGGTTGTCGGCTGTTGGTTTCTCGTCGGTCAGGCGCACTGCATCGCCATCAAACACCATATTCCACAATTTCTTCAAGAAACGGTTCACACCGTCGATGCCGTTGGTGTCCCAAGGCTTGCTGGCTTCAACCGGACCGAGGAACATTTCATAGAGGCGAAGTGTGTCGGCACCGTAACGCTCTACAATCACATCAGGGTTCACCACGTTGAACATCGACTTCGACATCTTCTCAATAGCCCAACCGCAAATATATTTACCCTTTTCAAGAATAAATTCGGCATTTTCAAATTCTGGTCGCCATGCGCGAAATTTGTCGATGTCGAGCACATCGTTGCTCACAATGTTCACATCCACATGAATAGGGGTAACATCGTATTCATCTTTCAAATTCAGGCTCACGAAAGTGTTGGTGTCTTTGATACGGTACACAAAGTTGCTGCGCCCTTGAATCATACCTTGGTTGAAAAGTTTCTTGTATGGTTCTGGTTCGCACACATAGCCGTAGTCATAGAGGAACTTGTTCCAGAAGCGGCTGTATATCAAGTGACCTGTGGCGTGTTCGGTACCTCCCACATAAAGGTCGACCTGACGCCAATACTCATTGGCTTCCTTGCCCACCAGCGCATCATCGTTGTGTGGGTCCATGTAACGCAAATAGTAAGCACTCGAACCAGCGAAACCAGGCATAGTGCAGAGTTCCAATGGCTGACCGTTGGAAGCCACCCAGTTCTTTGCACGTCCCAATGGAGGCTCACCGCTTTCGGTTGGCAAGAATTTGTCCACTTCAGGGAGTTGCAATGGCAGTTCGCTCTCGTCGATGGTTTGTGGCTGTCCGTCGGCATCGTAATACACTGGGAATGGTTCGCCCCAATAGCGCTGACGGCTGAAGATAGCGTCGCGAAGGCGATAGTTCACCTTCACCTTGCCAATGCCCTCTTCCTCGATAAACTTCTTAGTCTTGGCGATAGCATCTTTCACTTGCAGACCGTTGAGCTGGAGTTTTTCGTTATTTGAATTGATAACGATGCCTTCCTTAGCGTCGAAACTTTCCTCGCTCACATCAGCACCCTCAATCAGTGGAATGATGTCGAGGCCGAAATGCTTGGCGAAAGCATAGTCGCGGCTGTCGTGCGCAGGCACAGCCATAATGGCACCGGTGCCATAGCCGGCAAGCACATAGTCGCTAATGTAGATAGGAATATTTTTACCAGTCACAGGGTTGATGGCATACGAACCACTAAACACACCCGAAACCTTCTTTTCAATCATACGCTCACGCTCGGTCTTGTGCTTCACCTCGTCGAGGTAAGCTTCCACAGCAGCCTTTTGCTCGGCGGTGGTCACCTTTTCCACGTATTCGCTTTCAGGAGCGATCACCATGAAAGTAACGCCGAAAATGGTATCGGCACGAGTGGTGAAGATAAGCATCTTCTCATCGCTGCCCACAAGTGGAAATTGCATTTCGGCACCTTCGCTGAAGCCAATCCAGTTGCGCTGAGTTTCCTTGATGGAGTCGGTCCATTCCAAATTGTCGAGGTCGCGGAGCAAACGACCGGCGTAAGCCGACACGCGCAAGCACCATTGGCTCATCATTTTCTGCACCACAGGATAGCCACCACGGAGCGAAACGCCTTCGCTCACCTCGTCGTTGGCAAGCACAGTGCCCAACTTAGGGCACCAGTTCACCATCGTGTTGCCACGGTAGGCGATGCGGTAGTCCATCAGCGTGGTTTCTTTTTCCACCTTGCTCATGGCATTCCATTGCTCGGCGGTGAAATCGTTGTTGCCGTTGGTGGCAGCGTTGCAGCCTTCGCTACCGTTCTTTTCAAAATAAGCCACCAGTTCCTCAATAGGGCGAGCCTTATCGAGGGCAGTGTTGTAGTAACTCTTAAACATTTTTATAAATGCCCATTGCGTCCACTTGTAGTATTTAGGGTCGCAAGTGCGCACTTCACGGTTCCAGTCGTAGCAGAAACCAATCTTTTCGAGTTGTTCGCGATAGCGCGCAATATTCTTCACGGTGGTCACTTCAGGGTGCTGACCAGTCTGGATAGCGTATTGCTCTGCTGGCAATCCATACGCGTCGTAACCCATAGGGTGGAGCACGTTGAAGCCGTTCAATCTTTTATAGCGCGCAAAAATGTCGCTGGCAATGTAACCCAGTGGGTGACCTACGTGCAAACCTGCTCCCGATGGATAAGGAAACATGTCGAGCACATAGTATTTGGGCTTGCCGGTGTTTATTTCACTTTGGTAGATGTGCTGGTCGCGCCAGTACTGCTGCCATTTCTTTTCAATTTCGCGAAAATTATATTCCATAGTTTCTTTATGTAGTTTTTTATTTTCTCTTTATCTTTGCCTTTCCTGCTTGCGCGCCCGCATCTCCGTACGCACACACACAAGCAGCAGAGTTATCAACACACAACATATCATTATATATTATTTATTTTTAAAATTGAATTTAATATTTAATGATAATGATACGCTGTTAATAACTGCAATAACTTTTTAGCCATTTTCTTGCATATAAAGTTATTAATATAGATGTTGAGGATATTAATAGTTGGTCAACAACCTTATTTTTTGATTTAGAGCAGTTTCCAAACCTTATTAACACCCTGTTAACAACTTGCAAAGTTAATAAATTCTTGTGGCATTACCTATTAAAAACTGATGAAAACCCTGTTGAATCTACAATTATATTATTCCCCTAACTTATTTGGATTTAGCCCATAAATTGTTAAGCCCAAGCGATTTTCAAAAGTCAAGTTTTTCGGCACTTTTTTATTTATAAGTTTTCAAACCATTTTCCACAGGTTATTAACAATTTGTTGATAACTCCGCCAAACACGCCCCACAACTATCTGTAGCACACATTTCATCCTGATAATAACTCCAAATCCGCCCCATTTTCCCCACTCCCCACCCCAAACAATTAACACCCCCTTAACCCCACCTCACGCAACCCGATTGCCAGCTGTTAATAACCCCCACCAGCACCCACAAAGTAACAAAAGTTTCACCCAAACATATGGACATACCTTCGTCGAAAGCACTGAAAAAGTCGAAAAGAGGGATTTTAGAGCCGTTGGAAACGGCAT
>OQVR01000177.1_pt1 | contig 26051 bp, 27 predicted proteins | sample 1691521 | NCBI WGS metagenome assembly OQVR01 (sample SAMN03418256, study PRJEB22391) | human gut metagenome | biome: human-gut; feature: organic feature; material: feces | host: Homo sapiens | place: Tanzania | collected 2013-01
TTGAAATTATTCCCGTCATCGCAAGAATCGCAACCATCGCAATACAAGTGTTCCGCTGCCGACAGGAATCTTTTCCGCTCACAGCGAATTTGACGGATTTGTTAAAGAGGATCTTACCGATGATATTGAAAAAATATCTAATCATTGGAAAAATTTGGGAGAAAGATTTGACTGTATCTACAGCGGCTATCTTGCAAGCCGTCGGCAGGCGGAAAGTGTAAAAAATTTTTTGCTTGACTTTAAAAAAAGCGACACGCTATATATCGCCGATCCGGTAATGGGCGACAACGGCGTTTTTTACAAAGGGATTGACGATTCCTTTATTTCCGAAATGCGGTTTCTCTGTTCGCTTGCCGATATTATTGTTCCCAATGTTACAGAAGCGTGTATGCTCGCAGGCATTGATCTAAAAGATAAAAATTATGACATGGATTTTGTTAAAGAGCTGCTTATCTCTTTGCGCAATCTCGGCTCGGCAAGAATAGTTGTCACAGGTGTCGACTTCGGCGACGGACAAATCGGCTGTGCCGTTTACGACAGTCTTATGGGCAAAGCAAATATGTTCTTTACTCCGAAAACCGAAGGACGTTTCCCGGGCACGGGAGATGTTTTTGCATCGGCACTGACTGCGGCTGTTATGAACGGAAAAGCTTTTGCCGACGCTGTTCAAATTGCAATGGGCTTCACCTGCAAATGCGTTGAAGCAACGCTTGAGGCAGGCACAGACAGGAAATACGGCCTTTGCTTTGAATCCGAGATTAAGAATTTAATAAAATCCGTTGAATAATTTATATGTTAGAAGGAATTGAAAATGGCAGTCTTAAATATTGTTCTTGTTGAACCCGAAATTCCGCAGAACACCGGCAATATTGCACGCACCTGTGCCGCAACAGGAACAAGGCTTCATATAATTGAGCCGATGGGCTTCACACCCGACGACAAAAAACTAAAACGAGCCGGACTTGATTATTGGCACCTGCTCGATATAACTTATTATAAAAATTTGGACGATTTCTTTGATAAAAACCCGAACGGAGAATATAGATTCTTCACAACGAAAGCACAGAACCGCTATGTTGACGTTGAATACAGCGACAATGTTTATCTTTTCTTCGGTAAGGAAACCAAGGGCTTGCCGGAGGAACTGCTTTTCAGGCACCCAAATGAATGCGTGCGAATTCCGATGATAAATGACTCGGCGGCAAGAAGTCTGAATCTTTCAAACTCCGTCGCAATCGCAGTCTATGAGGTTCTCAGACAATGGGATTATCCCAACCTGCTTTGTGCGGGAAAATTGACAAAATTCGACTGGAAAGACGCCGAATAAAACAAAAAAGCCGACACACTTATTGTTACATAAATGTGCCGGCCTTATTATTATAAATTTTTATTTTGTTGTGCTTCCGAATCCGCCGTTGCGAACTCCCGTCGCTTCATCGTCCACGGTTATTCCGTATTCAACGAAAATGCCCTGAGCAAAACCTGTGCCCTTTTTGACTTCAACGGTCTTATTCTCGTTGGAGTCATTTGTTATTTTTATAAAAATATGACCCTCATTGTCAGAATAAAAATAGTCGCTGTCGATTATGCCGACGGTGTTGTTGAGCTGCAAACGGAACTTGAAGCCGAGACCGCTTCTCGGATAAATTTTCAATACCCAGCCCTCGTCGATTTCGCATCGAATGCCTGTCGGAATTTTTATCGTCTCCGACGGAGCAAGTGAAAAATCAAACGGGGAAAAAATATCGTAGCCTGCCGAACCTGCCGTCGCACGAGCCGGAAGCTTGATATCCTCGTACATTTTCTTTATTTCGCTCTCGGCGAAATCTTCCTTGCAGCTTTCAAAAAACTGCTCATAGCTTACCTTGTGAAATTTTGCGATTCTTTTCATGTCTGCTCCTTTATATCAGCTTTTCAACGTTGCTTTTTCCCGTTACGAGATTGAATTCAAGCGTCTTTTTCTTCTCGCCCTCGGTATAAAAGATTTGAATTTCATTTTCGTTTCTGAATCCTGCCGAGGTGATAACGCATTCGTTTTTCTTAAAGAATTTTTTCAAAAGTGTGATGTCCTCATCGCTGTAATCCCCTGCATTGTCCGAAACAAACAGCACATCACCGCAAAGATTATTGATCTTACCGAGTAATAACTTTTGCTCCCTTGTAAACGCAAGATTCTTCTCCCTCAGGAAGAAAACATCCGGATCATTGCAGAAAACTCTGCCGTTGAGATGGCGGCGAAAAATTGAATTTGTTATCGCATTCTGTGCCGATGGGAGTTCGAGATTTATTCCCATTTTATTATAATACTTCGGTGAATATTTGAGATCGACATCGCAGCTTATTCTGCACGCATCTACAACGCCGAATGACGGGCCGAGCGGAACACCGCAGCCGAGTATCAGCTTATCATCGCCGACACATTCACGCAGGAAATCCATTGCCTCGCACATAATTTGACCTCTCGATTTTCCGTTTCTCGGCTGCATAGCCTCGGAATAGAGGAAATCAAGCTTAACCATGTCAAAGCCCCAGTCATTGAGAATAATTTTAAAGAAATTGCGGATATATTCTCTCGCCTCGCCGTTATAAATATCAAGCGTATATGCGCCGCCCCAGCCTACGCAGCCGAGTAAAGGCTTACCTGTTTCATTATCCTTGACAAGCCACTCGGGATGATCCTTTGCTATAATTGAGCTTCTTTGCGCCGAGAACGGAGCGATCCAAATACCGGCAAGATAACCCTTTGCGTGAATAGCGTCGGCAATCGGCTTCATACCGTTTGGGAACTTTCTGTAATCGGGAATGAGCCAGTCGCCGACCTTGCTTTCGTATCCGTCGTCAATCTGGAAAATCGAAACACTGTCCTTTGCACGGTCAAGCCCATTAAGGTCACGCAGAATTATTTTTTCGTTTATCTTTTGAAAATAGTTGTACCATGAAGTGTAGCCCGAAAGGTGAGCTACTTTAGGCTTCCTGAGATTCATGGAACCAAAATACTTATCAAAAACTTCATTGTATTCGCCATTGAAGCAGACAACATCCAACAGAATTATCTCGTCGTCGGTTTCAAGTCCTTCAACGTCCTTGGAAATCGTGAACTTGTTGAATTCATAATTGACCGAAAAAACCGTGTAACCGTACTTCTCATCACATGAGCCGAAAAGTTCAACCCTGTCTCCGACTCGGAAATAGGTGTATGTATAGGAATGAAAAACGCCTTTTTTACCGTACTGTGCAAAGCTGTAGTCGCCTGAAATTTCCGAAAGCGCCTTTGTTTTTTCGGTAAGCCCGGCAAGCTTTGAAATGCCCTCGAGCGTATCGTCCCTGCCGAACTCTCTCGACGTTGTCCATGACTGATAGCCGTTGGCAAAGAAAAGCTCGTTTTCGTCAAACTTCTTAATAGCCGAAATACTGAATTCGATCAGCTTCATTTTTACGTTCGGAGCAAGCGTGCACTGTATTCCGTCGTCATTGATTGAAAGCTCCAAACTGTAGTTGTCACATTTTAATTTGCTGTTTTCGTAAATACGGCCGTTGTATTCATATTTTATGAAAGGTTCAAATCTGTACATTCAGCAACACCCCTGATTTTATAATACCTACCGGTTAAATAATACCACATTTTGCATAGCAATACAATATTTATTTCTATTGGTGGAAATAAATCATAAACATGTTGAAATTTTCAAAGTTTTACTTTATAATATAATGCAGTATGAAATGAAGGAAGTAATATTATGAAGTTAGGTATAGTAGGCTTGCCGAATGTGGGCAAGAGCACACTTTTCAACGCAATCACAAACGCAGGCGCACAGTCTGCGAACTACCCGTTCTGCACTATTGAACCGAATGTTGGCGTAGTTGCCGTTCCCGACAGCAGAATCGACGCACTCGCAAAGATGTATAACCCGGTGAAAATTACCCCGGCGGTTATAGAATTCGTTGACATTGCAGGCCTTGTTAAGGGCGCATCAAAGGGTGAGGGTCTCGGAAATAAGTTCCTTTCGCATATTCGTGAGACGGACGCTATAATCCACGTTGTACGTTGTTTCGAGAATGATGACATCATTCATGTTGAGGGCAGTGTTGACCCGGCAAGAGACATTGAGACCATAAACTTTGAACTTATTTTCTCGGATATTGAGATGGTTGATCGCCGTCTTGACAGAACCATGAAAGCGATGAAGGGCGACAAAAGCCTTGCAAAAGAGGTTGAATTCTTGAAAAACCTCAAGGCTCACCTTGAAAGCGGTAAATGTGCAAGAAGCTATGATTGCGATGATGACGAAAAAGCGGTTCTCAATGACATGGCTCTGCTTACATCAAAGCCTGTTATCTATGCTTGCAACATGAGCGAGGACGACTTTGCGAATAATATCGAAGAAAACGAGAGATACCGTGCGGTTTGCAAAATTGCAGAGGCGGAAGGCTCACAGACCCTCCCGATTTGCGCCGAGATGGAAGCCGAAATTGCAAGCCTCAGCAAGGAAGAGAAGGAAATGTTCCTTGCCGACCTCGGCATTGAGCAGGGCGGTCTTGATCTTCTCATTCAGCGCAGCTACGACTTGCTCGGACTTATCTCGTATCTGACGGCCGGTCAGCCCGAGGTTCGTGCATGGACGATTAAAAAGGGTACAAAAGCTCCGCAGGCTGCCGGAAAAATACATTCCGACTTTGAAAAAGGCTTTATCAGAGCCGAGGTCATCAGCTTTGATAACCTTATGGAATGCGGCTCGCTTGCCGTTGCAAGAGAAAAAGGCCTTATCCGCTCCGAGGGCAAGGAGTACGTCATGAAGGACGGCGACATTGTTCACTTCCTCTTCAATGTTTAATTGAATATTCACGGCAGCCGCAGAAATGCGGCTGTTTTTCATATATAAAATCAACCTCCCGAAATCAATCGGGAGGCTGTGTGTATAATATTGAGTTTATGATTTCATGTTAATGCCCTTACTCTCAAGCTTTGCGATAAGGTCATTGACTATTACCATGACCTCGTCCTTAACAAGAGTTCTGTCGGGATGTGAGAATACGATTCTTATCGTGATAGACTTGCCGCTTGCATCCTGATAGGTATCAACGACCGACGTCTTTTTAATAAGCTCGGAATTGATAAGCTCTATCGCTTCTTTAATCGGCTTGAATGTATCCGTAACGAAGGTTACGTCAACCTCGATTGACGGATACTTTGAAGCTTCGGTATATTTGATGCCTGCGTTCTCAACCGCAACAAGGTCCTTAACGTCCATCTCGAGGAAAACAACGCTTGCTTTTTTGTCAATATTTCTGAGCACTTCGGGATGAACAACACCGATAACGCCAAGCTCCTTGCCGTCGCAAACGATTGCGTTATAGTTCTTCGGATGAATATAGTTAAGCTCGGTGCTCTTTGCCTTGAACGAAAGGCTCTTGTGCTTAATATCGTCAACAACAACCGAAATCATGTTGATAAGCTTGAAATAAAGCTCCTCGGTTGTTTCTGTTTTGCTGTAGAGCGTGACAGCAAGCTTCTTATGCTCACGGCAGAGATTATTCTTGTCAACGCCGTCAACAATACGTCCGATTTCGAAGATTCCGAATGACGGAGCATAGGAAGAATTCGACTTAACCTGGCAAAGCTGGGTCGGGATAATCGACTTTCTGATTGTTTCGATATTCGGGTTGGTTGCATTGGCAAGCTTGATGTTCGGTTCCGTTGCAATGCCAAGCTTCTTATACTCGTCGGTATACTCCCAAATATATGAATGAACCTCATGAAGTCCGAATTCCTTAACAAGAATATCTTTTACCTTATCCTCAATGCTCTTCTCGGCAAACGGACGAACAGGGTAAAGCGGAGCTGTCGCCGTATGAACATCAAAATTGTCGTAGCCGTAAATTCTTGTTATTTCCTCGATAATATCGGCCTTGAGCGTAACATCCTTTGTTGCTCTCCAGCTCGGAACGTCAACGGTAAAGTCGTCGCCGTCAAGCTTGACCTTAAAGCCGAGTGCGGTAAGGGTTTTAACAATTGTATCATTGTCAATCTCGATACCCGTATAACGGTCAACAAATTTCTTATCGAAGCTGAGCTCAACATCGTCAAACTTGTGAGCGTATTCATCCGTAAGACTCGATGTTACCTTTACGCCCGAGTCGTAATCGCTGAGGAGCTTAACAAAACGTGCAACGGCGGTAACGGTCATCTCAGGGTCAAGACTCTTTTCATAACGCATGGAAGCATCTGTTCTGTGAGCAAGACGAGCCGAAGATTTTCTGACTGAAACAGCATCAAATGTTGCGGATTCAAGTGTGAGCGAATGTGTATCGTCAACGATTTCCGAATCAAGTCCGCCCATAATGCCTGCGATTGCAACAGGCGTGTTGTCGTTGCAAATCATAAGGGTATTCTCGTCAATATGCCTTTCAATGCCGTCAAGGGTCTTGAACTCGAACGGAGTGTCGAATCTCTTGATTCTGATTTTTTCAACCTTTCTTGAGTCGAAAGCGTGCATCGGCTGACCCATTTCAAGCATGAGATAGTTAGTCAGGTCAGCAAGGAAGTTGATGGCTCTCATTCCGCAGTAATAGAGACGGATTCTCATATTAGCCGGGCTGATATTTCTTGTAATATTCTCAAATTGAAGGCAGGAATATCTGTAGCAGAGGGGATCCTCAATCTTCATATCCACCTTCGGCAAATCCTTGTATTGGCTAAGGTCAACCGTATCAAGCGGCTTAAGCGGTCTGCCTGCGAGTGCGGCAAACTCTCTTGCGATTCCGTAATGACCCCAAAGGTCGGGACGGTTTGTCAGCGACTTGTTATCAACCTCAAAGATGATATCATCAATAGCGAAAACGTCCTTAATGTCCGTTCCGTTTGTAAGGCTCTCATCAAGATCCATAATGCCCGAGTTGTCATCGCTCATACCGATTTCTTTCTCGGAGCAGCACATACCGTTTGACATATAGCCTGCGAGCGCTCTCGGTGCGATTTCAATCTCGCCGATCTTTGCGCCGACCTTTGCAAATGCGGTCTTCATGCCGACTCTTACGTTCGGTGCGCCGCAAACAACGTCTGTGAGCTGACCGTCGCCTGCATCAACCTTGAGAAGATGAAGCTTCTTTGACTCGGGGTGCTCCTCGACGGATTTAATTTCGGCAACAACGATTCCGCTGATGTCGCTGCCCTTATAGAAAATTTCGTTTTCAACCTCAGCAGTGGACAGGGAGAACTGATGAATAAGCTCATTGATGTCAAGACCCGAAAGGTCGACGAAATCTTTAATCCAGTTAATTGAAATAAACATTGTTCTGCCTCCTTATTCGTCGTCCGTGAACTGCTCAAGATTTACAAGAGCACCGCTGTTGAGGTCACGGATATCCTTGATGCCGTACTTCATCATTGCAAGTCTGGTAAGACCGAGACCAAATGCAAAACCCGTGTATTCATCGGGATCAATGCCGCCCTCTCTGAGTACGTTCGGATGAATCATTCCGCAGGGGCAAAGCTCAAGCCAGCCGCTGTGCTTACAGGACGGACATCCCTCACCGCCGCAGATAAGGCAGTTGATGTCAAGCTCAAAGCCCGGTTCAACGAACGGGAAGAAGCCCGGACGAAGACGAACTTTAATATCTCTTTGGAAAACCTCGGAAAGCATGGTTTTCATGAAGAAAATAAGGTTGGATATTGAAATATCCTTGCCGACCATAACGCCCTCCATCTGGAAGAAGGTGTTTTCGTGGCAGGCGTCGGTGCTCTCGTTACGGAAGCATCTGCCCGGGAAAACAGCCTTAATCGGCTTGCCCTCATTGATGAGCTGATCTCTGTATTTTTTATAAATAGCGTTCTGAGCCGCAGAGGTCTGCGACTTAAGAAGCTGGCCGTTTGTCAGATAATACGTGTCCTGCATGTCACGGGCGGGGTGGAATTTCGGAATATTGAGCGACTCAAAGCACTCATAGTCCGTTACAACCTCGCTGTAATCCTCAACGGTGAAGCCCATTGACTTGAACACATTTTCGCACTGACGCTGAACCAGTGTAATCGGATGATATGAACCTCTTTCAAGATTAACCGGTACGGAAACATCAAATTCGGGGGTCATTTCAAGCTCTCTCTTAACCGCAAGCTTGTGAAGCTCCTCTGCCTTCCTTCCGATTGCGTCGGCAACACTCTGCTTAAATGTGTTGACCGCCTGACCCATAGTCTTTTTCTCATCCGGGGAAAGCTTACCCATACCCTTGAGAAGTGCTGTTACATGGCCGCTCTTGCCGAGGAAATTAACTCGAAGCGTTTCCAGCTCGGAAGCGTCCTTGACCTGCAAAATAGAGTCTTCAAACTTTTTTCTGAGCAAATCGATTTGTTCTGCCATTTTATAACCTCCTGATAAAAATAAAACCCGTCCAATAACAAGACCCAAATCTTGTTATGGGACGGGATAAACCGTGGTACCACCCATATTCGGAACTTACGCTCCGCACTCTTTAACCGTCATGATGCGGACGGGCACGCCCTGCTTAATCCAAGCTTTCGCAGGCCACTCCGATGCTGAAATTCGTTTCTGCTCGCAAGGCGGTGCTTTCAGCCGATGACAGCCGCTCTCTTTGCTCACTCAGGCAAAAACTACTTACACATCTTCAACGTGTATTGTCACGGACTATCTTAACATCTTAATTCGGTTTTGTCAAGGGATAATATTCGGTAAATTATGCTTTATTTATTTTGTGCACGGGTCGAACATATTTCCAGAATCGTTTGCAATCGTGATAGAAATAGAAAACTCTTCCCGGTGCGGTGTCAAGCTCATAGCCCGTTGCGGCGTAGTCAAAGTCCTTCATCGCCTGCTCGATTTTCTGCTCAACGGCGACATTCTCTGTTTCAAAATCAAACGGTCCGTGCTCAAAAACAAGATATTCGCCCTCCGGCACGTCCATAATCATCATCTGCGGCGGAATTTCTCCGTCATAGCCGGCAGGCAGCCTTACGCCGTAAGCCTCGGCAAGCGGAATTCCCCCAGCTGCAAATTTGTCACTCGGGCTCATTGACAAATATATTATATCGAAGTCAAAAATCTTGTGCTTGATTTCATTTGCACAAAAAAGAAAAGCGAAGATTCCCTGGAAGGAAAATCTCCGCCTTAAATTCAATTAAAGAACCTTATTGAAGAAATCGACAGCTCTCGGCTCTTTCGGGTTGAGGATAACCTCCTGCGGCGTACCCTCCTCGATAATATAACCGTCATCAATGAAAAGTACACGGTCGGCAACCTCACGGGCAAAGCCTATCTCGTGAGTAACAATAGCCATTGTCATTCCCTCGGCTGCAAGGTCTTTCATAACCTGGAGAACCTCGCCTACCATTTCGGGGTCGAGCGCCGATGTCGGCTCGTCAAAGAGCATGATATCGGGATTCATGCAAAGGGAACGTGCGATAGCAACTCTCTGCTTCTGTCCGCCTGAGAGCTGATGCGGATAAGCGTCAGCCTTGTCCGCAAGTCCGACCTTTTTAAGCATTGCCATTGCTTCCTCTTTTGCTTTTTCCTTTGAAGCCTTTTTCAGCTGAACGGGAGCAAGCATAAGGTTTTGAATAACATTGAGATTGTTAAAAAGGTTAAAATGCTGGAACACCATTCCGATATTCTCACGAATCTTATTGAGGTCGGCTTTTTTATCCGTAATCGCCTGACCGTCAACAATAATCTCGCCGCCTGTCGGCTCTTCAAGACGGTTTATGCAGCGAAGAAAAGTTGACTTGCCGCTGCCGGACGGCCCGAGGATAACGACAACCTCGCCCTCGTATATATCGGTCGAGATATCCTTGATGACTTCCAAATGACCGAAGTTCTTTTTGAGGTGAGAAACGTGAATTTTAACGTTGTTTTTATTTACGGCCACGGTTCATCCTCCTCTCAAGAGCCTTTGCAATCTTGGAAAGTATTGTGATAACAATAAGGTACATCAGACCAACAAGGAACCATACCTGGAACGACTTAAAGTTGATCGCAATAACATTCTGGGCAGCATTTACAAGCTCGGGGAAACCGATAACGGAAAGAATCGAAGTATCCTTGAGCGTGATGATAAACTGGTTGATGATGCTCGGTATCATTGTGCGGATAGCCTGCGGAAGAACGACCTTATGCATTGCTTTCCAATATGGAATTCCGAGGCTTCTTGCCGCCTCCATCTGTCCGACATCAACGGACTGAATTCCTGCACGGATGATCTCCGACATATATGCGCCGCAGTTGAGCGAAAGACAGATTATACCTGCCTGCAATGCGGTAAATGTAAAGGTACTGTGTAAAAAGTTTTTCAAGGCGTAAGGTATACCGAAGAAAACGAAGAATGCAAGAACTATCATCGGAACGCCACGGATAATATCGACAAATATCTGTGCGATGACGTTGCATACCTTACTTTTAAGCACGCTGAGCATACCGAAGATGAGACCGATGATGCTTGCAAAAATCAGGCTGTAAAAAGCCATGATAAGCGTCTGTCCCATTGCCTCAAGCAGCAGCTTGCCGTAAACCGAAATTATATCTGCCATTTAGCGGACTCCTTCTGACAAACAGCAGGGCATCTTTGCAGACGCCCCACCGCTCATTTTTTAAAATTAGCCAACGTACTTGTTGATGATTTCGTCGTACTTGCCGTTTGCCTTAATGTTCTTAAGACCTGCGTTGAACATATCAAGGAATTCCTGATTAGCGGAATTGAAGATTGCAAGACCGTAATCATTACCCTCACTGGCTGTGTTCTCAAGAACCTTGAGCGCAAGATTGCCGTTCTTGATGGAGTCGACCATGATCGGTGTATCCTCGAAGCAAGCAACTGCCTGGCCGCCGATAACTGCCTGATACATTGTCGGAGAATCCTTGAATGAAGCGATTGTGAAGCCGTACTTATCCTTGAGGCTTTTTGCATAGTCGGCACCCATTGTACCTGTCTTAACCGCAACCTGCTTGCCCTTGAGATCCTCGAAGCCCTTGATTGTGGAATCAGCGGCAACGGTCATTGTCTGTGTGCAGTGATAATATCCGTCTGAGAAAATCCAGCCCTCGCTCTTACGCTTCTCTGTGATAGAAGCACCTGCGATCATGGCGTCCGCCTGACCTGACTGACATGCTGCGATAGATGCATCCCAACCAACACTGTTAAGCTCGTACTTGAAGCCCTGATCCTCAGCGATAGCGGCAAGAATCTCAACGTCAATACCGACAAGCTTGCCGGTAGCGTCCGTGTACTCAAACGGTCTGAAAACCGTGTCGGTAGAAATCTTCCATACTTTTTCATCTGTCTTGTCGTCTCCCTTGGAGCCGCAGCCTGCGAAAAGGCAGAACATTGTAGCTACGCAAAGAAGAATTGCGATAAATTTTTTCATGAACTCAAATCCTTTCAATTATTAATTTGCTAAAATAATACAGAGATAGTTTAATCTATATTTGTTAATTAGTCAAGGCTAACCGAGCTATAAATCGTCATTTTTTTAACATTTTATGTTTTAACGGTGCAAAAAAGACTTTTTTGGCAATCAAGACAAAACAAAAATAAAATTATTTTTTGAACAGCTCATCGTACGTCATGTTCAGAATATCGCAAAGCTTATCTATGTTCCCTGCATGCGGCAAGGAAGTTCCCTTTTCATAATGTGCTATTGCCGAGCGGTCAATTCCAAGTTCGTCTGCAATTTCCTGCTGAGTAAGCTTGAGTGTTTTACGAGCCGCTTTAAGGTTTTGAGCAAATCCCATTTTATTTTCCTCCTAAAAACAAAAAATGCGCAGCCGAAGCCACGCATGAAAAATACATTGCTCCGATTGCTGCGAAACAAACCAAGATAAACTCCCACACCATAAAAAGTATGCGTTTATAGAGCATGCATTTTTACCGAAGTAAAAAAACATACTTAATATATGGCATGGGAAGCCGGTTATTCATTTTTCAAAAAATTTAATTGGTTAGTTTCGCATGAATATTATATCATTAAAAAAAGAAAAAATCCACTGTTTTGAGAAAATTTTTCACATTTTTTGATATAATTTACCTCCGCTCCCGAATGACACGGTACACATAAAGAAGTGCGCAGCCGAGGCTACGCACCGAAAATACAATATTCAACTGTCGCCAAACATAAAATCAAACTTAAATTTTATACCTGACAAGCCGTCATGTCCTCAAAGCTTTCACGCTTAACGGCCACATACTCGCTGTCCTTTGTGAGCATTATAACGGGCGGCTTTGTGATGGCATTGTAATTGGACGACATCGCATAGTTATATGCACCGGTCGTCAGAACCGCCAAAACATCATCCCTTTGCGGCTCGGGAATCTTGACGCCCTCCTGAATGAGGTCGCCGCTCTCGCAGCAGCGTCCCGCAATCGTGCACTCATAATCCGCTTTTTCATTCATACGGTTTGCAACGCAGACGGTGTATTCCGACTGATACAGAGCATATCTCGGGTTATCCGGCATACCGCCGTCAATCGAAACATAGTTTTTGAAGCCGGGGATCTCTTTCTTTGCGCCGACGGTGTAAAGCGTCATGCCTGCGTCGGCAACAATGCTTCTGCCCGGTTCCATAAGAATCTGCGGCATATTAACGTCCTTTGCGGCACATTCGGCCTTAAAGATTTCCGAAAGACTCTTGATATTGGCAGCATAGTCAATCTCCGGGTCACTCTCAACATAGCGGACACCCATTCCGCCGCCGATGTTAAGCGTCTGAGCTTCATAACCCTGCTCGTTTTTGACCTTTGCGATAAAATCAATCATTATCTTTGCGGCATCGCTGAAAGGCTTGTACTCAAAAATCTGAGAACCGATATGGCAATGATAGCCTCTCAGCTCAATATTTTCGAGCGAAAGTGCAAGCTTAACAAGCTTGTCCGCCTGACCTGTTTCAATCGCCGTACCGAACTTGGAATCGACCTTGCCCGTTGAAATTTTTGCATGGGTATGAGGGTCAATGCCCGGAGTGAGACGAAGCAAAATTTTCTGCTTGATTCCCCTCTTTTTAGCGTGACGGTCAATCGCATAAAGCTCGTCGCAGTTATCGCAGACGAAATATCCGATTGAATTATCCATCGCATAGGCTATATCGTTGCCTGTTTTGTTATTGCCGTGGAAATAAGCATTTTCGAGAGGGAAGCCTGCAGATGCCGCCGTGTAAAGCTCACCGGGCGAAACAACATCAATGCCCATGCCCTCCTCTTTCATTATCCTGTATATCTGCTTAAAGCATAATGATTTGCTGGCAAAAAGAGGGAAGGATTCGCCGCCGAAATATTCGGCCATGGCCTTTTTGTAAATTCGGCACTTCTCCCTGATTTTTTCTTCGTCCATTATATATGCCGGTGTGCCGTACTTTTCGGCCAGCTCAACTGTGTCCCTGCCCGCAAAAGTAAGGTGTCCTTTTTCGTTTATACCGAGGTTGTCGCAAATCATTTTAAAAATCCTTTCTGATATATAAATCAAAGCATGTGTGCTCTGATTTCTTCGCCGTCCATATCAACAAGAAGTGCCGGAGCAATATCGAATACCGTTCTGCAGCCCGATTCACCCTTCGCCTTGAGCTTATATGCGGCTCTTGCATAAGCGGCAAGAACACTGCCTGTAAATTCGGGGTTTGACTCAAGCTTGAGGCTGTATTCTATAGTATGCTTTGTGCCGAGGTCAAAACCCGTGCGGCCGCTTCTTATAACGCTGCCGCCGTGCGGAATTCCGCTGTGGTTGGCTTTCAGCTCTTCAAGCGAGATGAAATTAACCGTTGTGTCGTAGTCCGAGAAATAGTTCGGCATAGTCTTGATTTCATTCTCAATCCTTGCCTTGTCTGCACCCTCTTCAACAACTACATAGCACTCTCTTGTGTGCTTTTCTCTTGTTGAAAGCTCGGGATTCTCACCGTTTCTTACTCTTTCAACCGCACTCTCGACGGGAACGGTATACTGCCTTGCGTCAACAACGCCGTCAATTCTGCGTATGGCGTCCGAGTGACCCTGGCTGACCCCTCTGCCCCAGAAGGTATAGTCCTTGCCGTTCGGAAGAACTGCATTCATGTAAAGTCTGTTGAGAGAGAAAAGACCCGGATCCCAGCCGACGGAAATAATCGCAATATTGTTGCCCGTCTTCGCCTTTGCGTCAACATTGGCAAAATGCTCGGGAATTCTTGCGTGCGTGTCAAAGCTGTCGATAACGCTGAAATTCTCGGCAATCATCGGAGTTGTTTCCGGCAGGTCGGTCGCACTGCCGCCGCAGTTGACAATAACGTCAATCTTATCCTTAAATTCCGCTATCTTATCGAAGCCGTAAACGCCTGCACCATCAGTCTTTATCTTAACGCTCTCGGGATTTCTGCGAGTGAAAACGGCTGCAAGCTCCATATCGTCGGAATTCTTAACCGCCGCTTCAACTCCCCTGCCGAGATTGCCGTAACCGGCAATGCCAATTCTAATCATATATATTATCCTTTCTCACGGAATAATTATTCTGTAACAATGCTGTTCATATCATAAAGTCCTGCCGGCTTGCCGAGAATAAATCTCGCCGCCGAAATTCCGCCCTCGGCAAAGAGTGCTCTTGAATGTGCCTCGTGCTTGAGGGTTATTGTCTGACTGTCGGTTGAAACATAGACCTCGTGAATTCCGACTATATTTCCGCGTCTTACTGCGCTGATACCGATCTCATCCGGTTCACGCTTACCGTTGCCCGACCTGCCAAGGACAAACTTTGCCTTTTGGCGAACCTTTTTCAGCTCCTTTGCAATCATGAGAGCCGTTCCGCTCGGAGCGTCAAGCTTTCTGTTGTGGTGAGTTTCGACAATCTCAATATCGGCATCCGGCATAACCTCCGCCGCACGCTTGGCAAGCTCAACAAGAAGTGCAACACCGAGTGACATATTCGCCGAATGGAAAACCGGAATTTTCTTCGCCGCTTCGTTGATTATCTCAAGCTCCTCATCGGTATGGCCCGTGGTCGCAATAACCGTCGGGATATTCTTTCTAACCGCATAGTCAAGAAGCTCCGCCGTTCCGAGGTGGTTGGAAAAGTCGATTATAACATCGGCCTCGCCGTCAAAATCATTTATGTCGCTGTAACAGCCGCTCTTGTCGGCCATCTTGTCGACCTTGGCGGCAACCTTCAAATCCTCCGCCGCATCAACAAGCTTTTCGACCTCGCAGCCCATTCGGCCGCATGCGCCGTTAATCAATACCTTAATCATACGTTGAGTCCCTGCTCTCTCATGCACTGAAGAAGAACTTCCTTGTGTGCGTCCTCCATCGGAGTAAGCGGAAGTCTGAGATAATCCTCGCAGAAGCCCATTGCTGCCATTGCTGCCTTAACGGGAATCGGATTAACCTCGGAGAAAAGAGCCTTGATAAGCTTGAAATACTTGAACTGGAGTTCAAGCGCACCCTTTGTGTCGCCGTCAAAGAACTTCTTGCACATAAGCGACGTTTCCTTCGGAAAAACATTGGAAAGAACGGAGATAACACCTGAACCGCCGACTGAAAGAAGCGGAACGATCTCATCATCATTGCCCGAATAAAGGTCAAGTCTGTCACCGACGATTGACATGGTCTCAACAATCTTCGCAATGTTGCCGTTAGCTTCCTTGATACCCTGAATCATCGGGTGATCCGCAAGTATGTCATAGGTCGCAGGCTCAATATTTACACCTGTTCTTGACGGAACATTATAAAGAATGCAGGGCTTTGTGCTTGCGTCGGCAGTTGCCATATACGACTTGATAAGTCCGTTCTGAGTTGCCTTATTGTAATAGGGAGTAACCACAAGAACTGCATCATAGCCGATCTCGCACGCAAACTTTGTAAGGTCAATACCGTATGCGATATCGTTTGAACCTGTGCCTGCAATCATCGGAACTCTTCCGTCTGCTCTCTGAATTGCAAAGTCAAGAGCTTCTCTGTGCTCCTTGTCGCTGAGAGTCGAGCCTTCGCCCGAGGTTCCGCAGATTACAAGACCGTCAATGCCCGATTCAATCTGCCAGTCGATAAGTCTGCCGAAGTTTTCGTAATCAACTCCGTCCGCTGTGAGCGGTGTGATGAGCGCTGTTGCCGCTCCTCTGAAAATGCTGTTTTCTGTCATTTCAAACACTCCTTATGTTATTATCTCTCATGGTACGCATATTTTTCGCAAAAAATAAAAGGTAACCGAAAGCTACGGCTACCTTTATAGTTCAAACTGCTCCAATGTTCCTTTGAACATCAAAGTTTAAAGATAGCTCTCCGCAAAATAAGCGACAGTACAGCGGATCTTATTCCGACATACCAGCACAGCCTTCAGCCTCGGCTGCCTTCGGCAACGGCTCCTTTCACCGATACCGTAAGTCCTGCTAAGACCTTAAAAAGTACCTGTTACTGATAGCTCGATGCGCCTCTACCATTGATGAATCTTTCGATTCAAATGTTTAATTTTTCACATAATAACACAACATGGCACAAAAATCAAGAGTTTTTTTACTATAAATCAACTTTTTCGTATTTTTTTGCACATTGTATGTTTGTAACAAAAAATGATACCGCAAATACAGCAATTCCGACAAAGAGCAGCGGCAGCTGAACGAGCTGTCCGTATACACCCTCAAGGTAATCTCCGATTACCGGCAGATGGTCGGCGGTTTCCGCCAGTCCTACAAAAACAGTGACCGCAATCGAACCGAAAACAAACGACTTGCCGACCTTGTATGCTGTCTTGAAATACTCATTGAGAAAAACCGAATTGAACAACGCAAGCATTATCAGCGACAGGCCGAAGAAAGCAACGTTTGCCTCAATTCCGGCAAGATTTGAACCGTTCGGATTGAGCTTTTGACTGAGAACCGCAAACGGAATCGCAAAGACAACCGAAACACTCTCAACTATCCACACAAATGAGACCTTAGCTTTTACACTGTCCTTTTTTGAAACCGGCAAAATCGCATCAAAATATGTATCCTTGTTTTCACGCCCGTTCATAAAGGCGAAGAAGACACCGAGTGTAACATAAAAGAATGCCACATAATAAATATAGCTTGGAATCATCAGCATTATTCCGAAAAATGTAAACACATATGTCATCGGATGTGCCGTGAGCAAAAATTCTTTTTTAATCAAATATTTTGTCATCGTAATCCGTCCTTTCCAGACTGACGATAATATCCTCGAGCGTCGGCTTGCCGTCCTCTTTCAGATAGGAATATTTATTCAGCATATTTTCAACCGACGTTGATTCCGCAATCTCGCCGTCGTGGATATATGTAACGTGAGTTGCACACTTTTCGATATCCGAAATGATGTGCGTCGAAAAGAAAATCGCACGCTCGCCGCTTTTGACAATACTTTTGAAAAGGTTGCAGATATCGTCACGGGAAACAGGGTCAAGTCCGCTCGTCGGCTCGTCAAAAATGAGCAGCTTTGCACCGTGAGACAGTGCAAGAGCAATCATGAACTTGATTTTCATTCCCGTCGAAAGCTGATCGGCTGTCTTTTTGTCGTCAATTTCAAAAAGCTTTATATATTTCAGATACTTTTCTTCGTCCCACTTGTTGCCGTAAAAAGACCTGACAGTATTCTTGATCGTAAAAAGCTTCTTCTTTGGATAAAAATTTATTCCGCCGAGCACAACGCCGATATTTTTCTTGCATTCGGTTTCATTTTCGGAGACGTTCATTCTGAGAATTTCCGCCGAACCCGAATCGGCATGAATCATATTGAGCATAGCTTTAATCGTTGTGCTTTTGCCTGCACCGTTTCTGCCGACAAAGCCCATAATCTGTCCGCTTTCAACCTTGAAAGAAACATTTTTCAGCTCAAACTCGGGATATTTTTTGCAAATTTCATCAACCTTCAGGATTTCCATTTTCCTCAACACCTTTAGCAATAGATTGAACAATATCGTTCAGACATTCGGCTCGCTGCAGTGCAATTCCCCTGCTTTTGTCGGCAAGGAGAACGAGCAAATCGCCGGATTTGAGGTCAAATATATCCCTGACCTCTTTCGGAATAACAATTTGTCCTTTAGGGCCGATTTTCACAGTTGCAATAAATTTATCGTTGTCCATATATATCATCTCCGTTATACAAGTATTACTTTTCTTACTTATAATACCGCCACCAATATAATTTGTCAATGATTTCAAAGAATATTTTTTATAAACAATGACAAAACTATTTTTGACGATAACAGGAGGAGATAACATGAATAACAAGAATGAAAAAAAGAGCAAATGGCAAAATTCGAAGGTTTTCTATGCTGTTGCTATGTCGCTCGTAATTGCGATTGTCGGCGTTGCGTCAGTGATATATAATCTTTCAAAAATCAAAAATGTTCTGCCGGATAACGGCGAGAGCGGTTTTTATTCTGTCACAACAGGTGAAAGAACGACTGCCGAGCATATCGCCAACAAGCCGCAGACAGGTGTTCCCGATGACCGAGACATAACCGACATCACAACGGAAAAGACAACTGCCAACGACCTCAATCGACCGTACACAGGCAAATATCTTCTGCCGCTTGATTCGACGGTTGCCAAAAGCTTCAGCGACAGCAACGTCGTTTTCTCAAAAACGATGAACGACTGGAGAACACATGACGGAATCGACATCAAGGGCAACATCGGCGACAATGCCGTGGCAATAAATGACGGAAAGGTTACCGCTGTTTATAACGATACGCTTTGGGGCGACGTTATCGAAATTGAACACGGCAACGGGCTGAAAGCAAAATATTGCGGAATCAAATCCGAACTTAAGCCCGATACGGCAGTTAAACAGGGTCAGGTTATCGGAACGGTAACTCAAATTCCGATTGAAAAAGAGGACGGCATTCACATCCACCTTGAAACCTCGGTTGAGGACGAGGCAGTTGACCCGGTGAAAGCACTCAATCTCATGTCCGACACGGCAACAACGGAATAAAAAAACGGCCGATGCGATTTAAGTCGCAACGGTCGTTTTATCAGTGCAATCCGATTATCTTTCGTTTTCAATATCTGCAAGCATCTGCACTCTTTTTGCGTGACGTCCGCCCTCATAAACTCCGGAGAGCCATGCGTCAACAATCATCAATGCGAGGTCAAGTCCGACAACTCTTGCGCCGAAAGCAAGCACATTTGTATCGTTATGCTGTCTTGAAAGCAGCGCCGAATAAGGCTCGCTGCAAACAACGGCACGAATACCCTTAACCTTGTTTGCCGCCAAAGAAATGCCTACGCCCGTTCCGCAAATCAGAATGCCCTTATCACACTCGCCCGAAGCAACCGCTTCGCCTACAGCCTTGCCGTAGATAGGGTAATCCGTGCGTTCCGTGCTGTTTGTGCCGAAGTCCACAACTTCGATTCCTTTTTCTTTAAGATGTTCAATGACCTTGCCCTTTAATTCAAAACCGACATGGTCACAGCCTATTGCAATTTTCATATAAAAGACCACCTTTCAAATAATCGTTGATTAAATTGCGGCATACAGTCGCCGTTAAGTAACCGCACCGTGCTGAAATTTAATCAGCGATTATTATCTTTTATTGTGCCGCCGCACCGTTCTTATTTACGGTGCGACGGTATCAAAATGTCGGTCGATCTGAACTCGTAAAGCAGTTTTTGGAAAATAGAAGGGGAAAATATATCAAGAAGTGAGCCGATCGAGCCGACATCTTTTCGCTCTCGCTCCGGGACGCAGTATGCCGTAGGTGTCCCGGAGCTTTTGTAATCTACAGATTACACATATAATAAAGTTCGGAGGAAAGAACCTTATTTAATTATTTTGTAACAAGGTTGGAGTCAACCGGAATTGTTTCGGGAGTTGCGTTAGCGTCGATTGTTTCGTTATTCTTAACGGCTTCGATCATACGCTTAAGTGATGTTGCACCGATTCCTGCGGAGTCCTGAGCAACTGTTGCAGAAAGCTCGCCTGCCTGAACACTCTGGAGAGCCTCTTCCGCACCGTCTGTACCTACTACGATAACGTCCTTACCTGCATTCTTAACAGCCTGAAGTACGCCGAGTGCCATTGTGTCGTTGCAGCAATAGATAGCCTTGATGTTCGGGTTTGACTGGAGCATGCTTGCTGCCGTATCAAGAGCCTTCTGACGATCCCAGTCTGCCGGCTGAGAAGCTACAAGCTTAACCTTTGAGTTAGCATTGAATGCGTTTGTTGCGCCTGTCTTTCTTGATTCACCGGAAGCGTTACCTGCTTTACCCTCGATGATAGCTACCTCGCCGCCGTTTGCAAGCTTATCAATAATATACTGTGCGCCCTTTTCGCCGACCTTTTCGTTATCGGTAGTTGCGAAAGCGATAACACTGCCGCCTGCTGCTTTAAGAGAATCCATGTCGATCTTCTCGTCGATGTTCATTACATAGATGCCCTTCTTGTTAGCCTCAACGATACCGTTGATAAGGTTTGTCGGTGAAAGCGGAGCAACACCGATTGCCTTGTAGCCCTTGTTGATGCAGTTCTCAAGAATCTTGAGCTGACCTTCTGTGTCTTCCTCTGTTGTTGCAGCAAAGATATCAACAGTAACGCCCTGCTTCTTTGCTTCTTCCTCAATACCTGCCTTCATCTTTGCCCAGAAGTCGTTTGAAAGCGGTTTAAGGATTACTGCATAGTCTGCGCTGCCTGTGCTCTTGTCTGCGTTGCCGCCTGAATTGCAGCCTGTGAGTACAAGTGCGAATACCATAACTGCTGCCAAAATAATGCTGAGAATTCGTGTCTTTTTCATAATGATTATCCTTTCTGTTGTAAATTAAAATAAATTTTGTTTTTGGCAACCGCCGATTTGAACGGCTGCCATATTATATTACCAACGGCTCAGTCTGCCGTCAGATAATATTCTTTAACATCTGATGAGCGTAAATTCCGCTGCCGTAAATTCCGCTCTGCTGGTCATGCTCGGTGAACATAATTTCAAGGTTTTCCTCCGGATAAGGCTTACGTGCCTTTTCGTGAACAGCTTCAAGAAGAACATCCTTCGGGAAGCCCTCCATGAAAGTAACGCCGCCTGCGATTATTGAATAATCGGGATCGAGAATGTTTATCTCGGTTGCAATCGGAATTGCAAGATCCTTTACAAATTTTAAAATAATCGGTGAATCTCCGTGATACTTAAAAACTTCTCTTATCGGAACATCGGGGAAATACTTTTCCGCAAGATATTCAAGTCTCTTGCCCGAGCATCTTGTTTCGGAACAACCGATGTTGCCGCAGGTGCATTCCTCATCAACATCATAAAGAGGGATGTGTCCGAGCTCGCCTGCCGCACCGTTCTTGCCGGCATAGAGCTTGCCGTTGATGCACATCGCATTTCCGAAGCCTGTTCCGATGTAAAATCCGAGTACGGTTTTAGTATTGTCAATTTTCAGCTTATTCATATCATTCATAAGGAGAAAATTTACATCTCTGTCAAGAAAAACCGGAATTCCGAGTTTTTCCTGAAGCTTGTCGCTGAATCGGATATTATTGAACCCTTTAAGGTTCGGGGTGGAAATTATTGTTTTCTTGTCCTTACTGACTATTGACGGAATTCCGACCGCTGCGGCTCTGACAGAATCACGGATACCGTATCTGTCCATATAATCCTCAATCTCCTTGTGGATTATCTCCACAACATCGCCCTTATCAAAGATTCTGCTTGAATTTTTTTCAAAGTGGCTGATGTTGCCGTTTTCATCGACTGCGCCGAGTCTGAAATTCGTTCCGCCGATATCAATGCCCAAAGTTAAATTTCCCATCCTGTCCACCTCCTTTTGGCAGGGAATCGATTATATTTCTGCGCCTGTCAAGGTTTTGAATTCGTCTGTCATGATGTCCCATGCCTTGCAAAGATCGGGGTCCTTTGAAAAAAGTCCCGAGGAGCCGACAATGAATACTTCTGTTCCTGCGTCGTAAAGCCGCTTAAATGTTTTCTGATTGCACGAACCGTCAACCTCAATAAGATAGTTGTAGCCGTATTTTTCTTTAAGCTCTCTGGCTTCGCTGATTTTATCAAGCATTTCTTCGATGAAGGGCTGCCCCGCAAAGCCGGGATCAACAGACATTATTGTAAGCTTATCAATTCTATTGATATAATGCTTAATTGCCGAAAGCGGAGTTGACGGGCTGAGTACGACACCCTTTTTGCAGCCGAACGATTCAATCTTGTTCATAATTCTGAACGCATCGTTGACTATCGTTTCGGCGTGGGGGCAGATATAACCTGCCCCTGCCTTAGCGAGGATTTCGATGTAATCATCGGGGGTTGTAACCATCAAATGACAATCAATCGGTTTCTTTGCGATTGTTGAAAAGGCTTTTACAAAATCGGGTGAAAGTGTGATGTTTTTGACGAAATGGCCGTCCATTATATCCACATGATAGAGGTCGCATCTTTCGTTGAGAATCTCCGTTTGATTCTTGATATCAAGGAGATCCATACACATGAGCGACGGATTAAACATTGGTTTCATAAAAAGCACCTCTTTGCGATTAGATTATTTCTTGCGAGCTACGAATCTGTCGAGTGCAACGGAACCGATGATGAGCAAGCCCATAACAACCTGCTGCCAAACGCTCGGAACTGCGAGAATGTTAAGACCGTAGTTGATAACGCCGATGATAAGACCGCCCATTACAACGCCGAAGATCTTACCTTTACCGCCGAAGAAGCTTGTTCCGCCGATGATCGAAGCTGCGATTGCGTAAGTTTCAAATCCTGTTGCGGCTGCCGGCTCAGCAGAACCGACACGTCCGAGAAGGACGATACCTGCAATACCTGCACAAATACCGGAAATGATGAATACGATAAGTGTGTGCATGTTAACGTTGATACCTGAGTACCAGGCAGACTCTTTATTTCCGCCGAGTGCGTAAATATTTCTTCCGACCTTTGTTTTTCTTGTCAGGAATGAGAGAAGAACTGCCACAATGATTGCTATTATCGCAACAATCGGAAGAAGGTCAAATACTTTGTATGAAATGAAGTTTGTGAATGATTTCGGGAATCCGAAAACTGCACTTGAATTTGAAATAATAAGTGTTACGCCTCTGAAAATCGACTGCGTGCCGAGTGTGATGATGAAGGGATGAAGTCCTGTTACGTTGATGAGAAGTCCGTTGATAAATCCGAGGAGGCCGCCGAAGATTACGCCGAGCAAAACGGCAAGCAGCGGATTTACACCTGCAACCATCATCTGAGCCGAAACCATACCGGTCAAGGCAACAACCGAACCGACCGAAAGGTCGATACCTGCAATAAGGATTGCGAAGAATTCACCCATCGCAATAAGAATGTTAACCGAGCTTTGTGAAAGAATCTGTGTTATTGTTGCTGTGGAGAAGAATGTGCCGGGTCTCATAAGCGCAAGAATGATGAGCAAGATTACGAGTATTCCGAATGTGCCGTACTTCTGCCAAATCATATTAAAAGTGAGTTTTTCCTTGGGTTTAGCCTGCTTTATTTTTTCAGACATGGTATTCACGTTCCTTTCTTTATTCAGGCGATATCCGCCGTAGATGCTTTGATTATATTTTCTTCTGTTGCTTCTCTGTGCGGGAAGGTCTTAACTATCCGACCCTCTCTGAAAACATGAATCGTATCACACACTGCGAGAAGCTCCGGCAGCTCTGACGAAACAACAAGAACTCCCTTGCCCTCGTCGGCGAGCTTACGCATAAGAGTGTAAATTTCACTCTTACTGCCGATGTCGATACCCTTTGTGGGTTCGTCAAAAATAATTATCTGTGAATCGGCGGCTACCCATTTGCCAAGGATTACCTTCTGCTGATTACCGCCCGAAAGCTCCGTGATACCCTGATCTACGGAATAACATTTAATGTTCAAGCTCTTTTTCTGAGCCTCAGCACATTCTCTCTCGAATTTGCTGCTTATCAGTCCTCCGGCACCGCCGAGACTTGACGCTTTTATAAACGGCAGAATTGAAATATTCTGCTTGATATCAAAATTGTGGAAGAAACCGGTTTCACGTCTGTTTTCCGTAACCATCGCAAGTCCGTTTTTGATTGCCGAATACGGACTTTTGATATTGACTTTCTTGCCGCCTATGAAAACCTCGCCCGACGATTTCGGTTCCGCACCGAAGATTGAATTCATCATTTCGCTTCGGCCCGAGCCGACAAGTCCGGAAAATCCGACGATTTCGCCCTTATGAAGCTTAAACGAAACATCGTTTACCTTGCCGTCCTTACGGGAAAGGTTCTTAACTTCAAAGATTACCTCTTCACCGTCATAATTGTCGGGAGCATCCTCATGCTGATAGGTGTTCTGAACCGTTCTGCCGACCATCATCGTTACAAGGTCATCAACGGAAACATCGCTTACCTGCTTTGTGCCGACATAAGCGCCGTCCTTAAGAACCGAAACTCTGTCGCCGATTTCTTTAATCTCGGCAAGCTTATGCGAGATAAATACAATTCCCTTGCCTTCCTTTTTCAATGCTCTGACAACCTCAAAAAGGTGCTCAACCTCTTTGTTTGTCAAGGACGCCGTAGGCTCGTCCATGACGATTACCTTACTGTCGGAAGCAAGTGCCTTTGCAATTTCAACCTGCTGCTTTTCCGAAACGCTGATATCCTCAACCAAGGTTTTCGGATCTCTGTTAAGACCGATTTTTGCGAGAAGCTCTTTTGCTCTTTTGTTCATCTCGCCGTAATCAACGACTGAAGCAAGACCGACTTTTTTCATCGGAAGCTTTCCGACGAACAAATTCTCCTGAATCGAGAGTTCGTTAATAACACTCAATTCCTGATAGATAACGCTGATTCCGTTCTCGTAAGAATCCTTTGGAGTAAGTTTGCTGAACTCCTTGCCGCCGATGATTATTTTACCTTCCGTCGGCTGGTAAACACCCGAAAGAATTTTCATCAGGGTTGATTTACCTGCACCGTTTTCTCCAAGCAGGACGTGTACTTCGCCCGCTTGAATATCGAAGGAAATATCCTTCAGTGCCGTAACTCCTGTGTAATTTCAAGTTTATAATGCATATTTCTTCCTCAGCCTTTCCAGAGCTTCATATGCATCTTCCGTTCTGCCGTTTCTTATGTCGTCCTCGCCTTTTTCCAATGCGGCAATGTCCTCTCTGGATTTGATCCCGCTTTCTGCCACGAATAAAATATCCGAAGGAATGTGTTTTCTCTGACGAATGCAGTTATTGATGTCTACCTCAAACGTCTTTAAATTGCGGTTGTTGACACCGATGATCCTTGCTCCGGCGCGCATGGCCTGTGCGACCTCTGCCTCATCGTGAGCTTCCACCAGAGCGGAAAGGCCGAGGGAATGCGCTGTTTCCAGATATTCTTTTAAGGTTTCCTCCGGCAGCAGCGCACAGATCAGAAGGACGGCGGAGGCTCCAAGCACCTTTGCCTCGTAGATCATATAGGGATCCACGGTGAAATCCTTCCGCAGAACCGGGATGGATACAGTTTCTGCAATTTCTTTTAAGTAACGCTTGTCGCCTTTGAAGTATTCCGGCTCGGTCAGGCAGGAAATGGCGGATGCGCCGGCCGCTTCATATTCCTTTGCGATCTCCAGATATGGAAAATCTTCTGCGATGATGCCCTTCGACGGGGAGGCTTTTTTTACCTCGCAGATAAAGGACATGCCCGGCTTTTTCAGCGCCTGTTCAAACGGGAATCCGGTGTCCGGGTTCATCGCCGTTGCTTTTTCTTTCATTTCTGCAAGAGAACACTTCTCTTTTTCTGCAGCGACACGTTTTCTTGTGGCTTCTGCAATCGTTTCCAGTATCATATGTTTATTCCTCTTCTGCCAGTTTGTTGGTGAGTGACACAAACTCTTCGAGTTTTTTCTGTGCTTTTCCGCTGTCGATCAGCTCCTCTGCCAGTTTCACAGCGTCCTGCATCGGGATTTCTTTTGCTGCATGAAGGGCTGCGGCGGCATTCAGGACAACAGCGTCTCTTGCCGGGCCTTTCTTTCCTGCAAGAATTTCTTTCGTAATTTCAGCATTCTCCTGCGGAGTTCCGCCGACCAGCTCTTCTTTGGTGCAGCGGGTCATGCCGAACTCTTCCGGTGTGATGACGTATTCCTCAAACGTTCCGTCCTTGATCTCGCAGACGCTTGTCGG
>OQVR01000178.1_pt1 | contig 26049 bp, 19 predicted proteins | sample 1691521 | NCBI WGS metagenome assembly OQVR01 (sample SAMN03418256, study PRJEB22391) | human gut metagenome | biome: human-gut; feature: organic feature; material: feces | host: Homo sapiens | place: Tanzania | collected 2013-01
ATATAAGAAAAGATATTTACCAATTATTTTAATTCTTAATTTTGTATTTGCTTTTATATATTTATTTATTTTACATGGAAAGTTACCTATTACATATGTTTTTCCTTACTTTTTCTTTTATATTTTTACTGTTTTTGGTCTTCAAGAGTACGAGACTTATAAGGCTTTGCTTGTTGTTGATGGAAATCCAATTGTTTTGTTTTTTGGCTCATTATTCGGTGTTTTAATAAGAATAGTAGTATGTTTGATATTTGTAAATACAGGATATGGATTATACTTTTTTGGTATTGCAAATTTTCTGGATTTTTATTCAAGAAGTATTATATTTAAAATTGGTATAAAAAAAATTAAATCATAAAAAAACCGTTTAGATAATCTAAGCGGTTTTAAAATATTATAACTTTTCTTCAAAGAAGGCTTTGTATCCTAAATAAGCCTGATATATATCGAATTTACTTGCAACTTCATATGGTGAATGCATTGAAATTATTGGAACACCACAGTCAATAACATCCATTCCTTTATCTGCTAAAATGTATGCTATTGTGCCTCCTCCTCCAAGGTCAACTCTTCCTAATTCTGATACTTGATATTTAACATTATTTGCTTCAAATATTCCTCTTACTTTTGCAGCTATTGATAGGGAAATCAAACAGAATATTTCTGCACACCTTAATGGCGGTCTCCCTTCATATGATATTGACGAACAAATGGAAGAGTATTGGGAAACATTGCCAAGCTTGAAAACAGAACTCTTCAAGACTTCAAAGTTTGATTCTTCCCGCTATGATTTGATCCCAGCAAAAAATGAAATCAGAACTGTGATTGAATCTAATAAAGATTTCAATCTTCAGAAGAAGGCTTTTGATAAAATCAGAGATTCCTGGTATTCAGAAGTTAGGGGTACTTTAGATACGTTTAAGCAGAAATCTGAACCAAAAACTCTCGGAGAATATCTTGGAGATTCTATTCTTTCTGCTTTTAGCAACAATACATCTTTAGTAGATGCATACGGTGTGTATGATATTCTGATGAATTATTGGAATGACTGTATGCAGGATGACTGCTACATCATAAAGGCGGATGGTTGGAAAGCTGAGTATGTAAATACAAAAAAGAAACCTGCCTCAGTTAGTGATATAGAATGTGATTTGCTGCCTGTGACTATTGTAGTAAACGAATTTTTTGCATCAGAAAAATCTGCAATTTCTACAAAAGAAGCTGAAGTTGCTGAAAAAGAAAGTGAAAAAGAAAATGCAGAAGAAAACATTCTAGCAATTGAAGATTTAGAAGATTTGGCTTACATAATCAATGAGGAAGACGAAGAAAAAGTTCTGAAATCAGATGCAGATCTGAAGAAACTGTCAAAAGATTCTTCTGTTTCTGCGGATAATAAAAAGCTAATGACATCTTATCTTTCAGTAAAAGACGGCCTTAAAAAACGCAAAGCAGAATTAAAGGCGTTGAATTTGCAGTTACTGGAAAATGTAAAGGCGAAGTATGAGTCTCTCAAAGAAGATGAAACAAAAAAACTTGTAATAGAAAAGAAGTGGTTTGCTTCACTGGCAGAAAATATGATTACTGAATTACAGAATGTTGTTCAGAAGATTGTAACAGAGGTAACAGACTTACAGGAAAGGTATGAGTGTACTTTAGATGAGTTGGAGTCCAACTGTAATACTTTATCCAAAAAAGTTGCAGGTTATTTGAAGGAATTAGAATAGAGGAGGCGCAGTATGATCAGAACGTTACATTGCAGTACTAACATAAAGAATTATAATTTATGTCTTAATTTTAAAGTTGCAGGGTTTACTCACCGAGGTCCTGAAAGTGGGGATATAATTTATCTACTTTTTAAGGAAGGTAAAAAGACTTTCTGTGGTGCTCGTTTTGAGCTTGATACTATAACTGATGAAAAGCCTTGGGATGATGCGGAAAATTACGTGCTCTGCTACTCCGTGAAAAATATAGAGTTTTGCAATTTTTTCGATATGGGATTCCTTGCGGATATTGGTGGAAAATATTGGGCTCTGAAATATCTTCAATCGTATAAAGCTTTTGATGATGTAGCTGCAGAAGCTATAGATAAGTTTTTTATTACAAATAAGACTTTTGAAAGACAATATCCAAAAGTAATTGAAGAAGAGGTTGAAGATACAGAAGACTCGTATTCAGACGAAGAAATAAAAGATATTGAAAGAGCAATTCCCGAGCAAAAAATTAATATTATGGGAACATTTCAAACAATAAATTTCTTAAATGAGACAGATAGTTTTCGTGGTTTGGAAAGGCTTGTAACTGATAATTTCTACAATCTCTTTCCACAATATCGAGAAGAAAATACTATTTTGATTGCCAATAATAGACTATTTAAGACTCATCAAATGAGTGATCCTGTAAATGGTGTCCCAAAAATACCAGATGCATTACTTATTACTTTTGATGAGAAAAGAAAGTGTCCTATTCATATCAGTTTAGTCGAATATGAATGTTATGGAGAAGGGAAGAGTGGGGCTTCACAGAAATCAAAATATATGAATAGTCATATTATTCCTCAACTCATGCAATTTGCATCTTCTTTCAGTATTATTACAGATCAAAAAACTAGAGAAACTACAATTCAGGATTGGATTGATAAGATTGTTGTTGCAACAGATGATAGCTACGAAAAGATAGATAATTGGATGAAAAAACTAGATCCAAATATCAATATCAGAATGATAAATAGTACTTTTGAAAAGAAACTTCGTGAGGCATTCAAAGAAGCAATTCATGTATTCTTGATTATTGATGAGTTAAGTGGTGAACAAAAAGAGACAATCAAAAATATTATCCAGGCATTTAAACTTGAAACTGGGGCTGATATTCAATTTGATTCAGCAATTGTTAAACTCGTACAGAAGATAAATCTTTTGAATGAGAATTTTGAATTTGGATTAACAGCACAATAATTACATAGAAATGAGCGAAGCAAATATACAATTTATAAAAGAAGTACTTAATATAAAAATTAACCACTACAATGGTTTTTTAGCAGAAAATGAAAGAATTATATCAGATTATAATAACGAAATAAAAACTTCGAATGATTATAATAATCGTCAAATTCTTGAACTTCTACAAAATGCAGAAGATGCGAAAGCTACCGAAGTTGAAATTGTCCTCGATAAAGAGCAAAAAAAGATAGTCATTAGAAATAATGGGGAGCAATTTATCTCAAAAGGTATTGCTTCACTGATGATTTCTGATAACAGTCCGAAAGCAAAGTGGGAAAATATAGGTAACAAAGGTCTTGGATTTCGTTCTGTAATAACCTGGTGTGATAAAGTCGTTATAAAGTCTTCTGGATGTATTATTTCATTTTCACGTGATATTGCAATCCCTTTTTTCAAATCTAAGAGAATTGAAGAACTTAAAAAAATTGAATCTGATACTATAACTCTTGATGAACTTCTACAAAAAAATATATTGATTAATCAGGCAGGCCTTGGCTGGAATGATGAAGAAATAAAAGAATATAATAAAAGTCATCATAAAGGAAATAATGTATATTTCCCTTTATTTGGAATGCCGCAAATTGATATTATGGATTCTCCATCCGAATGGGTTAGTATTGAATTATACTATAAAGACAACGAGAAGATAGAAGTACAAATTGAGGAACAATTATCTAACAAACGGTTAAATGAGGAAAATCTATTATTCTTAAGAAATATAAAAAAAATAACAGTAATAGGAAATAATGAGCCAAAAAAAATCATAAAATCTCAGAGTCCTCTATTCACAAAAATTAACGATAACTGTATTTATGAATGTGTAACAATCAATAATATAAATTGGAATGTATTAAAAGATGAAGGCCCATATGAACATATTTTTGATGACATACCTGAAGTGAAAACAGTTAATTATTCGGCAATGATTGCTTGGAAACAAGGAGAGAATAAAAGAGAGTATCCACTATATTGTTATTTTCCTACCGATATACTAGCACCATTACCGTTTATAATGCATGGGACTTTTGAATTAAACTCCTCAAGAAAACAATTAGTTAATGAAATAGAATTTGATAATAATACATTTATTTTTAATAAACTTGGGAAACTTGTAGAGATTGCTATAAATATAATAAAGGGTGAAAAAGAACAATCTTCTTGGGATGTATATGAATTCATTGAACACCCTCCATTTTTAGGAGACCTAACTTATTTATCAAAATTATTAAATGATATCAAGCAAACAAAGGAAATATACCCTTCTGTTTATAAAAATATTTATCTAACACAGAATGATTATATTTATTATACAGATAGTTTTAGTAAATTTGCTGAAAAATATTTTCCAGAAGAATTTAGATATATGATTAAAGCTGGAAAAGAAGTTGATGTTCATGTTTATAAAGAATTAATTTCAGATGAATGTAAACATGGAATTACAGAATTAATTTCTGAAATTGATACAAAAATAGATTCATATGAATTAAGAGTGACTTTTATTAGAGTCTTATCTGAACTAGAAAAAGTTGCTCCAAACTGGAATTATAAACATCAATTTCCTCTATTAATTAATCAACAAGGACAAAAGATTGCTAGTAATAAAACTGGATATATTAATAAAAAAAATATAGCAAACACAATTAATTTACCTTTTTATGTAAAATTTGAATTAGTTAATCAAAAACTCTCTGATTTATTATATGATTACGTAAATTATTCAGATGCTCTACTAAAAGAACCTAAAAGGGATGATCGTGCTCTAAAAAACACATTAAATACATTCATAAACATCAGCGAATATGATCTTGCTCGAATTACAGAAGGTGTAATTAGTCAAGTTAAAGATGCAATCAAATCTGGAGAAGATCAAAAAGAAGTAATCAAAGCAGAAACTTCTTTTCTGTTCTATGAATATTACAAGAGTAAAGATGAAGAAAAATTATCTGCTGCTTCATCTAGATATAGACCTCGTTTTTTTAATACGAATTATGAAATAGAATCTGCTTCAAAACTATATTTCTCACAAGATTTTGGCTCTATAGGCAAAGATACCCACGATATATGGGCGGATTCTATTTCTAGTGATGAATTATTATTATTTAGTGCCGACAACGGCATTCCTCTTAATTCAGAAGAAGAAATTAATGATGCAATAGAATTTTATAAATATTTTGGTGTAAATACATTTTTAACCATCAAAGAAGTACAAATATCTGATGGAAACTTCGACCAATTTACTTCCGATGAAATTACTAGTTCTGTAGAAAGATATTTAGCCACCAAGGGTAAAAAAATAACTTCTGGAACAAGAGCAAATATTAGTTATATTGCAAACATAAATAAAATCAAGTCTATAAATGATCTTACAAAAATATTAATTATTATTTTAAAGTCTGAAGAAAGAATAAAGAAATTGATTTGTAATGATACTCTAGAACTATTTAGAGGGGAGTATTTAACATCTACATTCATTAATTATCAATTAAACCAATTAAATAAATTTAATGATTCTTTTGCGCCAAAGAATACTGGAATACTTTTTAAACTATTAAACAAATCTCCAATTGATGTAGAAAAAATTAAAAAAATGACATCAAAAACCTACGGAGATATTAGTCAAATATTATTTTTTTTGGGATGTAAAACAGAATTATCTCAATATGGATGTGATTTTCTTTATGAATTTATGAATACATTTGGGGCGTTAGAAGAATTAAAAAATGGAAGGTATGTATCCACATTATATACAGAAATAGTAAAAGCGCTTTCGTCTTTTGATGAAACAATTCAAAAGAAATCATTAAATAACCATAATATGTTTTATTGGATAAACAATAATGGAAGTCGGCAATTTCTTAATGTAAAAGAAAATGAAATTTATTATTTTGAAAACAAAGAACTTCCTGACCATTTCCTAAAGGAACGAAATATTATTTGTATTCCATTTAGAAAAGGTGGCGAAAAGGTACCTACAGTATTAGGTATTAAGGGTAGAAGAGATTGGATAATAAAAATTGATGAAAATACGATAAAAGACAATAAGAATGAATTAATTACTTCACAATTTCTAAAGAAATTAAATCGTATCAGACCTTTGATATTAAAGTATCGATTTACTTCTGACATGTCAGAAGATTATAGAGAAGAACAAGCAAATAAATTAAATAAATTTGAAATAGTTTTTGTAAAGAAACTACAATATTCAATAAATGAAAAAGAAGATTTTTTAAGAGATTATGAATTTATTCAATTTCAGCAAACTTTTTATTTTAAAATTGTTAATGAATCTTCTATCGAAGATTTATGCAAACAAAAATTATTCTTAGATGCATTTGCAGAAATGCTTTCTATGTGTTTTGAATTAACAGATGATGATTTATTGGATTCATTTAGACTATTAGTTTCCTATACTGATGATGAACTTCAGAAGGAATTAGATTCTAATATTAGTCTAGCAAATGATTATGAAGAATATAGTAAATACTTTGATATATCAAATACACACGAATATATCTTTTGGGACGCAGTGCTATCTTTTAAAGGTAAAAATATTAAAGATTTTAGTTGTAGTACTGTAAATGAATTAAACAAGAGTGTAATGGCATATCTAGATATTCCTATAGAGTGTCCAAATTTATATTCAATTAATAAAGATGAACATATTGAACTGTTAAGGCAGATACATAATAAAACATCCATTGATATTACTTCTTTACTAAAGAAAGTGGGAAAGGATATTGAATCATATAATACCTCAAAAATTGAAAATCAAGTAAAACTATTTGAGAAACAATTTTTATATAAATTATGGTGTAAATTAGTAAAAAATAAAACTCTTCAACCGAACTTTGTAAATTATCGCGATTATTATTTAAATGCATTATTCAAAGATAAAATTCGAGAAGAGTTAAAATATTCACTTGATTTTAATGCAGAAACAGAATTATGTAATGTTATTTTTAATGACCCCAATTTTGGATTTATGCTCGATTCAGGAATTGATAATGAGACTATTCCTACCATAAGAATTCGTCATTTCTATAAACAATATGAAGAATATATAAATCAACCTAAAAATGATTATAGATTTTATTTTATGGGATATAAAAATGATTTGGAAATTCTGAAAAATAAGGAAAATGAAAACAATGGACAAAATACTAATGATGAAGAACTGGATTTTGAAGAAGAATGGGGAATAGCAAGCGAAAAAGAAATTCCAGAATCTAAAAATAAAAAAAACGGACATGGGGGCTCTCATTCAAAACGAACTGAAAAAGAGAAATTAAAGAAAGGCACTAAAGCAGAAGAAGCAATAATTAAATGGTTTAAAAAGAATAACACAATTTATGGATTTAATGATAAACGAGGAGCTTCAGAAAGTGCAGGCGGACATGATTCTCACCATATAGATTTTGAATATTGGAAAAAAGACGATGCAAAAAAGGTAAGATATCTAGAAGTAAAGGCATCTGATGATGGAATATTTAAAATGAGTTCAGATGAATTTAATTTTGGCACAGATGAAAAGAATATCGATAGATATGATTTAGTTCTTGTTTCTTTTGATCCTGAAAATCCTAAAAAAGTGAAATTAAAATTTTTAGGGGGATTTTTTAAGGAATCTAAGTATACAAAAAAAATTACAGAATATGAGATTGCTGTTTCTTTTATTAAAAAGGATAAATGATATTTGTAATACTATGATGAGCATATTATTCAAGCAATAAATAAAGCCGCTTTACGTCCAAATTATAATAAGAAATTATGGAGTATTTATATTGGTGTTTATAATGAATCTGATGAAAAGCACATAGAATCAATAAAATCAAAATTTAAATGTAAAGTTCACCTTTTTGATTCAAAAACTGCAAATGTTTGGGGAGAATAATTTCCATTATAATCTTTATTTTCATATCAGTTTTGTAATCATGCATACTATGAACCTTGCTTTTTCAGAATTCTTCATTCGTACTGATTACGAACCATGTTTTTTGCGACTTCCTTGAATCGTACTGACTACGAAAGCCACCTTTCAGTTTTTAATCGTACTCATATTTAATTTGTCGTTCTCCAAGAATTTGTTTATCTTTAAACAATCGGTCAGGTCGCCGACGAGTTTTTCGCAAGGTGGAGGATTCTGGAATGGGTTGATTTTCAGGATTTCAATGAGATTTATCACGTTCTGCTTTAAATTTGACTGTTCAATCTTTTTGGTGTCTTTTACTGCCTGTTTGGAATATTTTATTGTCTACATTACCAGCCGATGTCCTCAACGCTGTCTTCAAGTGGCTCTTTGCTAGCTTCGATGATGGATTTTCTTCATTCCCGGAACAGAGCGCAGATAAAGCGTTTCCTGAGTTGCAGTTGCTGTAATTATTGACATAAAATATCTCCATGTTTAGAACGTACATATTTTTCGTACGTTTAGTCAAGAATGTTTTTTTCCTTATGCGCCGTAATCACCGTGTAGCTGTGCGCGTTTACGGTGATTGTGCAGGCGGCTGTTTTTATGTACCAGTTTTTTCCCTGACGGAAGATTTTATTGGCGGATTTTCCGTCGTTTCCGTCAGATTTTTCATTTTCAATGTTTTTTGCCGCGGAAAGAATTGTGTCTTTGCACCAACCAATAACATCATCGGTTTTTAGTCCAAGATTCCGTTTTATGCGGACAACACCGAGTTCCGTTGTGTGAAGCTTTTCAAGATTTTCTAAAAGTTCGCTTGTCATTTTTGTTGTCTTGTATGGAAAAATCATGTTGCCGCGAAAAAATGCCAGATAGACTTTATTTTACCGGCGTAAAAACTGGTTGTTCTGTATGCGTGTTTTCTGAATGTCCGTGGTTGTGTTCTCCGTGGTGATGGTCGCACTTTGCATCCGGATTGTCTTTTAGTGTTCCTGCCAGAAACGCTTTTACCGCATCGTCCGGATTTCCTGTGATTCCTGCAATCTGTTTAAGGCTGGCATTGTTCAATGCGTCGATTGCTCCCTGGCCGCGGTTTCCCAAAATCAAAGTTTCGATTCCAAGATTTTTAAGGTATGTCGCCAGGTCGTGGTGTCCGAAGCCTCCGTTGTCAATAACTTTTGAATCGGCTATTTTTCCATCTTCTATCGTGTAAACCTTGAAATTCTGTGTTTTTCCAAAATGCTGAAAAATAGAATCTGTTGAAATATCGTAAGTCGCCGCAATTTTCATTTTTGCCTCCGAAAACTGGTGTGGCTGTAAGCCGTAAATCAGTTTGAATTAAGATAAAATTTTATTCTTCTTATTATATCAAGATTGGCGGATAAAACAAAGTCAACATGAAAATCCGGAATGTTTTGAGAATATGCGCAGAATGGAAAAAAGTTTAGTTTTTTGAGTTTACAAGTTCAAAACTTTGTTCTGTCAGCGCGCAGAGTTTTTTCCAGTCGGCCGCTTCTGTCAAAAGCATTGTAATCCAGTATTTTTTGTTCATGTGCCACGCTGGAAAAACCGTGATTTTGTCTGTGATTTCTGGAATTATTTTGGGATTGGCTTTCAGGTTTACGGCAAAAACCTCTTCATCGCCGGAAACTCCGAGCCGGGAAAATTTTATCTTGATTATAAGGGCGAACCATTTTTTGTTTTTGCAGCGGAACACTGTGTTTTCAGGCGTATCTGACCATGGATTGTCGCCTTTGCAGCCAAATTTATTTTGAATAAAGTCCACGTATTTTTTCTTTGTGTCCGAAGTCTTGCAGCATTGGAAGCGGAAAAGTTCAATAATTTTACGAACCTGATTTCTTATCTCGCCTACAAAACTTCCGTTTGCATTTTCCACATCGAACAGAACGTAACGCTCATCTGAGCCGGATTCAAAAACTTTAGCGGTAAGAAAGTTGCCTTTCAGTTCGATTATTGAATAAAAATCGCCGTTCAGAATGTTTTTTCTGCAAAAATAAGAGCCGTTTTTTTCTTCAAAGCCAAATTCCGCAACTTTTTCCGGCAAAACTTTTGATGTTTTCAGAATGTATGAATAATCCATTTTATGCTCTTTTTGGAAGAAATATAATAAGTCAAATATCGAGTTCTGATAAAAACAGCCGTTTTTTCTGGCAGCGGGAAACTGCGCGGCTTTGGAATCGAACCAAAGACCCCAAGCGTGTCATGCTTGTACTCTAACCAACTGAGCTAGTCGCGCAAAATATGTGTGTATAATAACAAAACTTTTGCCCAGCGTCTACCCATTTACATTGCAATTGAAACTTCACTTTTTAACTGCTAAAATCCTTGGCATGAATCTTTTATCTGTGAATAACCTTGCAAAAATCGGACGAGAAAAACCTTTGTTTACAGGAGTAACGTTCGGCTTAAACGAAGGAGACAAGGCGGCTCTTATAGGACGCAACGGAACTGGAAAATCAACTTTGCTTAACACAATTGCGGGACTGCTTTCTCCAGACGAAGGAACTGTTGTGCTGAACAAAGAGGCCGGAGTTTCTTTTCTTGCACAGAATCCTTTGTACAGCAAGGATGACACAATAAAAAGCCACATTTTCAAATTCCAAAGTCCCAAGCTCAAGACAATCCGCGAATATGAAGAAGCCTGCGACGAGCTTCAAAAAACAAACTCGCAGCAAGCCCAGAAAAAGTTCAACACCCTGAACGAAAAAATGCAAAAAGACAATCTTTGGAACTACGAGTCCCAGATAAAGTCAATTCTTACCACGCTTGGAATAAACGACCTTAGCCGAAAAATGGGCGAGCTTTCAGGCGGAATGATAAAAAAAGTCGCGCTTGCACAAGTTCTTGTTGAAGACACAAAGCTGCTTCTTTTGGACGAGCCCACAAACCATCTGGACATTTCCACAATTCTTTGGCTTCAAAATTATCTTGCCGAAACAAAAAGGTCAGTTCTTATGGTAACCCACGACCGCTACTTTCTAGACGCAGTCTGCAACAATATCTATGAACTTGCGCGAAACAAGATAAAGCTTTACACAGGAAACTATTCAACTTACCTTGAAAAAAAGCAGACAGAAGCGCAGATTGAAGCGAACACAGAACGCCGCATTGAATCCGTTTTGAGGTTTGAACGCGACTGGCTTATGCGGGGACCATGCGCGCGAGGAACAAAGGCAAAGGCAAGAATCCAGCGGGACCAGGCTTTAATAAACCGCGAAAAATTTTCCGCAGACAAAGGCTTTACTTTTGAAGTTGAAGGAAGAAGGCTCGGCGGAAAAATTCTAGAGCTTCATAAAATCACAAAGAATTTTCAAAAAGGATTCGCATCTTCGGGCAAAAGCAGTCTTGAAAATTCTTTTCCAGTCCTTAAGGATTTTAGTTACAATTTTAACAAGGGCGAAAAAATCGGAATATTCGGCGGTAACGGCTCTGGAAAAACCACGCTTTTAAATATAATCACGCAGAAAATCCAGCCAGATTCCGGCGAAGTTGTAAAAGGCGAAAACACTTCGATTGCATACTACGAGCAGAATCCACATTTTGAAAACACGGAGCTTACTGTTCTTGAATACATAAAGGAAGCGGCGGACGTTATGAAAATGAATGACGGTACAGTTTTAAGCGCGCCACTCTTTCTTGAGCAGTTCGGCTTTGAAGGAAAAATTCAGCATTCGCCAGTGGGAACTTTGAGCGGTGGAGAGCGCAAGCGGCTTTATCTTGTGCGGCTTTTAATCAGCAATCCGAACTTTCTGATTTTGGACGAACCTACAAACGACTTTGATATTTTTACAATGAATATCCTTGAGCAGTTTTTGCTTTCGTTCAAGGGCTGTCTTTTAGTTGTAAGCCACGACCGCTACTTTATGGACAAAATCTGCGATACAATGTTTATAATGGAAAACGATGGAAGCGTTTCAGGCTTTGTGGGAAAATGCTCTGAATATCTTGATCTTCAGCAGGAACAAAGCGCACAGCAAAAATCACAATCCAAGCAGGAAGAAAAACAGGAAAAGGTTTCTGTCCATCAGAAAAAAAACAAAATGTCGTTCAAGGAAAAAAAGGAATTCGAGCAGTTTGAGCAGCGCATATTTGAGCTTGAAGACAAAAAGCCGGAGCTTGAAAAACTTATGGCCTGTCCAGACTATGAAAAGTCCTCAAAGGCTGGAAAAGAATACACAGACCTAGAAAAGGAGCTTGAAAAAGCGTACTCAAGATGGGAAGAACTTTCCGCACTTGAAATGTAAACGGCAACTTAAAAGAATTACGGAGGCGTTTTTATGGAAGAAAAAATCGAACAGTTAAAAAAAATTGTAGAAAAATCCCAGAAAATTGTGTTTTTCGGAGGAGCTGGAGTCAGCACAGAAAGCGGCATTCCAGACTTTAGAAGCGTTGACGGGCTTTACAATCAAAAGTGGGCTTATCCGCCGGAAACAATACTGAGCGCGACTTTTTTTCATTCAAATCCAAAGGAATTCTACAGATTCTACCGGGAAAAACTTCTTGTATCCGGAATAAAACCGAACATTACGCATTTTAAACTTGCGGAACTTGAAAAGCAGGGAAAGCTTTTGGCAGTCGTAACTCAGAATATTGACGGACTTCATCAGGCGGCAGGAAGCAAAAAAGTTTTTGAGCTGCACGGAAGTGTTCTTAGAAACTACTGCACAAAATGCGGCGAGTTTTATGATGAAAAATATATCGCTTCACATTCAGACCAAGACGGACTTCCCCTGTGCGAAAAATGCGGTTCCCTTATAAAGCCAGACGTTGTTCTGTACGAAGAATCTCTAAAGGATGAAATTGTAAGCGGCGCAATAAAAGCAATAGGCGGCGCAGACCTTTTGATTATCGGGGGAACTTCGCTCACTGTTTACCCTGCGGCAGGAATGATTCATTATTTCCGCGGAGAAAATATCGTGCTTATAAACCGCGACCCGACTCCAAGCGACGGAATTGCGAACCTCGTTCTGCACGAAAGTCTTGGAAATGTTTTTTCAAAATTATAGTTTACTTTAATGCCATTCTTTGCGCCAAAACAGTTTTAAGGGAAGCAAGTGTTTCTTTTACCGCAGACTCATTGCTTCCTGAAAGAACTGAATCGCAGGCTGAACTTACGGCCGTAATGTTTCCAAGGATGTCTTGCTCAAGCTTTGCAGAAAAAATTTCAGGAGAACCAGCAAGTTTTTTTGCTTCCTCGGCAAGTTCCGCTATCTGTTTTTTTTCTTCATCAAACTGGCTATTTAAATTTTGCGATTTCTGTACAAGAAGGTTCATTGATAAATTTATTCTGTCCAGCAAATCGGAGTTTTCATTTTTCTTTCCAGACTTCTGAAAAAGCCTCTTCATAAAATCTGTAATTCTCATACTTAACATTATCTCTGATTTGCAAAAATATGGCAATACAGACCTTGCGCGCAAAACAGGGCTTACGCATTATAAATGTATTCAGCATAAAACTGGCTCCCAGGCATGGTTTCCTGGTTCAAAATCGCGCAATAATGCGCTACACGCTGATTGTTGCAAAGTAACTATAGAATTCCCCGCTCATGCGGCCGCAACAATCAGAGTGTTTTTGACCAAAGAACCGTTCCTTCGCGCAAACTTTACTTAAATTATTTATAATGCGTTTGCCCTGGCGCAAAAGCCTTGACCTTGAAATCTCATGAACTATAAACTAAGGTAAAAGGACCAGTGAAAGAATGAATGCAATTTACGCCTCAGGACTTAACGGAGAATTCGCGCTAGAAGACGGAACACTTCCATGGAAAAAAAACTCTTCGCTTCAAAAAGAGTGCAAAGAAGACATGGATTTCTTCAAAAATATGACCGCAAAAAAAGCCGTCATAATGGGATTCAATACATTTAAGACTCTGCCCTTTCCGCTTAAAAACAGGCTGAACATTGTAATAAAAAGAAACGCCGCCCCGCAAAAAATAGAACGCACAGACAATGAATTTTTCTTTTTTTCTTCTATAAAAAAAGCTTTAAATGCGCTTGATTTTCTTTGCCCGGACGATATTTTTTTTATCGGCGGAAAAAAACTTTTTACAGAAGCGTTCAACAAAAATCTTGTAGACGGTATTGTTTATGAAACAGTTTTTTGCAGGAATTTTCCAGACGCAAAAATTTTTATAAATTGCCCGGAAAATTTCAGCCTGATAGATTCAAGGAAAAGCGGAATTCTTGTTTTTAATCAGTACAAAAATCCGGAAGCTCCAAAGGCTCAATTCCAAAGCGGCTTGCAAAATCCCTAGCTTTCCAGGCGTTCATGATAACATCCTGAGGATTGTGGGCATCGGAATTGCATATTACACGGACATTTGTAAGAGAAGCCATTTCCCAGAACTCAACAAACGGATAAGGGTATCTCATTCCGCGCTTTGTATGATTTGGAGTTCTGGTTATTCCAAGACCGTTTATTTCAATAGGCAAATCCAAATCGGAAGCCGCATCCAAAATCGCCTGGCTGCAAGCCTTTGCCTGATCGTCCCATTCCTTGTAGCCTGCCATAAACAAATCCGGGTGGGCAAGAAAAGCAAAATGGCCGCTCCGCATTCCTTCTATGGTCTGGTCAATATATTTATTCAAAAGCGAAGGGCTTTCAACATCGGGAATATAAATATGGCTTGAACCGTCTGTAACCCAGTGCGAGCCAAGAACAAGATAGTCCGCTCCAAAATCCGCCTTAAGCTCGTCATACCACCCAACGAAGGATTCTTCCCATTCACATTCATAGCCCTGGTAAATAGGAAACATCGCTGCTTCTTTTGCCTCTTCAATCCATTCGCTGTATTCAGAAGCCTCCTTTGTTGTCATTCTTATTTCCGGCCAGTAGTCAAAAAAATCTTCCGGATATGGGCAATGGTCAGAAAACCCCAAAGCAGTGCAGCCTTCCAGAATAGCCTGATTAACATAGTCAACCGGCTGTCCTTTTGCATGATGGCAAAGCTCTGTGTGTGTATGAAAGTTAGAAATTGATTTCATATATGCTTGATTTTATTAAAAAAGAAGAATTATGTTAAGGGCATAAAAAAATCCCCTCCAGTTTCCTAGAGGGGGAAGTTAGCATTTAGCCGCTAAACATCAATGAAAATTATTTCTTTGTTGTTTTTTTAGCAGGAGCCTTTTTTGCTGGTGCTTTTGCGGCCGGCTTCTTTGCTGTTGACTTTGCAGCCGGTTTTTTAGCAGGAGCCTTTTTTGCTGGTGCTTTTGCAGCTGGTTTCTTTGCTGTTGAAGTCTTTTTTTCTGCTACTGCTTTCTTTGCAGCTGGCTTTTTTGCTGGTGCCTTTGCAGCTTTTGCAGCGGCAAGCGCTTTAATAACAGCCTGTGCTCCGGCAAGGCGTGCAGCTGGTACACGGAATGGTGAGCAAGAAACGTAGTTAAGACCAAGCTTGTAGCAAAGAGCGATTGAATCTGGGTCTCCACCATGTTCTCCACAGATTCCAAGGTGAAGATCAGATTTTACTGAGCGTCCCTTAGCTTCTGCAATTTCCATAAGAGCACCTGGTCCGTCTGGATCAAGAGTCTTGAATGGATCCTTTTCGAGAATCTTCTGGTCAAGGTAAGAATCAATGAACTTGCCATAGTCATCACGGCTGAAGCCGAATGTTGTCTGTGTAAGGTCGTTTGTACCGAATGAGAAGAAGTCAGCGTACTGTGCAATCTGATCTGCTGTGCAAGCTGCGCGTGGGAATTCAATCATAGAACCAATCTGGAACTTGAGGTTTGTTCCCTTTGCTTCGTTTACTTTTGCAATTACAGCTTCTGCCTGTGCGCGGATCTGCTTGAGTTCGTTTACAGAAGTTACGTTAGGAATCATAATACGAACATCATGTGCAATTCCGTCCTTTTCTGCGTGCGCAGTTGCCAAAGCGATTGCTTCAACCTGCATTTCGTAGATTTCAGGATATGTAATTGCAAGACGGCATCCACGGTGTCCAAGCATAGGGTTGTGCTCGTTAAGATCAGCGAACTTTGCCTTGATTGTTGCAACAGAAACTCCGAGCTTAGAAGCAAGTGCCTGAGCTTCAACATCTGTAGCAGCCTGAATAAACTCGTTAAGAGGCGGGTCAAGAAGACGGATTGTTACAGCGCGTCCACCCATTGCCTTAATGATTCCGTAGAAATCTCTTTCCTGAAGTGGAAGAATCTTTGCAAGGTTTTCTTTGCGGGCTTCTGTGTTTTCAGAAATAATCATCTTCTGGAACGAAGAAAGTTTTGGCTCTTCAAAGAACATGTGCTCTGTGCGGCAAAGACCAATTCCGTTTGCGCCAAACTTGAATGCCTGTGGAGCTTCGTTCTGCTCTGCGTTTGCAAGAACATCGAATCCCTTTACAGTTTTTCCGGAAGCTGTCTTGCGTACAGACTTTTCGCGGATTTCATCAGCCCAGCCAAGGAATGTTTCAAGATCACCAGAAACTTTTGCTTCTTCTACAGGAATAAGACCTGCATAAACTTTACCAGTTGAACCGTCAATAGAAATATTGTCGCCCTTCTTGAAGGTCTTGTCGCCAATCTTTACTGTTTCTTTGTCTACAAATACAACTGCCGCGCATCCGCAAACACAAGGAGTTCCCATACCACGTGCAACAACAGCAGCGTGTGAAGTGCGTCCGCCTGTAGATGTCAAGATTCCTTCTGCAACGTACATACCTGCAATGTCATCAGGAGATGTCTCTTTGCGAACGAGCATTACTTTCTTTCCAGCCTTGTTCCATTCAACAGCTTCATCTGCTGTGAATACAATCTGTCCAGCTCCGGCTCCAGGAGATGCGTTAAGAGCTTCTGCGATTGGTGCTGCGGCTTTAAGAGCTTTTGGCTCAAACTGCGGGTGAAGAAGCTGGTCAAGCTGATCCGGCTTTACACGGAGAAGAGCCTGTTCTTTTGTGATGAGTTTTTCTGCAACCATGTCAACTGCCATCTTAACAGCTGCCGGTCCTGTGCGTTTTCCGTTGCGGCACTGGAGCATATAGAGAGTTCCTTCCTGAACTGTGAACTCCATATCCTGCATATCGTGATAGTGCTTTTCAAGGCGAGCGCGGATTTTGCAAAGCTGATCGTAAATCTTTGGATTTGTTTCAGCAAGCTGAGAAAGGTGCTGAGGTGTGCGGATTCCAGCAACAACGTCTTCACCCTGTGCGTTCATAAGGTATTCACCCATGAATTCGTTAACACCAGTAGAAGGATCACGGCTGAAGCAAACACCAGTTCCTGATGTATCTCCCATGTTTCCGAATACCATTGCCATAACAGTTACGGCTGTGCCTTTGATAACTCTTTCATCAATGTTGTTGAGCTTGCGGTATGTGATAGCACGAGGATTCATCCAAGAACCGAATACAGCTCCGATTGCTCCCCACATCTGTTTGTGTGGATCCTGCGGGAAATCTTCGCCCTTTTCTTTCTTGTACATTGCCTTGTACTTAGAAACAATTTCCTGAAGTTCTTCTGTAGTAAGATCTGTATCCTGTGTGATTCCGCGGTGAGACTTAACTTCGTCGATGATTTCTTCGAACTTGTCATGATCTACACCCATTGCAACGTTGCCGTACATCTGAATAAAGCGGCGGTATGCATCCCATGCGAAGCGTGGGTTCTGTGTTTTGTTTGCAAGACCAAGAACGGAATTGTCGTTAAGACCGAGGTTGAGGATTGTGTCCATCATACCAGGCATAGATTCTGCAGCGCCTGAGCGAACTGAAACAAGAAGCGGATCTTTTGCATCGCCGAGCTTTTTGCCCATTGACTTTTCAAGCTTTGCAAGATACTTAGCAACTTCTGCATCAAGTCCTGCCGGATACTTTTTGCCTAATTTGTAGTATTCCTGACAAACATCAATTGAAATTGTGAATCCAGATGGAACAGGAAGGCTCAAAGGTTTCTTTGCCATCTGAGCAAGGTTTGCGCCTTTTCCACCGAGGATTGGACGCATTGATTCATCGCCTTCTGCGTCGCCATCACCAAAGTAATAAACATATTTGGTCTTAGCCATTATGTCCTCCATATATATATGTGAGAAAAATTATAATGGTAATTTCTTGTATCGTCAACAAATGTTTTTAATATCGGAAAGAATTGCAAATTAAAATTTGAGTTTTTTCAAAAGAAATTTCTTAAAGCAAATCGCAGAAATGGCAATTTATCAAATAGTCTTAATTTCGAGTTTTATAATTTAATGTCATTATCAGGTTTGAACCGATAATATATTTAAAATTTCCAACAGACTTATCAAAACTCGACATTTGTGCTAAATCCAAAAAAAAATCCGCCAAGTTTTTCCAATCTGTACAGCAATTTCGCATACTTAATGTGAGCCAAAATTTCCCAAGTTTTACCAAACTGATTTTATTTTCTGCGTCAAAAAAATTCAAATAAAAAGGCAAATTCAACAGCAATAGCACAAATTTCCATGCAGACATAAAGTTAAACGCAGACATTCAGCCAAAAACAAGCGAAAAAGGCATTTATTCGGCAAATTGCTGATTTTTCTTACTTGGCACGTATTCTGCTATATATCTAGTGTACAGCTGAAAGGCAGTACGAAAAAAAAATTAAAACAATGCTGTAAAACCAGCGAGGAGATTTATATGAACGAACTTTCACTTTTAGATTCACTTTTTGGAAATGATGGATTTGCATTGCCAAGCTACCGCGAAGCAGCTTTTGCCCCGAAAGTAGATGTTGTGCAGAAAAAAGACAGCTATGTGCTTTCTATGGATTTGCCTGGAAAAACTGAAAAAGATGTAGACATAACACTTAAAAACGATGTTCTTACAATTTCTTCTGTTGAAAACGCAAAGTCTGATTCAGGCGAAAAGAAAGAAAAGGTTGACGATGCTTACTACATTCTGCGCGAACGCACAACAAGGCACAGCCAGTTCAAACGTTCATTTACTTTGCCAAAGGACATTGATTCCAACAAAGTGAACGCGACATTCAAAAACGGCATTCTTTCTATTGAAATCGGACGCAAGGAAGATTCCACAGAAAAGAAAATTGCAATCAAAAGCGAGTAAAAAAAATTAAAAAATTTTTTTAAAAACTGTTGACAAAGAAAATGCAATGATGTATATTCTAATCAGCTTATAAAGCTGATAAAACTCTCTCCTTTAGTTCACGAAAGTGAACGGCAGAACCCCGGACAACCGGGGTTCTGTTCATTTAAAAACATTAATTTTATTACTGATTCCAACTATCTGTCATCAAAAGATTATAAGATCGAATGTCGAGTTTTAGGATTTCTTGAAATTTCTAGTCATTATCGTACTTGCCCCTGCGATGTTTGCACGGCAATGACAGCCTTTTTAGCATAGGAATAATTGTTTAGCAGCTGTTTTATTAAAACTCGACATTCGTCCTTTATGGCAAAATATATTTTTTCAGTTTTTATAAAAAAACTACATCGACATTCCTATAGAAAAGCCTGTCCTGAATTCTTTTTCGGTAATATTGTAAATAACTTCAACCGAACAAGCCGGAAACGCGACTTTTGAAAGGTACATTTTCATTCCGCCGCCAGCTCCCTGATTAAAAACCCAAGTCCTGTCAAAGTCTTTTGCGCGCGCTGTCTGATAAACCGCATAAACAGAAAAAAGACCTATTTTTGTCTTAAGAGCGGCATATTCAAGCCCAAGAGAAAGCCCTGCCATTGAATCAGAAGAAAATTCAGTAGGAAAAAGGCTCACAGAAGCCGAACGTCCGCCAGTATAAAAGACAATCGGAGCATCGAATTCATAAAAGCAAGATGCTGACTGAACAATTCTAAGTTTGTCAAGAATCGGCTGCTGAATTTTTATTTTAAGCTCAAATCCGTTAAAAACATCCTGACAAGGCGTAACATCAACAAAAGCCTTTACAGCTGCAAATTTTTCAGACATAAAAACACCGTTCCAGTCAGCGGATTTAAAATCTATTGCGGCGGAAGATTCCCAGACTTTTTCAGATTCAATTTCGCCTTTGATTTCGTCCGAGCCGTCAACTTTTATAATTCCAAATCCTGTGCTTAGTTCCGCAGAAAAACAGTCAAAAAATTTCTTGGAAATACCAAGGCTTCCGCGGAAAGAAAGAGAGCCAAAATCGTAAACTGAATCATCTTTTGTTGTAACAAGCTCCGTGTCCGATTTTGAAATTCCTGTGTAAATCGAAAATCCAAGCGACGAGCCTTTTGGCGGATGTGAAAAAAATGCCATTCCAAAAATGTTGTCCCGCGAAAAAATTCCGCCCAGCATAAAAAAATCTTTCAGACCCATCGCATTTGAATCAATGAGAAACGCGCCCGCAGAAAAAACTCCGTCGTTAACGGCAACAATCGGCAGTGGCAAAATGGACATTTTTTCTTCAAGTGAAATTTTAACGCGGCTCTCATTTTCGGTTATAGGCTCGCATCCAATGGAAATATTTGTAAAAAGGTTGTCCGCCTGAAGTGAATTTTCTATGCTGTGCAAAGTTTCCGCGGAAGCCTCTTTTCCAATGAACTTTTTTAAGTCGCGCTGAACTGCAAATTCTTTTGTGCGCTTTAAGCCTTGAATTTCAAACTTCGTGATTTTAGGTTCAGCGTTAAGAAAACCTGCAAAAATAGCAAAAAGCGCAACTGCAGAAAATGACTTTTTCATTGAAAACATCTCCATTTATTGTAAATAACTAAAGTTATAGTTTTACAACAAATGGGAAGATTTAGCAATATAATGCAAGAAAAAGAATTAAATGCGGTTAAAACCTGCCAAGCATGGACAAAACAAGCGAACCGCTCAATGAAGCCGCTTCGTTTTCATTAAAGCTGTAAATTGATTCTCCGTCATCGTCCGCCATGTCGCTCATGCAACGGATAATCACAAATGGAATTTCATTTATCCAGCAGGCATGCGCAACAGCAGCCCCTTCCATTTCAACACAAGCCGGAGAGCAAGTTTCCTGAATTGCAGATTTTTTCTCTTTGTCGCTTATAAACTGGTCGCCTGTAGCAATCCGTCCGAACACAAGCTTATGTTCCGCCGGAAATTCCTTAAATGCAGAACGAGCCGCTTCAAGCATTTTGCCGTCCGCCGGAAAATCGCTGCATTTCATCTGCGGAATTTCAGTTTTTTTGTAGCCGAATCCTGTCGCGTCCATGTCATGATAAACTGCATCCGTGGAAGCAACAAAATCAAGCACTTTAAGTCCAGAAGCCATTGCGCCGGCAATTCCAGTGTTGATTATATGCGTGCATCTAAACTTAAGAATCAGCCGTTGAGCGCACAAAGCCGCATTCACCTTTCCAACTCCAGACTGAACCAGAACTACAGAAATTCCGTTGATTTTTCCTTCAGTGAAAATCATTCCGCCAGCCTTGGTTACCGCCGGATTTTCTTCCAATTTTGACTTTAAAAGCTCCAGTTCAACGCTCATTGCGCCGATTATCCCGACCTTTTTTGACATAAAATGTTACTCCTTGCGAAATACCGCATTATTTATAAAAAACTTCTAAAAATTTCTTCAAAACCATTGACTGCATTACAGTTTTCATGTAAATTATAGCCAGCAGTAAATAAACGACAAAATGAAGTCAACACGCTTCAGAAACGGACTGTCTTTTTCCTCCTTAGGGCAGTCCGTTATTTTTTTGTCAAAAACAGAATAATAGAAAGCAAAGGGAATTTCAATTTTCAATCTAAGAATTGACATAAATTTAAAAAATCAATATATTGTTTTTAGACAATGACGTCTGTTTTCTGGGTATTTTTATGCCCTCAGAGCAGGCGTCTTTTTTTTTGCCAATTAATTGAAAAGGGGTTATTTATGTGTGGATTTGTTGGCGCATTTGATTTAAACAGCGGCTCGCAGCCGATTGATGAAGGCTTAAAAGAACAGCTTCGTTCCCAAGTTCTGGATATGTCTAAAAAAATCCGTCATAGGGGACCGGACTGGAGCGGAGTTTACACAGGAAACAATGCGATTTTAAGCCACGAACGTCTTTCTATTGTAGATCCGCTTTCTGGAAAACAGCCGCTTGTTAGCGATGACGGAAAAATCATTCTTGCGGCAAACGGTGAAATATATAATCATCAGGAAATCCGCAGACAGTTTGCAGGAAAATACAGCTTTAAAACACAGAGCGACTGCGAAGTTATAATTCCGCTTTACAAAAAATACAGAGCAGAAGAAAACGGCTTTTGCAAAATGATAGAAGAGCTTTCTGGAATTTTTGCATTCGCGCTTTATGATTCAGAAAAAGACGTTTATTTAATTGCCCGCGACGAAATCGGCGTTATTCCGCTTTATCAGGCATGGGACAAGCAGGGACGTTACTATGTTGCTTCAGAACTAAAGGCTCTTGAAGGGCAAAACATGGTTTCTATTGAAGAATTTCCAAACGGACATTATTTCTATTCAAAAGACAAAAAGCCGGCTCTTTGGTACAAACGCGACTGGGAAGAATTCAGCGCAGTAGAAAATGCAAAACGCGCGACGGATGACAACGGAGAAATCATAAACGAAGATGTAATTCAGAATGTGCGCGACGGACTTGAAAAAGCCGTGAAACAGCAGCTTATGAGCGATGTTCCTTATGGAGTTTTGCTTTCAGGCGGACTTGATTCAACTGTAATCGCGGCAATCACACAAAAATTCGCAAAAAAAAGAATTGAGACCGGCTCTTTAAAAGATGCCTGGTGGCCGCAGCTTCATAGTTTTGCAGTAGGACTTGAAGGAAGCCCTGACTTAATCGCAGCAAAAAAAGCCGCTGATTTTATAGGAACTGTTCACCATGAGGTTCACTTTACAATTCAAGAAGCTTTAGATGCCCTTGAAGATGTAATTTACCACATTGAAACTTACGACATTACAACAGTGCGCGCTTCAACACCAATGTACTTGCTTGCCCGCGTTATAAAATCAATGGGAATAAAAATGGTTCTTTCCGGCGAAGGAAGCGATGAGCTTTTTGGCGGATATTTGTATTTCCACAAAGCGCCTAACGCCCGCGAATTCCATGAAGAGCTTGTGCGTAAAATGAGCAAACTGCACCTTTACGACTGCCTGCGTGCAAACAAATCTCTTGCAGCCTGGGGAGTTGAAGGCCGTGTTCCTTTCCTTGACAAGGATTTTATCGACATTGCAATGAGACTGAATCCGCTTGACAAAATGAGCATAAAACTTCCGAACGGAAAACAGCGCATTGAAAAATGGATTGTACGCAAGGCATTTGAAGACATTCTTCCACCTGACATTTGCTGGAGACAAAAAGAGCAGTTCAGCGACGGCGTAGGCTACAGCTGGATTGACACATTGAAGGAAATGACAGCACAAAAAGTTTCGGATGCAGAATTCGCCCAGAGAGCAAAAAGATTCCCGGTAAACACTCCTGTTACAAAGGAAGAATATTATTACAGGGAAATTTTTTCAAACCTCTTCCCAAGCGAAAGCGCAGCGCTTGCAGTTCCACACGAAGCCGGAGTCGCCTGCTCAACGGCAAAAGCCCTAGAATGGGATGAAGCCTGGAGCAAAATGGACGAACCAAGCGGAAGAGCCATTAGCGGCGTGCATAATGACGCTTACAAAAGCTAAATAAAAAATGTGCTGTGCGGAATTTTCATTTTCTGCGCAGCGCAAAATTCTTGCAAAAGCTTAACTTGGGCAAAGTCTATGGAATCAGTTTTTGAAAACCTTAAAGACACTTGCGAAGGCAAAATTGCCGCTGAAATAGAAAAACTTTATGCCGAACTTGAAAAACAGCAGTCGGATTGGTACAAAAAAACAAAATTCACCTGCCATTCTGGCTGCGGAATGTGCTGCCACAACTTTGAGCCGGACTTAACAGAAGCCGAAGCAAATTTTATGGTATTGTGGCTTATACAAAACCAAAGACAAACCGCAGAAAAACTTCTTGAAGAAAATGAAAATTCCAGTAAAACTTGCATTTTTTTCAATGCGGAAAATGACTGTCACTGCTCCATTTATGGCGCGCGACCTTTTATCTGCAGACTTTTTGGAGCAAGCAGTTTTTACAGCAAAAACCGTTCACTTGTCTGGCGGCCATGCAAATTTTATCCGGAAGAAAAACTTTCAGACTTTGGACTTTCCCACAGACAATATTCAAAAGATATGGCAAAAAAAATTCTGGGCGAAGTTCCTCCTGCAATGAGCGACATAATGGCGCAGGCAATGGCAGTCAGCCCCGAAAACAAAAGCACCGAGCCTCTGCGGAAAATTCTTCCAAGAAAAATTCAGCACATATTTTTTCTTCTCAAATGCTGCGGAAATGTTTAACAAACGTTTTAATCTTTGCTTCTTGTAAAAAAACGCCCGAAAATTTCTTTTGTTTTTAAAACATTTATAAAAGCTGCAGAATCACATTTTTTCAGTTCGCGACTCAAAGGTCCAAGCTCATCCGCAGAAACAACCGTATAAAGCATTGTTTTTTCTGAATTTTTGTAGCAGCCTGTTCCAATAAATTTTGTAGCGTCATGATTTGTAGAATTCTTTACAACCTGGTACATTTCGTCAGGTTTTTCCGTAATAATCAAAAGAGTGATTTTTTGGTAGCGCCGGTAAAGCTCATTTAAAATTTGAGTCGAGCTGAACTGAAAAATAATCGAGTAAAGAGCCTTGTCCCAGCCAAAAAGAATTCCGGCCACAACAAGAACGCAAATATTCATTCCAAAAATCATATTCCACATATCCATGCCTTTTTTTTCAGAAAAATAAATTGCGATAAAGTCCGTTCCGCCGCTTGTTGCATCAGCATAAAGACAGCAAGTTATGGCTAGTCCGTTTAAGATTCCGCCGAAAATCGAACACAAAAGCAAATCATCTGTAATACGGATTGAAGGAATAAAATCTGTAAGAAATGAAGAAACTGCAATCATCAGCAAAGAAAAAATTGTGAACTTCTTTCCAATGTATTTAAAGCTTATAAAAACCGGCACTGCATTCAACGCAAAATACAAAACTGTATACGGAATTTTCACATTGAAAAACTTCAAAAATGCGCGCTGAATCAAAAGCGAAATTCCTGCAAATCCGCCTGGAAAAAGTTCCGCCGCATAGGCAAAAGAATTCAGATTCATGGAAAAAATAACCGCGCCGGCAATAACAAGAATCACGCGTTTAAAAGTTGAAGGTGTAGGAATAATCGTAGTTACACTGATCATGCTAAAATTGTATCAATAAAATACAGTTTAGTTAAGCAAGAAATTTGCTATTGACCCCAATGTAAAATTTCAGATATAATATCTGACATTCGGGCCATTAGCTCAGTCGGTTAGAGCAGGGGACTCATAATCCCTTGGTCCTAGGTTCAAGTCCTAGATGGCCCAAAAAAACTATAAAGGATACTTTGCAATAAAGTGTCCTTTTTTCATTTTAAAGCAATCAACAAAAATCTCTAGGACTTGAAGCGTAATGCGTTTAACCAAAGTACAGGTCTTGTGTGCATTTCAAATTTTAAAGAATAAACTTTACACCTGTGTGAACTTCTATTCCTATTTCAGTAGATTTAGAAGAAATATCAAAAGTTGTGTCATCATAGCCAGATTCACTTAAAGTTCCAAAGCAAGAACCTGCATTTACTTCGCATCCCAAAGAAAGCGCCGTTGCAAACTTTGGAGTTTAAAGTATTTTGGAAAATTTTTAATTCGATATCGACAAATAAAAAGATTATAAGATATAAAATAACGTGTATTATTATAAAAGAGGGTTTATATGAAAAATATCAGCTTGTCAATGTATTCAGCAAATATCAAAATTGTCATTTGTAAAAATCAACTTTACAAGTTATCCAACTTATCTGCTAAAAAATGCGGCATAACCAAAATTATATTTTCTTTTATCCACAAAATTCTATGTTTTACAATCTTCTATTAAAATTGTATCCTAAAACAAAAATATATTAGATTCAATTTCGAATTTTACTGTCATTATCGGGCTTGACCCTGCGATGTTTCTGAAAGAAACTCGGTTGATAATCCGTTGAAAAGTTTCAGTAGATTGCTAACAGAGTTTGCTATGCAAACATTGCGGTGTCAAGCACAGCAATGACAATCTTGTATAGAAGAAATCATTTCTGTTAAAACAAAAAAATACGTTCCTGCTCTAACAGGAAAGGGCTTCCGCTTAAAGCAAAAATGCCGTTCCTATTTGAATAGGAAGCAC
>OQVR01000187.1_pt1 | contig 25485 bp, 25 predicted proteins | sample 1691521 | NCBI WGS metagenome assembly OQVR01 (sample SAMN03418256, study PRJEB22391) | human gut metagenome | biome: human-gut; feature: organic feature; material: feces | host: Homo sapiens | place: Tanzania | collected 2013-01
GTGTAGCCACACGCCAGTAGTAGGTTTGACCCGAAGCAAGGTCGCCAAGGTCGATGGTGGTGGTGTTGGAGGTGATTTGCTTTCGCTGAATGAGCACGTTGCCGAAGGTGGCATCGTCGGAAATCTGAAGCTCGTAGGTGGCACCATCGGCAGCCGTCCAAGCAAACTGCTGATTCCAAGTGGCTGCTGCGCCAGCGATTGGCGAAACGAGCGTCACCTTGTCGGCATATTCGGTGGCGAGGTTGTAGAACGCTGGGGCAAACTCATTGTTCCAGCCATCGACCACACACACGGCATACCAGTAGCCTGACTGGAGCGAGGCATCGAGCTTGAAACTTGGGGTGTAGGTCACGCCCACCAGATAATCGCTCTTGATGCCGTCGAACGCTTGGCTCTGCGCCTCGTCGAGCGTCACGGTCATTGGCACGGCATACACGGAATAGCGCACGAGTTTCTTGTTCACGCCTGTCCACGAGAGGGTACCACCGCTGTAGGCGAGGTTGGCAGGTGCATCGTAGTTGGTCTTGCTGTGCCAAGGCATGGCAGGCTCCAGCGCCTTGTGTGTAAAAAGCGTTTGGCTCAGATAGTCGGCAAATCCCTTGCAAGTGGGACCGTCGATATATTTCGCCGAATAGAAATTCACGCCAGGGGCGTTTTGGCGGTTATATTGGCGGCTATAACGAATTTGTTGCAAGATCTCGTCCCAGTCGGCTTTGGTGTTGGTCTCTGCCATGAAATAGATGTTGTGGCTCGCATAGTGGTGACGGCCGAAATGCTCGGCGATGTAGCTCCACCAGTTGGTGAGCGGACCGAATGGGTTGGTGGTGTGGTTGGTTTTCCAATAGAGCTGTGGCGAGATATAGTCGATGGTGCCCTCTTCGAGCCACGCCAAAGGGTCGCTGTAGATGGTTTTGTATTGCCAGTCGCTGGCGCGGCAATATTCATCCACAGGCACCACGCCATGCTTAGTGGCAGATGTAGAACGCTGACCAGCCACACCAGCAGGACCGATCGAGAATTTCACATAAGGCTTGGTGGCTTGCACCATGTCCCACATGTCCTTCACCATCTGGTTCACGTTGGCGCGTCGCCAGTCGCCGATGCTCATACCCGAATTGCTTTGGGTGTAGAGCTGATAGTCGGGGGCTGAGCTGTCTTCGGGAGTGCCGCCGCCTGGGTAGAAATAGTCGTCGAAGATGATGCCGTCGATGTCGTAGTTCTGAATCATTTCCTTGCACACCTTCAGCAAGTGGTCGCGCGAGGCTTTCAGCGCAGGGTTGAACACGATGCGGTTGCCCACCTGCATGAGTATGCCCGAATTTTTCAGATTTTGGTCGATGGCGGTGGTGCAGTCATTGCCGCTGCTATTGCTGAAGCGATAGGGATTCACCCACGCATTGATTTCCAAACCACGCTTGTGACACTCCTCAACGGCAAACGCCAGAGGATCCCAACCGGGGTCTTTGCCACGAGTGCCTGTCAGATAACTCGACCATGGCTCGTAACTCGATTTGTAGAGTGCATCAGCCATAGGGCGCACTTGCAGGCACACCGAGTTCATGTTGGCTTTTACAAAACCGTCGAGCAAGTCGGTGAGTTGCTTTTTCTGTTTGTTGATGGTGGCGGTGCCAGTGCCACGAGTTTGTGGCCAGTCGATGTTGCTGACTGTGGCAATCCATACCGTTCGCATTTCGCGTTTTTGTGCCTCTTGCGCCCACAGCGTCAGAGCCACAAAAGCCGTAAAGGCTAAAGCGAGTAGTCTTCTTGTCATAATTCTGTATTAAAAGGTTTTAATAGTAGTATTGTAATTTCACCACAAAGATAATGCAAAATTTAGAAGTTAGAAATTAGATGTTAGATTTTTTGGAAGTTAAGGAGTTAAGAAGTTAAAGAAGTTAAGACGATAGTATAGCCTTCAGCCTTCTTATTGGCAAAAAAACTCGTTGCCCCGTTGACCTGTTGACCCATAGGCTCGTTGACTCGTTGACCTGTTGGCTCGTTGACTCGTTGACTCAAAAAAAATGAACTTTTTTCATCTTTGATGCAACCTTTTGGGGTATCTTTGTCGTCTAATACATGAACGCCAGCCGAAAGGCGGCTAAAAACGAATATTTTTACACGAACAATTAAAATTCGCTCAATATGAAAAAAATTCTATTAATTCTGGTGCTGACGCTCGCAGCGGCACTGCCATCGCAAGCCAGAAAGGCTAACATCAATCGCTCCGGCGATACCACCACCATTGTGATGAATGGCGACACCGTTAGGGTAACTGACGGTGAAGTGAAAAAAACTATCAGTAAGGCTATCAACGACACGCTTTGGAGTGAAAAGGTTGAAACTGCCGACGACGAAACCTACAACTACATGGCTTTAGATAACGACGCAAGGCTCAAAGAAGTGAGAATGTGGAGTTCTACAGTAAAACAAATTTCGATTTCTATGTGCTTTTGCATCATGGTTGTGGTGTTTTTGAGCCTTTTGTTCTACTTGCTGCACCGCCGCGCAAAATATAGAGTAATAGAGAAGGCTATTGAAAACAATTATCCTCTGCCACCATCATTAGGCGGAACTATCACTTACAAGCAGGCACCACAACGCCCCGACGCTTGGCGAAACTACGCTCCACAACAGCAACCACAGCCACAGCCTCAAAGACCTCAACAGCCTCAACCACAGCAACCACCCTACCAGCAAAGCATGAACGCACCTATGCAGCCCAATATGCCTTACCGCGTGAATTACATGGCGTATAAGAAAAGTTTTGTGCTGGTGACCGTGGGACTTATGGCGGCTATGTTCTTCGAGTCGGCTGGAGCATCGCCTATGGTATGCCTGTCGATGATTGTAGTGCTTCTGGGCTTGGGCAAGGGCTTCGTCATCTACAAGGAGCAAAAGCAAGAACAAGACTACTGGCAATGGCAAATGCAACAGCAGCAACCACAGCCACCTTACGCTCCACAGCAGCAACCACAGCCACAAGCACAAGCGCCACAACAGCCTCAAGCCGAGCAAAAGCCTGCCACCGAGCAACCCCCAGTGTTCACCCCTCCCACCGACAATAAATAATCACAATCAAGGAATGAGCAAGCAGGATTACGCCATAGCGTAGGGACATGCCTTTGGCATGTTTCGATGGCAAGAACCTAAACATCAATCATTCCCCCCACCCTACTGTAAGCAAACTATAGAGCTACACAATGCTTAACAAACTCGAAGAAATAAAACTGGTTTCACAATGCGCTTTCGGCGACAACCGTGGCGCATTTGGCAAGCTTGTAGAGGCATACCAGCCCCAGTTGCGCAGATTTCTGCTCAACCTCACTATGGGCGACGAGAACCTCACCGACGACTTGGCACAGGAAACCTTTATCAAAGCCTACACTGGCATTCGTGCCTTTAAGGGGCTGTCGGGCTTTGGCACTTGGCTCTACCGCATTGCCTACAACGAATTCTACAGCGAGAAACGCCGCCGACACGAGGAACATATCGACCAAATTCCCGAATCCATGCAAGATGCCTCGGCACAAGCGAGCATCAGCACCGAAGCAAAAATGGACGTGAAGGCCGCTATGCGAGTGCTCAACCCGGTAGAGCGAACGGTAATCACTCTCTTCTACATCGACGACCTTCCGCTGAAGAAAATCGCCACAATCACACAACTGTCGGAAGGCACCATAAAATCTGCAATCCACCGTGCCAAGACGAAAATGTGTGAAGTAATCAAATATCAGCAATAAAAACATCAGCAAAACAATGAAACGAACCGACGACGACATAAAATTGGCAGAATTGCTAAAGAAAGACGGCTACCAAGCCGACGAAAACGAGTGGTTCACTCCACGAGTGCTCAACCGTCTGCCCGAAAAGCCACGCTCCAGCAAATGGCTGAAAGTGGCTATCTACGCCGTGGTGATAGCTGGCGTGATTGGGTGCTGGCTATGGTACCTGCACTCGCGCGACACGAGCGTGATCACCGTGCGCGACCTGCTCACGTTCGCCGGCATGATTTGCGGCACTACGGCTGTGGCATGCATCGCCATCATCGACTTCGTGAAATCAGAATAAGCCACCCAACTGGGGGAATGGTGGCGGATGCGAAATATCGCATCCGCCACAAATTGTTATTTTTCAATATGTTACCATTTTGTTGGGCGGACGTGAAGTATCACGTCCCTACCAAAACATTGGTTTTTCGTCGTTTTTTCGTCGTGAAACGGCGTGCTCGTTTTTGACATTATTTAGGTGTGGTATGTGAATGGAATTTTGTAACTTTGCATTTTATAATTATTATCACACATCATGATTGAGACTGCATTATATCTTATCCCTGTGCAACTGAGCGATGGCGAGCTAAGCTGCGTGCTTCCACAAGCCAATATCGCCCTCGTGAGCCACATCAAGCACTTCATTGTGGAGAATGTGCGCTCGGCACGTCGCTTCCTGAAAAAATGCGACAGGGAAATCGACATCGACAGTCTCACTTTCTACGAGCTCAACCGCCATACCGACCCACGACAAGTGAGCACCTACCTCGACGCGCTGGAAAAAGGCGAGCCGATGGGAGTGATTAGCGAGGCTGGCTGCCCCGCCATTGCCGACCCCGGTGCCGATGTGGTGGCTATCGCACAGCGCAAAGGACTGAAGGTGCGTCCGCTGGTGGGTCCGTCGAGCATATTGATGGGGCTGATGGGCAGCGGATTCAATGGACAGAGTTTTGCGTTCATTGGCTATCTGCCTATCGAGGCTGGAGCAAGAGCACGCAAACTGAAAGAAATGGAGCAGCGCATCGTGAAGGAGAATCAAACTCAAATTTTCATCGAAACTCCCTATCGCAACAATTCGCTGCTGGCGGAAATGGTGAAATCGCTACCCGCTAACTTGAAATTGTGTATCGCCACCGACATTACGGGCGAACGTGAACAAATCATCACCAGAGGGGTGAAGGAATGGGGAAAACACCCCATCGACCTGAACAAGGTGCCCACCATCTTCCTTCTCTACAAATAATTCGGCACGCTAACACACACAGAGCACTACACGAAATGAACAACAAGAACGACTATAAAACGACTAAACTTCCACAACAAGGGTCAATATTCTTCGACGACGATGAGTTTGAACCTGTGCAGCAAGCCAAGCCTGCCGAAAAGCCATCCACTGCGAGCGGCAACGAGGAGTGGCGTATGCACTTTGCCAGCTTTGGCAGCGGCTCAAGTGGCAACTGCGCCTACATCGGCAACGAGCACGAGGGCATATTGGTGGACTGCGGTGTGGAACCCGACCATGTGTTCAAGGAACTTGAGCGCAATGGCATAAAAATGGGGAAAATAAAAGGCATTGTCCTCACACACGACCATGCCGACCATGTGCGCTATGTGTACAAGATTTTGCGCAAGTATAAGAATCCGAGAATTTGCGTGTGGTGCACCAACCGCTGCCTGAACGGTATGCTCCGCAAGCACAGCATCTCTAACCGCATCAAGGAATATCACAAAGCCATTTATCACGAAATCCCTTTCACTTTGGCAGGAATGAAGATTACGGCTTTCAAGCAGTCGCACGACAGTGAGGACTGTAGCGGCTTCATGATTGAGGGCGGCGGACGCAAGTTTGTGATTTCGCCCGACCAAGGGGAAATCACCTCACGCGCCGACTTCTACATGCGCCAAGCGCAATATTTGATGATTGAGAGCAACTACGACCACGCCATGCTCGCCGCAGGCTCCTACCCTGCATATCTGAAGGCGCGCGTGGAAGGTGATAAAGGACACCTCGACAATAAGGTGACGGCACGATTTGTGGCTGATATGTGGAATCCGGAATTGAAATTCGTGTTCCTCAACCACCTGAGCAACGACAACAACACCCCAGAGATTGCCCTACACGAAACACGCTCCGCACTCGAAGCCAAAGGCGCAACAGTGGGCGACGCCAGTTACGCTCCCGACCAAGCCAACTGCGACGTGCAGCTCTACGCCCTCCCCCGCTACGACACCAGCACCTGGTTCGTCCTCTAACTAATCCCCCTCTATCATATTATCCGCGAAGAATAGGGTAACAAACGAGCATATCGCAAACGCAAAACATGAGAAAAATAATCCCTATTTCACATTATTTTTCTCATAGTTTTGTGGATTACGATATTTATTCTGTATATTTGCGATAGTCAAATCACAAAAAATAATCCGTTATGTCGGCAGAAGAACTTAAATCATACAGGTTAAACTCAATGGAAGAGCCTACTGACGAAATGCTCGAAGCCATCATGCTTGGAGTGCAAGAAACTGCACGCAAAACCACAGCAAAGGCAAAAGCTGAGCTTGACAGGCGTTTTGAAGAAGCTAAGCGTCAAATCAAAGAATACAGACAGCAATCTCATGGAATGCAACCGTAAGCCAGTTTTGTGTGTAGTAGCAGGTCCAAACGGCTCTGGCAAAACATCGACCACCATTCAACTGCTCTCAAACGAGTGGTCTGAAGGAAGTATGTATATCAATCCCGATAATATCGCACAAGAAAAGTTTGGCGACTGGAATTCGCAAGAAGCAGTTTTGAAAGCCGCCCAATACTCTACCCAACTCAGATACCAGTATCTTGAAGCACAACAGGATTTTGTGTTTGAAACCGTCTTTTCTTCAAAGGAGAAACTGGAATTTCTTCAAAAGGCACACGAAGCAGGATTCTTTATCCGATTTTTCTTTGTGTGTACCGACGACCCAAAGATCAACGTGGCGCGAATAACAAAGCGATTTCTTGAAGGTGGTCACGAAGTGCCTATTTCAAAAATCATTTCACGCTACTACAAGTCGTATGTGAATGCGGCAAAAGCCATTGAATTTGTAGACAGAGCATACATCTACGACAATTCCATCGAAGATCAGCTCCCACGTTTGCTATATCGCACTGTGGAAGGCAAGGTGTTTAAGCAATATAGCGAAAACATTCCCGAATGGGCAAAACAGTTAATCCCATAATTTCCAAAAATTTGAACAAACAAAATGCGCTCTTTTCTTTTGATGGAGCGCATTTCTTATTCTATAGCGGTTGACGGGCGATGAAGGTGGAAAGGATGGGGATGGGATGGGTTTTAGCCTTGCTTGAAGGTGATGGGCTTGTATTCTTGGTAGTCGCCGTTTTCGCTCACGAGGGCTTTAAAGGAGGAAGTGAGATGCTTCTGGAGGGCTTTGAAGGAGAGGAAAATCTCTATCATACCTTCGCTCTCATCGGCTATTTCACCAGCCTGATACACGAAGAAGATACCGCGTTTGCGTGCATACACGTTGGAAGAAAGGCGTGTGGCCTTGTGGAGTGGCATACCTTCATCGTCGGCAAGCGACTCAATCTTATTATTCACAAGTGTGAGCAAGGCGTCTTCGGAGCTTGAGGCGAAAATGGAGTTGAACGAGAGCACCGACTGTCCGCGGCGGTTGTAGTTCACATAATAGATTTTCTCACGCTTTTTTCCACTATCATACGATGTGAGGCTGATAGCCATTACCAAATAGCCTCGACTTGAGAATGTGGGATATATTTTCACGCCCTGCACATTGCCGTACTTCTGTGTGATGGTTGGCTCCGTGTCGAGGGGTTTATAGTCCACACCACTGGCGTTGAACACCGGTGTTTTCAAAAACGCGTGAATGCCGCTTTGATAATTGGAGTGGCTTTGTGGGAATGCCTTGTCGGCGATGGCGGCAAAAATGGCATCTATATTCTTATTTCCGTTGATTTCAGTTGGGAGTTTGCTTTTAATGCGCTTGATACTGGCGTAGTAGGTCTGTGCGTCGTCGTCGTTGGCTGGTTCCTTCGACACAAAGTAAGCATTGTTTTCGCTAACTTCAAACTTGTCGGGCACGAAGATGTCGGCAATGGTGTCGGCAGCGGCAATCAACTCGCTTCTACGGTCAAACAAGTCGCTTTTGCCGTCGGTATTGATATGGTTCACAATATACCAGAAGCCCGTAGCGACATCGAGAGCCACAAGCAAAGCAATGATAATGATATAGGTGCGCTTGGTCATTTCTTTATTCTTCTTTACATACTATTCGCTCTATTGCCGATTTCACACTGTTCATAAGCCACATAGGGGTGGAAGTGGCACCGCAAATACCTATCGACTTCTTGCCGACAAGCCATTGGGGATTGATTTCCGATTCGTTGCTCACCAAATGCGAGTTGGGGTTGGCATCAAGACATTCTCCGAAAAGAATCTTGCCGTTGCTGCTTTTGCTGCCGCACACGAATAGGATGAGGTCGTGGCGGGTGGCAAACTCTCGAATTTGCGGTATGCGGTTAGCCACCGAGCGGCAAATGGTGTCGTAACTCTTCAGTTCTGCCCCGCCAGTCATTCGCTGCTTCACCGCCTCGATAATCTTCTTCAGTTCCTGCACACTTTTGGTGGTTTGGCTGTAGAGATACACGTTGCGGCTAAAGTCTATCTTATCGATTTCGTTGACACTCTCAATCACAAGTGCCTTGCCCGAAGTCTGCCCCACCAGTCCGTTCACCTCTGCGTGACCACGCTTACCGTAAATCACAATTTGCGGCTCGTTTGGCTCATCGTTGTAGGTGTGCTTGATGCGTTGCTGAAGTTTGAGCACCACGGGGCAAGTGGCATCAATGATTTTTATATTGTTGCGTCGGGCTATTTCGTAGGTTTCGGGCGGTTCGCCATGCGCACGAAGCAGCACATTCACATCGTGGAGTTCCTTCAGTTGCTCATGGGTGATGGTCTCCAACCCCTCTTGCTTGAGGCGCTCCACCTCGTTGCTATTGTGCACAATGTCGCCCAGGCAGTAGAGGTGGCCTGTGTCTGCTAACTGCTCCTCTGCCATATTGATGGCGCGCGTCACGCCAAAGCAAAATCCCGAATACTGGTCAATTTCGATAATAGCCATATTATTTCTCCTCACACAGATCTCACGGATCTCACAGATTAAAAAAGTCTAACAGGCTAAGAAGATTTCGCCAAAAGACAATAGTATCGTCTTAACTTCTTTAACTTCTTAACTCCTTAACTTCTTAAATAATTATTTTCCTTGCATGAATTGGTGGAAATAGTCAACCGCCCATGCTATTTGTTCTTCAGCCGTAGCGAATTTGCCACTGTCCACCTCCACTGCATCGTCGGCTTTGCGAAGCGGACTTTCCTTGCGTGTGGTGTCGAGGTGGTCGCGCATCTTCACGTTGGCGATGATGTCGTCGAGCGTAACGCTGGTGTCGCCCTTGGCGCGCATCTCGTCGAAGCGGCGTTTGGCACGAATTTCAGGACTGGTGGTCACATAGAGTTTGATTTCGGCATCAGGAAGCACCACGGTGCCAATGTCGCGGCCGTCCATCACCACGCCCTTGTTCTTGCCCATCTCCTGCTGGAGGCGCACCATGGCGTGGCGCACTTCAGCAATGGCAGCCACAAGGCTCACATTGTTCGACACCTCCAGGCCACGAATTTCATTCTCCACGTTCTCACCGTTGAGATAGGTGATTTGCTTGCCGTCCTCAATCTTGAAACTGATGTTGATGTCGGGCAACATAGGAAGCAGTCGTTCCACATCCACCTTGCCATCGGTAATCAAACCGTGACGCAAACAAAACAGAGCCACGCTGCGATACATGGCACCAGTGTCGATATAAGTGTAACCCACGCTTTTGGCAAGTGCTTTTGCCATTGTGCTTTTGCCACTCGAAGAAGTTCCATCGATGGCAACATTTATCATTTTCTTATCCATTAATTTCTTTCGTCGTAAATATTCCACAAAGTTACGAATATTTTTTCAGAACTAACGAAGCCCACCACACGAATGAAATCACCAATTTTAAAATCACACACCCACACGCCCACCCTCACGAACTGTTTAGAGTCAATTCGTGGAGCGCACCGTATTGTGGCGCAGTGTGTAGAGGACATTTTAGAAACTGTAGGTGTCGCCTGCCTTGTATTCGGCAAGCAGCAAGCCGTGGTCGTCGGTGCAATGCGCATACACCTTCTCCTGCTGCTCCTGGTCGAGCGAGTTCCACACCACCGTACATTCGGGATAAGTCACCGTCTTCGCCTTCCCTGCCCTTTTCGACGCAATCTTAGAGGCAATCCTCTCCTTTTCAGAGATGGCCAAACCCGACCACCATTCTGCCAAATCATCTTTCGTCATCATTTCAAAAAATTATATTACTTCCCCACAAAAATACAAAATCCTCTCCAATTCCCATAAAAAGGGCTACAAATATTTTTCCACCATTTGGCGAAGCATTTCGGGTGTGAGATTTGCAGGACCAACTGATTGTATCAGGGAGTATTCTGGCTCGTTTTTGCCAATCACGAATTTGCGTTCTTTGCCGTCGGTGGTGGCATATAAATGGAAGTTGCCTTTATAGGTTTGCTCTACACTGACGGCTGAATACCATTTTCCTCCAATTTCAAACTCAACTTTTCCACCTTCCTTTTCAGCAAATCTCCATAAGGCAAGGTGGTGATTGATAGTCGCTTCCACAGCGTGTAGCCAACGCTCCTGCACTCCATTTTTCTGAGCTATGACTCCAAAATCTTTCAGCGAACGCGCCACTGCTTGAATGATTGCATTTGGTCGACGGATACCATTGTCTTTGGCAAACTGCAAGGCATCGTCGAGCGTGATGTCACGAAGTTTGGCACGAATATACATACAATGGTCGATGTCGGGCAGATAACCACCTGCATCCACGACGTAGGTAAGATCGTAGGCTGGAGAAATTCGCCACTCGCTCCTCTCGTTCATCACGAATGAGAAGTTCTTTATATGGTCGTCGGTGTTGTTGGAAAGGATATTGAATACCATGCGGCGATACACCTCTTGGCTGTCGACTTCGGGAAGATGCAATTTGCGACACACCTCCAACAGTCCCTCATAACTGTTCGTACCAGGACTGATTGCAGCAAGCGTCTGCGTGTGGAGTTTTCTTTCACCATCACGGTCAAAGCGCTGAGTGATGAAATTTTTATTACCTTCCACCTCATAAAGCCTCGACGGCATCATAGTGATTCCTGCATTTATCGCCATCTCATAGTATGTCATTTCCAGTTCAGCAGAACTATATCGCGAATTACCAAACTTCAAAATGTAATACTCGTAATCCTTCAAACCTGCAATTTGCCCGCTTCGCACCTCGCCTGTGGCATTATTGATAGCCACAATGGCTTTGGGCTGCCTACCGCCAGCGGAAGTTCCCACAGTGAGCAACGATTGCATAGTGATAGACTCTTCCGGCATGATGCGAGCATTCTCTCGCTCTACAAATATGCGCTCTGCCAAATCCGACAAAGATTTTATATCAATTTTCTCCGTCTTGCCTCCCGACTGGGCAACTTCAGGCAAAAACTCCAACGCCCCCATTCCTCGCTTGCCGATGAACGAGAGTTTGTCTAATGGAGTGATGTCGGCATTGGAAATGTGGTTTTGTTGTCGCCACAACTCAAAAAGTTGATTGCCCCAAGCGTCAGGGAGCGAGTCGGCAACAAATGCTGGCGACTTCTGATATATCTTGGCATCTTCACCCCAAACTGGAATCAAAGCCCTTACACCATCTACTGGCGCAACGAGAGGGAAAACATCAATTCCCTTCTTCAAAAACGCTGGATTATAGGTGAAATACGACAATCTGCGTTTTTCGTCCCATGCTAAGCGGCCTATTTCCTCGCCCCATAGCATCACTATCAATGTTTTCACCATAGTTCATTACTTTTTTGAGTGACGGATTCTTTGTACTTTTTTCTCGTTTTTGCGCATCAGGTATGGCGACTCTGGCAATTCAGGCAACACATCGTCAAGCGCATTGATTTGCCCCACCACTTTCAGCAAAAGAATGAAAGTGGATAATGAGATATTGCCAGCAGAACCATTCTCAAATTTATGAATGGTGGTCAAGCCTATGCCCGAACGCTCCGCAACCTCCTTTTGGGTAAGGTTGCACCGCATTCGGTAATCCTTAAACCGTTCGCCCAACCTGCGCACAAGTTCCGGGGTTGTATATTCGTAAAGGTCAACCATATTCTTATATATCTATCAGTATATTACTATTTAGCATTATTTTACAGCATATAATATCACTATAATGATATTTATAACTGCAAAAATAAACGATTTTTATGAAAATAACGAATGATTTTGCGCTAAATGTTTGATTTTTACCTCGTTTTTAACGAATGGGGTGAAAATGTTGGGGGATTTTTGGGGATTTGTAGAGTTTGTTGCGTACCTTTGCAGTCATTTCGCTTGACTGGTAAATATGAAGCAGATTAAAGAGATATTGAAGATTGGGGTACCTATTATGTTGGGGCAGGCTTGCGTGATTATCGTTGCCTTTGCCGACAACATCATGATTGGGTGGCACAATGTTGATGAATTGGCGGCTGCGTCGTTTGTGAACAATGTGCTGAATCTGGTTATTTTGATGGGGTTGGGCTTCTCCACTGGTTTGACTCCTATGATTGGCGCTTTCAATGGAGTGAACGATGTGAAAAGCATCGGCTCCACCATGAAGAACGGCATTTTGGTAAACGGCGTCATCGGGCTTGTGAGCCTTGTGGTGCTGTCGGTCATCTATTGCTTTCTCGACCGTTTCGGTCAAGCACCTGAACTTCTGCCTCTTATACGCCCTTATTTTATCATCATCGGCATTTCGTCGTTTTTCCAACTGGGTTTCAACGTGCTCAAGCAGTTTACCGACGGTATGCGCCAACCAGTGGTGTCGATGGTGTTTTTGATTATCGGCAATGTGGTCAACATATTCGGCAACTGGGTGCTGATTTACGGCAAACTCGGTTTCCCCGAATTGGGACTGAACGGCGCAGGCATCAGCACGCTGCTGGCACGAGCCTTGATGCTCGGCATGTTTGCGATCTATGTGTTTAAGGGAAAGAAATTCCGCCAGCATGTGGCTGCGTTTAAGGCGTCGCATTTGTCGAAAGGCAGAATGAAGCACATTTTCAGCCTCGGCTACCCTGTGGCTATACAGAACGGACTTGAAGCCTCCACATTCTCATTCTCAGCCATTATGATTGGTTGGCTGGGCGTGGTGGAACTTGCCGCCCACCAAGTGGTGACCACCATATCGCTGCTATTCTTCTTGCTGATTCAGGGACTTTCGTTTGCCGTTTCCATTCTCGTGAGCAACTCCTACGGCAAAAAGGACTTTGATGGCGTGCGAAAATACACCAAGAAGGGTTTCTTGATGATGCTGACCATATCTGCCACGCTTTCCGCGTTGCTCTACATATTCCGATTCCCTGCCGCCGGCATTTTCACCGATTCAACAGAGGTGGCTTCGATTGCGGTGTCGCTGTTCTTCCTGCTCTTCGCCTACCAGTTTGGCGACGGTTTGCAACTCTGCTATTCCTGCGTGCTCAGAGGCATACAGGACGTGAAGCCCATCATGTATTGCGCATTTATCAGTTACTATCTGGTGGCAATTCCCTGCTCCTACTGCCTCGGCTTCAAAGTAGGCTTGGGCATTCATGGCATTTGGCTCGGCTTCCCGATTGGCCTCACCCTTGCCGGCGTATTCTTCTACCTGCGCTACCGCTACGACATGCACCGATTGAGCAGCAGCGTGGCTATGAAATAGTCACTTCGCCGCAAATGGCGCTCTGAAGATAAGTTTTCACTGTTTCGGGTGGCAAACCAAGTCCGAACAGATACATCAACTTGGTGATAGCCGCCTCGCTGGTGATGTCGTAACCGCTCACGGCACCAGCCTTGCTCAGACAGTTGCCCGTTTCGTAAAGCGGCTTCACTCCACCATTCACACACTGAGTGACATTGAGAATGACGATACCACGCTGGTTGGCATCGCTAATGAGTTGTGTGAACCATGGCTCGCTTGGGCTGTTGCCAGCACCGTATGTTTTCAGCACAATGCCCTTGATTTTCGGCGTGCGAAGCAAGTGTTCAAGCGTTTCGGGAGTCATGCCTGGGTTAAGTTCAATAAACATCACATTGGGGTCCATCGCATAGCGCACCTTCAGCGGACGCTTCGACGGCAGACGATACAGTGCCTCCTCATGGAACTGGATTCCCAATCCTATCGTTGCCAACTCCGGATAATTATTGCTTCGGAACGCGTTGAAGTTGTCGGCACTCATCTTCGTGCTTCTATTGCCACGCCACAGATAGTTCTCAAAGAGGATTGCCACCTCCTGCACCATAGCATTGCCAGCCTTATCGGTAGCCGCTGCCACTTGCAGGGCGGTGATCAGGTTTTCCTCGCCATCGGTGCGCACCTCGCCGATAGGAAGTTGCGAGCCGGTGATAATCACAGGCTTACTCAAATTCTCCAGCATAAAACTCAGTGCCGAAGCCGTAAACGCCATCGTGTCGGTGCCATGAAGCACCACAAATCCATCATACTTATCGTAGTTGCATTCAATGGCTTGTGCAATATCGCGCCAGTGCGTAGGATTCATGTTGCTGCTATCGATTGGCGGATTAAACTGAATGTTATCGATGTCGTAGTCGAGCAACTTCACTTTAGGCACATTTTCCATCAAATGCGAGAAATCGAATGGGAGCAAAGTGCGTGTCACCGGATTCTCTATCATGCCGATAGTGCCACCAGTGTAGATGATGAGAATTTTAGGGCGATTATTTTCCATGCACAAAAGTTTTTGAGAATTTGGCAAAATGATAATTTCTTTCGCAAAGATATACAAAAAATAGAGATTTCCAATAAAGAAAATCCCTATTTTTAAGTTTTCGGAATGGCAAAATGCCAATATCTATGCTTTATGCCGATTATTTGGCGAAGGCTTTTGCGAAGAAGAGCATCTGATAGTCGATGGCATTGGTCCAGTATTCCCATGTGTGGGCGCCTGGTCGAATGGTGAAATCGTGGGGGATTTTTGCATCGAGCAGCGCTTTGTGCAAATTGCAGTTCACCTCATAGAAGAAGTCGGAATAGCCATCGTCGATGATGATGTTCTGCCCGGCTTTGAGCGTGGGCACAAGGTTGATGACGGCGTGCTCTGCCCATGCCTGCTTGTTAGTTTCGTATTTGCCGATGCGCTGGTCAATTTTCCACTTGTTAGGGAATTTGGTGATGTCAACACCGCCGCTCATACTGCCGCATGAGCCAAACACGTCGGGGTGACGGAATGCGTTCCAAAGCGCACCATGTCCACCCATACTCAAACCAGTGATGGCACGCATCTTCGGAGAGCGGAAAGTGCGATAGTGCGAATCCACATATTCCACCAGCTCTTTGCTGATGAAGGTTTCGAACTGGAATTTCGGGTCGATGGGCGAATCGAAATACCAACTGTCTTGACCATCTGGGCACACAATCACCACGCCATATTTAGTGGCAATGGCTTCCATATTTTTCTTTGTGGGCCAGTCGCGATAACTGCCCCATGCGCCGTGAAGCACATACACAGTGGGGAAACTGTCGGTGGGATTGTCGAAATGCTGATTTGGCAACACCACCACCGCCTTGATGCCACGGTTCATCTTCTGGCTCATCACTTCCACGGTGTCGGTTTGCACGTTCACCACCTTCACTTGGGTGGCTACGTTCTGCTGTGCGCACGCCAAAGTCATTGCTCCAGCAAACAGCACAAATAAATACGCAAATAATTTTCTTTTCATATTGTAAAGCTTTTTAGGGGGCGTGGGGAGAAATCGGAACACTCAGAACTATCGTCTTAACTTCTTTAACTTCTTTAACTTCTTAACTCCTTAACTTCTAAAAATCTAATTTCTAACTTCTAATTTCTCTCTTATCTTTTTTTGGAGAAAAAATCGGTCATCAGGGCTGCACATTCTTCGGTGAGCACACCGCCTTCCACCAGTGTTTTTTTGTGGAAGGGCTTTTGGCAGAATGTGTGGTAGCCGCGTTTGGGGTCGGCACAGCCATACACGATACGAGAAATCTGACTCCATCCCAATGCGCCAGCGCACATCAGGCAAGGTTCCACAGTCACATATAGCGTGCAGTCGGTGAGGTATTTACCTCCGAGAAACGAAGCCGCCGATGTGATGGCTTGCATTTCGGCATGAGCAGTGACATCGGTGAGGGTTTCGGTAAGGTTGTGCCCACGGGCTATGACGCGCCCACGGCACACAATCACCGCGCCGATAGGCACCTCGTCGGCCTGCATGGCGGCTTCAGCCTCACGAAGCGCCATTCGCATATATTTCTCGTCGTCGGCTGTAATCATAAGCGCACTTTGGTTGGGTGATTGCCCACCAGCACCACATAGATGCCACGGTCGAGCGTGATCACTTCATCGCCATTGGTGGCACGGCGGAAGCAAAGGCGACCGTACATGTCGAACACGGTGACCATCTCGCCATGGGTGTTGCCGTGGATATAGATAGATCCGTCGCGACCGTAAACCGTAGGCAAATCGAGGTCGTCGGTCACATTCTTCACTGCCGACGGTGCAATCACCACCTTGGTGGCTTCGGCATCGTTCATCATATTGGTAGGCACGATGTAGTATTCTGCTCCCTCGGCTGTGATAGGCACATAATAGAAGTCGGCAGCGGTGAGAGCAATCTGTTCATCGCCCTTATAGATTTTGTATGCCAAGTTGTTGCCCAAGGCAAAACGCATATAGTGGTCGTTGTATTTTTCCACTTCGCCAGTCATACTGATTGATACCTCCTCGCTTGGATAGAGTGTGAATGTGTTTTCATCACCCCAAACAGCATTGGCGGCATACTTTGCCACGGCATCGTCGTCGGGCACAATCACGTCAATGCCACTGAGGCCGATAAAGATAGCCCAGCCACTGGCTTCGGGAGCGGTGGGAGCAGCGCAGTAGATTTCGAAAAGGTTGTGGCAGTTGTTGTAGCCGTAAGCGTCGATTCTCTTGGTGGTAGATGGCAGAAGCATGGTGTGAAGCATTGGGCAAGACTGGAACGCGCCCCAACCAATGTTTTTCACGCCCTCTGGCACAGCCACATTCACCACATTTGTGCCAGCAAGCAGCATTTTCGACACATCTTTCAGATGCAGCGGCAGCGTGATGTTGGCAAGGTCGGTGGCATAGGCAAAAGCGCACTCGCCGATGGTGGTGACGGTGTTTGGCACCTGCACCTCGGTGGCTTTCGACTGGAAGAAGGCACTATCGGCGATAGCGGTCACCTGATAGTTGGCACCGTCGTAGTACACTTGTTCGGGAATGATGTAAACACCCTTGTAGGGCTCGTTGGTAGCCTTTTCGGCTGGCACTCGTGCCACAGCCACAGAGTTGGCACCAGTGGTGGTGTAGTAGAGACCACCACATTCAAAAGTGGCAGCTTGGGTGCAAATGGCACTCAAAGCGGCTACTGTGAAAAATAAGTTTCTGACTTTCATGTTTTTGATATATAGAATAGTAAATTATTCGCGATAATACACACGTTTCACTCGTGGCGAAACGCTGGTGAGAATTTCGTAAGGAATGGTGCCGCGCACTTCGCTCAGGGCTTCCACAGGAATGTGCTCGCCAAAAATTTCCACGATGTCGCCCACTTCGCATTGCGCGTCGGTCACATCAATCATCACAGCGTCCATACACACGTTGCCCACGGTTGGGCAGAGTGTGCCGTTCACCCACATGTTGGTGTGGCCGTTGCCGAAGTGGCGGTCGAAGCCGTCGGCATAACCGATGGTGACGGTGGCGATGCGTGATGGACGGTGAAGCACACCGCGTCGGCCGTAGCCAATAGTTGTGCCTTCAGGCCACTCCTTGATGGAGATAACCACCGAATGGAGCGACGACACAGGCTTGAGGGCGTCTTCCGAGTGGTCGAACATCGTTTTGATGCCATACAGTCCGATGCCGATGCGCACCATGTCGAACTGCTTATCGGGGAAGCGGACAATGCCTGTGGTGTTGAGGATATGGCGGATAATGTAGTGGCTGAATTCGGCTTGAATCATTGCCGTACATTCTTCAAAATATGCGAATTGCTGCATGGTGTAGGCATCTTGCGCTGGCTCGTCGGCCACGCACAGGTGCGAGAACATGGAGGCTGGCTTGATTACGCTTTGGCTCTTGAGCAGCGTGATAAGCGCTGGTATCTGCTCCTTGGTGAAACCGAGGCGGTGCATACCGGTGTCGAGTTTGATGTGCACAGGAAATTCGTGCGCACCGTATTTCGCACCCTCTTTGATGAGTTCGCTGCACTCTTCTATGCTGTAAACCTCTGGTTCAAGGTGGTGTGTAAACATTGCCTTGTAGTTCACCACCGATGGGTTGAGCACGATAATCGGCATGGTGATACCTGCCTTGCGCAAATCCACGCCCTCATCTTGCACTGCCACAGCCAGATAGTCGCAACCAGCATCTTGCAGCGTTTTGGCTATTTCGTAACTGCCTGCGCCGTAGCCACTTGCCTTCACCATGCCCACAGCCTTGGTTTCGGGTTTGAGGAACGAGCGGAAGAATTTGAAGTTGTGCGCCAAGGCATTGAGGTCAACCTCTTCCACGGTTTGGTGCTGCTTGGCTTCGAGCAGGTTGAGGATTTGCTCAAACTCAAATTCGGGCGCGCCTTTCACCAGTATGGTCTCGTCTTCGAAGTCGCCTGTGGATTTCTTGTCGAGAAATTCTGCCACGCTTGCGTAGAACTGCGCGTTGATGCTGGAGAAGTAGCGTCCGTAGCGGCACATGTCGGGGCCAACGCCTATCAAGTGCTTGATATGCTTGCTTTTGAGCAACTCGCTCACACGGATATAAAGTTCGTCGGCACTGAATGCCTCTGGCATCAGGTCGCTCAAAATCACGGTGTTGGACTGGGCAGGGTTGCTGCGGCGAATCATGAAGTCGAGCGCGGGGGTGAGCGAATTGTAGTCGCTGGTGTAGCCGTCGGCTATCACGGTGCAGTTGTTCACGCCCTCTATCACATTGATGCGAGTGCCCACAGGGGTGAGGGTGGTCATGCGCTGCGCTATCACATCTTGCTTCACGCCCAGCACTATCATCACCACAAGGCAAGTGACCACATTCTCCAAATCGCGGTCGGCGGTAAACGGAACGGTGATGGTGTGCGCCTCGCCTTCGTATTTGTAGGTGATGCGGCTTTCTTTGGTGTCTTTTTCCACATTAGTCACCAGCACGGAGCGTGATGCGTCGGTAGTGGACCACGCATATTCGTGCGCCACATCCACCTCAAGCAGTGGGCGAATGGTGGCGGTGACCAATGGGTCGTCGGCGCAATACACGATGCTCTCGCAACTGTTCAGAATCTTTGCCTTTTCCTGCGCCTTCTCGTCCATTGAGGCGAAGCCGTCGTTATGCTCGCTGCCAATGTTGGTGATTACGCCAATGGTGGGGCGAATCATGGCTTGCAGGTTGTCCATTTCGCCGGTGGTGGAAATGCCGGCTTCGATAATGGCGAGCGTGGTGTTGGTGTCGATGTCCCACAGCGAGAGTGGCACGCCGATTTGCGAATTGTAACTGCGTGGCGAGCGCACAATCTTGTAGTCGTCGCTCAACAGTTGGTTGAGCCATTCCTTCACGGTGGTTTTGCCACGGCTGCCGGTGATCCCAATCACAGGAATGTTGAAGCGGCGGCGATGGCTCGTTGCCAAGGTTTGGAGCGCTTCGAGCGTGTCGGGCACCACCAGGAAGTTGGCATCGCGCATCTCACGCATCACATTGTCGATGCGATTCACCACAAAGTTTCTCACGCCCTTCTGATAGAGAGGCGCGATATAGTTATGGCCGTCGTTGTTGGCAGTCTTAATTGCGAAGAATATGGTTTCTTCGGGGTTATTGAGCGAGCGAGAGTCGGTGAGTAGTTGGCTCACGGTGGCTTCCTCGTTGCTGATACTGTGGTAGTCAACACCCAGAATGTCGGCTATCTCTACGATTGAGTACTTCATCATTCAGAAATTAAATCGTTGATTTCTTTAATATTTGCAATATACGGATATTCCTTCACCAAGTTCGTCACCACGGCTTTGGTGTCGGCATAGAATCGCTCCACTATTTCACGGTTTGCTGTCATGGGGCGATGGGTGAGACGCTTCATCACACGCTCGCATCGGGCGATGGCTTGCGTGGAGGCATCGTCGAAATACGCCGCCTGAAAACTCTGCCAAATGTAGCCGATAGCCACATCGCTGGGGTGTACCATGTCGGCGGCATAGAAGCGATAGTCGCGCAAGTCGTCCATCACTATCTCGTAGGCAGGGAAATAAGCGGTGAAGTCGCGATACACACGGTTCACATTGGCAACAGCCACTCGCAGCGTGGCCTTGCTCAGCGAGTTCACCTCCAGTCCGTCGGCAATGTGGCGGATAGGGCTGACGGTGAACAGGATGCGCAACTGCGGATTGAACTCGTGCAGCCGCTCCACCATAGCAGAGAGTGCCTCGGTGATTTCGTCAACGCTCGCCATGCGGCGCGTGAAATTGTGCTGCGGCACCTTATGGCAGTTAGCCACCACCTGGTTCGTTTCCTTCAGGCGATACACCACGGCAGTGCCCAGCGTCAGCACAAGCGTGTGGCACGACTTCAGATGCTCATGCGCCTTCGCAATCTGCTCATTCATCAGCGTGAGCGTGGCTTCCTTATCGGCAAGCGAGTAGCGAGAGTGGAAATTGTAACTGTTCCACACACCGCTGCCCTGAAACAGGTCGATACCCCGCTCAGGCACCGCGTCGATGATGCGATTCACACTTGAGGCAATGCTCATCGGATTGTAGAGCGTGCCAAAAGGATTCACATTCACATCAATCATGGCTTGGTGCAATTTACCGCCTATATTGTCGCTAAAGCACGAGCCAAGCATCATAAAGCGGTCGCTATGATGCATAATGCCCATATTGTCGGCAATGTGTATAGTGGTGCGAAAATCCATTTTCTCGATTTTGTACAGTTATTAACCTACAAAAATACACCTTTTTCTCCAAACACACACCTTTTTCTCCCAAAAACACACCTTTATTTCTCGCAAGTAAAAACGTAAAAACGCAACCGCAAGTAAAACCCCATCTCCCATTATTTTTCAAAATTTCCCAAAAATCCCCCACCACACCCCACCAAAGGCGAATAAAGGTAACCAAAGGGACGGTTCTTTTGGTTTGCTCTCCACCACATCTGGGGACATTTCCAAGTCCATTCACACGATTTCCAGCGAAATCCTTGCTGATTTGGAGGTTTTTAACGAAATTTGCTATGGAGTTGCGCATAAGCTGATTGATAGTAGTTCTCGAAATGCTATACTAACTTACTAAAAATCTGCAAATTGTAAAACTTTTTCATTTATAGATTCTTAGGATTTTAATTTAACCAACAAGTTAAAACATGAATGATAGTATAATCGTATATGCTATTTCTTTAATATGCATAATTTTACTACTAATAGAATGGTTTTTTATTAATCACAAAAAATGTTCAATAAATGCTCTTGTATTTGTTGTTTATTCAATTCCTTTGTACTACTTAATGACCTATAAAGGGGCTGGTGGAGCTGCTTTTACGTGGTGGTTCTATTTGGTATTATTTACATCTATCCATGTAATAATCTTATTGATTATAATGTTGCATTTTTTTAAAACTTCCCGGAATAGAAGGAGTCGTGCAAATGAAAGAAAACAACGTTGTGACAAGTGAAGCAAATAGGAAACTCTGCCAAGGATGGGAACATGATGATTTTCAGCGAAAGCAATGCACAAACCAAAAGAACCGTCCCTTTGGTTTGAATTGAATATGAAACTATAGTTTTAGACAAAGCAAATGAACGATAATATAAAGAAACTCTTGAAAGATGGACCAGAACAGCAATTGGTTGTTGGTCCTATTGTAGAAAGGCTTATTAGTAATGGATGGGACCTTGACCAAATCATATTTGGCAAAAATGAATGGAAAGTTCCCAAAACTCCTTCTGAGGCATCCAAAAGAGAGCAAGGTGTGTCCTTTGATTATTTTCCTGTAGACATAGCTGTATTTGATAGTGTTGCCACTTGTGGTGACTATCGCCATTTGCTGTTTGTTATAGAGTGTAAGAAGCCTAATTTAGATGTGGGGTTGCAGCAATTAGAGACATATTTAGGTCTTGAGCCTCATGTAAAACTTGGCATTTGGGCAAATAATGCAGATGTGTCTGCTACAACTATGTTTGTTTATAAGAGTGCCAAGGGTTTGAGCTATCCACAAAAGCGAACAGTAAAAGATTTGCCATTAATGGGCGCATCTTTTACTCCAGATTCCGTTATCCTTAAATTCTCTGATTTGGTTATACCAACAAAAGATACATTGTATCGTGCTTTCACAGAATTATTGGATAAAGTTGTTGCACAAGATGGAAATGTTACTCGACGTGAAGAACAGTTAGACCAACTCTGTAATCTTATTCTGCTAAAACTTGATAGTGACAAACAAGGGAAAATAGATTCAGACCGAGAAGTCTATTTTAGAACATTTGCCACAGAGAACGGAACTGCAAAATATATTAAGGAGAAGTTTGACAATTTCATAGAGGTATATCCTGATATTTTTGTGTCTAAGTCTGACCAAGAACTGCGATTTGACGATGCTACAATTCATGATGTTGTAGAAAGATTAAGCAAATACAACCTTATAGATATTGGTGCAGATACAGTTTCTATTGCCTTTCAAGTATTACGCAGTGCGGCATTGAAACAGGAAGAAGGTCAGTATTTCACTCCAAAACAAGTGATACAAGCGGCGGTAAAAATGATGGATGTTACATTAGATGACATTATCATTGACCCAGCTTGTGGTACTGGTGGATTTCTCATTCAATCGCTGATTGAAATGAAAGAGAGATACCCAAATGAAGAAAAGGAAATATCAAGGTGGGCACAATTGCATATCTATGGAATAGACAAGGACGCTATCGGCATTAAACTGACAAAGGCTATCATGCAGATTCTGAATGATGGTTCGGCTCATTGTGTCCGTGGGGATAGTGTTTTGACCCATACATGGAAAGTCAAGTATCCTCATTTGCTTTCTAACCAGTTTAAGAATGGGCGATTCACAAAAGTATTCACGAACCCACCTTTTGGTGCGCCATTAAAAATCAAGTATTCTGATGCGAAGAAATCAGGATTAAGTATCGCTGATTATATAGATACTGGCAAAGACATTGAACTGGGCTTAGCAATGTTTAACCGATGCTATGACTTACTTAGAGAAGGAGGGCGAATTTGTATTGTCCTCCCAGAGACTTATTTCTTCTCACCATCCTATAAATATGTTCGTGAATGGGTAAAAGAAAGAATGAAACCAATTTGTGTAGCGAATGTCCCTATGGATGCTTTCCAAGGATTCTGTAGAGCTAAGACAAACTTGTATATTTTCGAGAAACTGCATGAGGACAAATCCAATCTTCATGAAGATTCTGATGTCGTTACTTTTATGAATCCACAAACCTGTGGCATTTACAAAAATGGATGTGACCGATTTGTTGTTGACGAGACTGGTAAAAGAACAGATGTCATCGACAATAAGTTGTTGGAACAGGCTATTGAATATTCACAAGGAGAGAAAAAGAATCAGTATGACATAGCATTATCTACGATATATAAATCAGATGTGCTTGTTCCCCAATATTTCGACCAATCGCTTCAACAACCATTTGAAACATTGAAATCGAAATATCACTTTGAGGGTATATCTATTGCAGAACTCATGGACGAGGGAATTATAACTTTGACAAATGGTCATGGTAGTCCAAGCAATGATTTACGTAATGGTACTATTCCGTATGTTAAAGTCTCAGACATTAGGAATTTGAGAATAAACGTAAATCCAACCAATCTTGTAGCTATAGAGTTGGCACGGAAATTTTGGAAAACGGAAGACGGAAAGAGTAATCTTAAAGCGTGGGATTTGATTTCTCCAAGTAGGGCAAGTAGTAATATCGGAGAATTTTCAATACTTCTACCTGGAGAAGAACAGATTGTTCTTACAAAGGAAGTCTTTGTCATAAGGGTTAACAAGAATGATTATGGTTACACCCCATTTTATCTTTTGTGGGCTTTATCCCTCGTTGAGACAAGAAAACAATGGGCAAGAGTTACGCTTATGCAGACTAATCGTGAAGATGTCGGACAAAGATACAAAGAGATAATCATTCCAAAACCTGTTGGTAAAGAGTGGGCAGAGAATGTATCACGACCATTTGCAAAGTATTTCAAACAACTTGCTGATGCAAAGCAACAATTTGCAAAGGATACATCAAGTGATAATTTCGATTATATAGCAAGCGTTAGTGCTTTTGATTAATAAACAATAAAAACATGCTAATAATAGCATAATAAACAAATACGGATATGAACAATTTATTATATGTAAACCAAAGGGACCCTTTGGTGCGCCTTGGTATGTCTTTGGAGTCCGGGATTGTTAGAAATTACGCGAATTTTTTGGAATGTTGTTTTTTAATTGATAAATTTGCTTGAGATTTAAAGACCAAAACTATATGTCAAGAAAAAGCCGAGAAATCAGCCCTACTGGCGTGTACCACGTGATGCTGCGTGGCATCAATCGTGGCAGAATTTTTGACGATGAGCAGGACTGTCACAAGTTTGTGAAAATCCTCCGTCAAGTCACCCATCCCAAGGACAAAGACGACGCTCCGATGCCACCATATTGCTCCATCTACGCATACTGCCTGATGGATAACCACATTCACCTACTCATAGCAGAAGGCACAGAATCGCTGTCAAACACGATGAAACGCATAGGTGTGGCATACGTGAGCTACTACAACAAACGCAACGAGCGTCTGGGACCGCTCTTTCACGACCGCTTCCGCAGCGAGCCTGTGGCAGATGCAGGTTACTTTATCAATTTGCTGAGATATGTGCACTGCAATCCCGTAGAGGCGGGAATAGTTGAACACCCCTCTCAATACCAGTGGAGCAGCTGGCATGAGTATGATGGTTCTATAAAAGCCAACTGCGTTTGCGACCACACATTACCATTCACAGGCATGAGCCGGGATGAGGTTTGTGAACTGGTGCTGAACGTGAGCGAAAAACAAAGCCCCCAACCCCGAATCAGTCAGCGTCGCTTAACCGACACCGAGGCCACAGAAATTCTGCAACGAATTTGTGGCGACGAATCAGTGCAGAATATGCCAAGAGAACGTCAAGAAAGCGTGGTTGAAAACGCCTATGCAGCAGGCATAGGTTTACGCCAATTATCAAGAATCACAAAAATAAGCTATGGAGCAATCGTCACAATGCGCAGAAAATCAAACAACAATGCAACCAACAAACCAAAAGAACCGTCCCTTTGATTTGCTTCTTTCTTATGTTAATGACTTACTCAACTCTATAAGATTTAATTAATTCATTTATTATGGAAGAAGAAAACATTCAACCTCAAGAGAAGGCAGGAACTGTCGCTCTGATTTTTTCATTCATAATGCCTTTAATCGGCTTTCTAACTGAAAAGGCAAATTTTTTGGTGTTTTTTTTTGAGAAAAATTACCATTTTGTGGGGATGGGTTTTCTTAGCCATGGCACGTTGCCAGTAACAAACTA
>OQVR01000189.1_pt1 | contig 25389 bp, 29 predicted proteins | sample 1691521 | NCBI WGS metagenome assembly OQVR01 (sample SAMN03418256, study PRJEB22391) | human gut metagenome | biome: human-gut; feature: organic feature; material: feces | host: Homo sapiens | place: Tanzania | collected 2013-01
GAACGTTTTAGCTCCCGTCAAGAACGAAATCAACGAAATGACGGACCTTTGGTTTGACTATGTGCCGGTAAGAAGACGCGGCGTCCGAAAATACGAGTATCTTTATATTTTCATCAAGTACAAAAACGCAGAAGAGATGAAGAAGGTCAGGGCTTTCCATGAAGAACACCAGAACTTTGAAAGCGAGGTCGCGAGAAAACCTCGTAAAGCCCGTCGTGTAGTAAGCGATGAAACGCTGGAAAAGTACAATTTGCCGTTGGACGAATCTGTATTGACCATGAGTTACCGTCTTGCGAGAAACGAAGTAAAAGCAAAAGCTCAGTATCAGGATTATGAGGAGAAGCTTTCCGCTAAAGAACGCAATATTTTCAATGATGTCTTTACGATTCTCGGACGAATCCTCACCAACGCAAAGAACAAGGACCAGGCAGAGGAAGCCCTTGTTGCACTAAACCGTATTATCAAAGACAATAACGGCTTAAAAACATGGGCTTTCGGAATTTGTTCGAAGTATAAACACATGCTTGAAACGGACGGGGGAACTAAGAGCGCACATTATTACCGCAAGGTGATTTTCAACGACCTCGTAGAAAACTCTGCCGCAACGATTGCTTTTGGTGAACAAAACCTTGCAGCACTGAAATCAGGCACAACAAGAAAACTTAACTATCTCGCAATGTTTGATGAAGACTAACAACAGCCCGCTGATTGGCGGGCTGTTTCTTTTCCCAAAACGAATTACAGCAACAGGTACGCGAGTCGCAGAAGAAAAAGCATATCCAAAACTGCTCCATATCGAATTACAGCAACAGGTACGCGAGTCCTTGAGGTTTTTTGCTGCAAATTTACTGTTTCGAATCGGCAAAAATCGTGTTGACTTTCTATCCGCGCATGGTATAATTAAAACACTAGGTGCTGTCGCATTTTATTGTTGCTGCTTTTCGGCACCGCAAGGTTGCCGCATTTTAACGCATAGCAACAGAAACGCAAGTCGCAGAAGAAAACGTATCCGAAATTGTTCCATATCGGATTACAGCAACAGGTACGCGAGTCGCGAAAGGAAAAGCAACCCAAGATTACTCCTCGCCGGTCCAAAGCAACACAAGCCTGAGTTTTAGCTATTCAGAACGGATATAACAAAAACGAATCACAGCAACACGAACGCAAGTCTTACGCAAAACGAGGTAAATGAAATGGCTGCAAAGATTATTACGATTGCCATCGAAAAGGGCGGTACAGGCAAGACTGTCACGGCCTCCAACCTAGCATATTTAATGGGGGAGGACGGAAAACGCGTTCTCTGCATTGACACTGACCCACAGGGAAACCTAACCAGTGCGCTGAGCGACGGAGAAGGCGAGATTGCCGGAGGTATGTATGACGGGAAAGCCTTGTATGATATGTTCACAGGGTTCCGCTATACAAAAACCGAGGATTATATCACGGGTACGGAATACGGCGAGAACGTTCAGATGATTCCTGCCAGTTCTCAAACGCCTCGTATCAATCAGAGAATGCCGGAACTGTTTGAGGACGCAACCGTCATTGCAAAGAAGGATGCCTCTAAGTCCATTGCAAGTATCGCGGATTTCTTGTATTATTTCCTGAATCAGGTTCGTGATGCATATGATTATATTATCATTGACACCCAACCGACCCGTGACTCTCTGCTTTTAACAAACGCTATCAATGCTGCGGATTACGTTCTGATTCCTACTATGTGCGAGGCAAACTCTCAGGAATCCGCTTTCCGTACCTTCGCGCTCTGCAACGAACTCTCCAATGTGCCGGAAAGTCGATTGAAAGGGGTAGGGGTGTTGCTTACCTCTGTTATGAAGAAGGCGGCTGCCACCCGCTTGATTCGAGCACAGTGTCAGGAAGTTCTCGGCGCATCCTTGTTCAAATCCGAGATTCCGCATAGTCTCTCCGTTGGTATGGCTGTCACAAACCATCAGCCTGTATGTTTTTCTGCCGCTAAGCAGCCGGTTTCGATTGCTTACAAGCAGGCATACAAAGAATTGAAAGAACGTCTTGCAAAGCTGGAGGTGAAATAAGATGGCACTGACAAGAAAAAAGGGGATTAAAGCAACGCCAAAGCTACCGAATATCGATGCCCTGAAACAGGTAAACAGTAACGACGCGGGTGCTTTCTATAACGCTATGTTCTCGGCACAACACAAGGTGGAGTATGCTAACAAGGACATTGCGCTCTCTAATATCCGCACAAACCCGGATAATGAGATTTTTCGCAACCTGGATGAAGAAAACGACATCCGCATCCTGGCAGAGGATATCAAACGCAATGGTTTGATGCATAACCTTGTGGTATTTCCCACAGAAGAAGAGGGGAGAGAGGTCTACGTTCTTCTTTCCGGTGAACGCCGTTATCACGCCTTGAAATATCTGCAGGAACATGGGGATTCGTCATGGGATGTGGTTCGCAACTGCAATGTGATTACCACACCTCTTACCGCAAACGAGAAGAAAGTTCTTCTTTACAGTGCGAACCTTCAAGTGCGCGGCGGATTTGGTGACGAAACCATTCGCCGTCAGGCAATCACTGAGTTTATCAACTGTCTGCAGCAAGCTCCTTACAATATGAGCAGGGAAGAGGCCCTTGGTGCAACCAAGACTGTAAGTCCTGTCAATGCTCGTACCATTGACCGTGATGTGAGAATTGAGAACAAGCTGGAAGGCGTCTTGAAGGAGCTTCTTAACGCGAAAATTCTGACTCGCAGCGAGTGCGAAACGTATCTGCGTTTTGATGATGCCAAGCAAAATGAGATAGGCAAGCGATTTGTTGCACTGGGTAACATAAACTGCTACGGTGATGATTCCGATGGGGCAGGGAAGAACTATATCGAGGTGAAGCGTGATGCCTTGCACGATACTTTCCGCGAACACCTTTTCGATGTACAACGACAGGGGACAACAAAGGAATACGAGACCGCTTTTGAAAAAGCATTGCAGTTCTTTGATGAAGGCATCAATGACCTGAAAGTCAAGGCGGAGGAGTATGGCAAGACGATAGAATCCGGTACTGCGGAGGACGTTGTAGCCGTTGAGCAAGCCGGTCAAAAAGAAGTCATCCAAGATTTAGCGAAGAAGAAACGGGATGTCGCAGAAAATAATATCAGCATGATTCAGAAAGCCGCCCCGCGTATGGTAAAGAAGCTGCAAGAAGTATATGTCAGCAAAAAATTCGTCAGGGCTCTTCGTGGGGTTCCCAAGGAATCTCGTGAAGCTGATATTGCAGCCCTGAATGAAGTTATTGACATTGCGACGAAACTCAAGGAAAAAATCGAATCCATTGAGTGAGGCGGCATAAACGATGAAGAATGATAAAACAAGAATCCTCGTTCGCTTTCGACCGGAAATCTCTGAACTCTTCAACTTGTGGGCGAATTATGAAGGGTCACGTGTCGGTACGGTTGCCAACCGGGCCCTGCGTAAAGAAATCGAAAAAGTAAGCAGGGTAGGGAAGGAGCATATTATAATCCGAGATTCTGCTGAATTTGAGAAATGCGAAGCGGCGGGGGAGGGGAGTGAACCTGTTTATATCCTCCCCAGCACAAAAGAAGTTATTGCGTGTATGCCAAGCCAATTTGGAAAGCGCGGCACAAAGGTGACGGAGAACAAACAAATCTCTTTCTACCTGACAGACGATGAGATTGAAATTCTCAACGAAGTCGTGTATACACAGGATATCCGTGCCACGATGGATTGCGGGAAAATTGTAACCTATCGCTTTGCAATCCTCGCGTTGCTCTTGAACAGTCCTAAACTTGCAGGAAGAGAGCTGACTGTGTAGTGCCAGCGCGGTCCCACCAAGGACGGGGCATGGGAGGACGCTGGCAAGCCATCCGGTGTCCAGGAATATAACTACCATAATGCGAACGAGAAGCCCGCAGAGTGGCGTTTCCGGGGCTGTGAGAGCAAGCGCCCAACAAACAACAAAAGAGACAGATATAATTTCAGAGATTCTGAGAAAGTATCTGTCTCTTTTTGTGTGCAAAGCAGGGAATCAAAATATGGGGTGACATTTTTTGAGAAGGGTAGGGGATTGTGACTTTTGCGTATTTTTGCGAAAAAACATTGTGAAAAATATAGCAAACGTGTGCGTTTTTAATTTACAGCAACACGAACGTGAGTCTTTGAGAAAATCCGAAACGCAAAAGTAGCATGGTGGTAGCAAACTATTATCGACCCTCGTGTTGCATTTCGTGCGGGTTTTCGATGGCCTTCCGTTCTGGACTATGCTGCTGGGAATCTGTACACCGAGAATCGGCAAGTTTGCACCGCCCGTCAGCGGCGTCTGCCGAGACCGAGCTGCGTAGCACCGTCAGTAGCTACCAATGACTGCCAGCGTTGTGGTGCAGCAATACGCCGTGTACAAAATCGTTGGTGCAATATAATCCGTTCGCGGCAAAAGCTACCGCGTGCCGGTATTTGTTCTCAAATATGCGGAAAGCGGCAAACCTTGCGTTCAAACGGTTGTTCGGCAAAAAGTGCCGCTATACCGCCGATAATTCCTGAATAAGCCTTATAAACTGCCCCGAATTTCGCTAAATTAACCTTTAGCGAAGTTGCATATTGTACATTCCCCTGCAAAAAAAATAGCCCCGCTGATGAACAGCGAGGCTTTTGTGATGATTAGAACTGATAGTTTGCAAGTTTGCGAACGAGTTCTTCGCGAGTAGCCAAGTCGGACGTGGCACCACTGATAACCGTCCACGTTGCAGCCGTTGCGTAGTCGCCGGTGATAGAACCAGCCTGTACCCAGTTGGCAAGCGAACGCATAGAGTTCACATTGCCATCGGTTGCACCGAGTCTGGCGCAGATACCGGCAACGTCCTTAACAAAGGAAATCATCTGCTTCAAAGGTACGGTATCATCGCATCCGGTCATACCGCGAATACGGCTCTCGATAACAGCCTCAGAAGGCGTGACCATATCCATGATGACGTGGTGGCGGTCGATGAACGACTGGTTCAAAGGTCGGCAACCTTCCAGGTCGATGTTCAGCGTAGAGATGATGATGCAGTCAGGATGACGATGCAGCATCTCACCGGTAGGCAGAACCACACAGCCGGTCTCGTCGAGAAGGCCGTTCAGACCGGGCATAACGGCAGGACGGGTAATCAGAGAAGGCTCCTGCAGCTCGCAGACCCAGCCATTACGGATGGCGCGAACCAGAGGGCTCTCCACATACTTGAAGCCGTTCTTGCAGGCATCAGCGCAAAGGCTCAGCTGCTTGCGGAACAGTTCCGTCATGCATTCAGTCTCGGTTGCGTCCGGCTTGGAAACGCCCGTGATAGCCATGTATGCGTTCACGGGGTCAATGCTGATATCGGTGGCGCTCGGCAGGTTCTTAAACAACTCGGCATTGATGCTTTCCGAAGTTGCAGAAGAATCAACCGGCATCATATCGCCGATGAAGTTGTACATTTCTGTACCAGCATTGCAGGTAATGAAGGTGTACGGCAAACTCAGACCGGCAGCGATAGCACGCGCACCGGCAGTCTTACCAACGGACGGGTCACCGCGCAGCATGATATTCGTCATCGGGCGCTTAGAACCGCGAGTCTTGGCAATCAGCTGGCAGACGGCAACCACTTCTTTAGGCAAGATGTAATCGTCGCCGATTTGCGGGACGAGCCCCTTCTCTTCCTCAGACAGGACACGGTTCTCGTCGGCGAAAGCGCCAACAAACTTACTGGTAGACTTGAAAGTGGGCATCTTGGTCTTTGCCGTCGATTTCAGGTTCATCACCGAAAAAGTGCCGTAAACGCTGGAAGGAGCAAACTTTGCACTTCTTGCCTGCGTTTCGGTCAAACGTTTTAAGGTAGCATTAGAGGGAGAAGCGGGATTCAGGTCACCATTCTGCATAGCGTCGTGGATTGTGGCAGACATCTTACACGCGAGTTTCTGACGAGTCTTTTCATCACTCTCCGGCGTGTTGCAATAACGATTGAAGGCATCCTCGAATCCTTGGACTTTTTGGAGAAAAAGTCCCCACATCGCAAAGAAGAAAGGCGCATAGCCGACCTTCGCCACATCAACAGAACCCATACTGGCATTTGCGGCGAAATATCCCGTCGAGTTGTCGTAGCTAAGGCAAAGCACATTTGCGGGCATGGATTGGGACGCCAGCGTAAAGAGGCCGGGCGTGAAGAAGTCGTTATACGCCCACTCAGCCAGGCAGTGTCCATCGCCGTTTACGGAATACGCACCTGCCGGTGCGAAATTGGCATTCACCATCTCGGCACGGCACAAAGCTTTGGCGAAGTCCAAATAGAGTATGCCTTGCGAGCAAAGATTTGTCTGTGCAAAAGCAGACTCCTGATAAATGGAACACGCATCAGGGTCATTGAGAAAAGCCTTACCATCGTAAAGCCCCTTTTCTTTTAGGTATGCGGGAATTGTAGAACTTTGTACGTTTGCCATGCCGGTAGAACTCCACATAGCGGTAGAAGAAACTTTAGCCATTTTTTACACTCCTTAAAAAGTACGCCGGAACCCTTCGTAAAGAAAAGTCCCGGCGTTGTTGTGATTGTTTCAGAATACGCCCGTATAGCCTGATAGCGCAGCTCGCGGGGTCTTGAGATTAGAACGGCAGGTCCTCATCATCGATGTCGGCAAAGTCGTCACCAGTGTAGTTGCCGTAGGTAGGCTGTGCGGCAGGTGCAGCAGGCGCTGCGGCAGGAGCAGCCTGAGTCGGAGCGGCATTTGCGGCGGGAACAGCCCCATTCTGAGAGGCGTTTTTGCGACTTGCGAAAGATGCCTTTTCGACCCACACCGTATAGGAAGTGCGGTTCTGACCGTCCTTGGTCTGGTACGGGTTGCTGGTCAGCGCACCGACAAGCATGATGGGGCTACCTTTATGAAAATGTGCGGCGATGAACTCGGCAGTCTTGCCGTACGCGGCACACGGCACAAAGGAAGGGGCGTCCTCCCAGTTGCCGTTCTTTTGATAAGAACGGTTGCTGGCGACGGTAAAGGTAACCATCGTGCCGCCGTTCTGGGTGCTGCGCGTCACCACATCAGCAGTCAGCTTGCCCATCAGCAAGCCTTCAGCAAAATTGCCGCTGACATCGCGCTGGATAGTGGCTGCACTCAGATAGTTATAGAACTTCTTCTGACCATCCTTCTCGCGGTAACCGGCCTCGAAACGACCGGAGACCAGAACACTGGCACCCTCGATAAGATTGGCACGCAGGTTATCGTTGATAAACTTTTTCGGGGCACGGACAGGGATGAAAGACGCATCATCCTTGTTCTGACCACGGTTAACAGCAACGCGGAAGCCGACATATGTGTTGTCGCCGATGTTGAACTCCTCTGCGTTTGCAGTCAGACGACCGATAATAGCAAAATTGTTGATGTTAGTCATGATAGTTGTCTCCTTTCAAAAGACAAAATTTAAAATAAAAAAGCAGACTCCCATGTGAAATAGGAAGTCTGCCTTTCGACAAATTGTGAATTGTACGAGCGTGAAACGCCTGATGTAGAATGGTATCTGTCGTACAATACCTATTTTATGCCATTCGCACACAGCGTCAAGTAAAAATCACAAAATCTTTTTTATTCGAGGGTGGCGTTATCTACCAGCCAAGTGTAAACCTTGTTTCCAAGAACATTCTGTTTCAAGAACGCTTCGCCATAGTATTTGGTTGCCTGCTGGACGGACAACGTATCATTCTGGAAATACTCGTTTATATCTTCATCAGTGACTTTAAAGTGCTGCTTTTCGGCGATAGCCTGAATAATCAGTCTGGACTTGACTTCGTCCTGAATTTTGTCATCCAGACTTTCCATCAGCTCGTCAATGGTTTTCGCATCAGACCCAGCCTGTTCGCAATATTCTTCTTCCGTCAGCTTGTAGGCAGTAAGAACCGTATTGATTTCCGCACGATAGGATTCACGCGCATTTTCCAGCAGCTTTTCGGGCAGTTCCTTCACGGTGGTGTTTTCGATGATGTAGTTGTAAACCATGCTTTCGAAAACATTATCCTCGTACTGTTCGCGATAGAACTGTTTCATCTTCTCAACGGTGTCTACCGCAGAACCGTCTTTCATAGTGAACCCCTGCGTCGCCAGCTTTTCCGCAACATCCTCATCCGTGAGATAGATTTCTCGAACCTCTTTCACGGTGATGTGGTAATCAACAGTCGCGCCGGACAAAGTAACGGTGTTCCCTTCTGCATCTTTGGAATCGGGATACCCTTCCATGAGTTTCACGCTGACGTCAAACTCATCTCCGGCGAGGTGACCAATCAGGTCGTCTTCAAAGCCGAGGCTGTTGCTGGTCGAACCAATAACGAGGGTGCTGTCGGTCACAGTGCTGCCTTCAAAGGCAACGCCGTCAACCGTTCCTGCGTAATCCAGAACGACCTCATCGCCTTCTTCTGCACGGCGGTCAACCTTTTCTCTCTCCCCGTAGCTGTACGTCACCTGCTGAATCGTAGATTCAACTTCCCCGTTTTCATCGGTGATGTCATCACGGGAAATCTTGACGTGCGCATAGTCCTTGGGCAGAGTTACCAGTTTCTTGGCTTTGACGTCCTTGTAGTAGCCATTATCTTTCAGGCCGATGCTATATGCATCCTCCATTGTAGTAATGGCTACGGGACCGTCTTCACTTTCAGTGGCACCTTCCGCCGGAGAATCAGAAGCCTCAACGTCAGAAGCGGCGCTGGATGCAGGCAAAGCGGAAGTTGAATTGCCGCAGCCGGAAAGCATCACGATTGCTGCCATGGCGGCAGCTACACACGGTACGAATTTCTTTCGCATTGTTATTACCTCATTTCATTTATTGCAAACCGAGAGTTGCCAGCAGCATATTGCCGTCGTTGGTAAACGCCATCACGTTGCCGTCATCAGACTCGATAAGATACGTTTCAGTCCCCTTGACGTTCGCATAATCACTGTGGGTGACAAGTGCGCCGGAGGAAGTTGTACCCACAACATCAAATGCAATGGTTTTGGAGTTGTAGGACGAGGGAGCAAACTTGATTTCGCTATCTCCGGATTTCACCAAGACCTGATTATTCGCAATGGACACATCGTTGTTTTCCATTCCGATGGTCACACCGTTCACGGAAATCTGTCCGCCAGCTTGGGCGGGAACAGCGTTTTCCAGCATACTTGCCACCACAGCCTTAACAGCTGCAAGCAGACCGGAATTTTCCCCTCTGTTGCTATCGTCTCGAACGGGCGCAACTGGAAGATGAACGCATCCAACGTTTTGATTCGAGCAGAAGGGGAGAACGGTGCAGCAGTACCTGTGGAGGAAACCGATTCTTTCCAATACGACGGGAAGAGCCTGTCCTTTGAAAAGGATGGTGCCACTTACATTGTACGGGTGGTAGCTGATTCCTATACCGGCGCACCGCACTACGCAGAGGAACAGACAGAGAAAAACGTCACTGTGTCCGGTATGCGGTTTGTTGGAAACGGCAAGCAAATCGCCGATTGCAGGAAGGGTGGTTTCCCCTGTCGCCTTATCGTGCTTCAGGGTCATTCCCATCACACCGACTGCTGCGACCATTACAGCGCAGCTAAGTCCCAGAACAAACCGACCGCCGCTTTTCCGAGGTGCTTTCTTTTCCTTTGCGGGTTTTTCTTCTGCTTTCGGCTTTTCCTTCGGTTCCTTGGTCTTTTCCTTCTCGGACACTTCGGCTTTTTCCTTGTTCTCGGTGTTTTTCTCATCGGAACCAGAATTCAGAGCAGTGGAAAAATCTTCTTTCTTTTCACTGCTTTTGTTTGCAAGGTCAGTTGCTTCCTGCGTAGGAACAACGGGACCTTTTTTATTTTTGTTGCTCATGACAAATCTCCTTCTACTTTAAGTTCGGTTGAAACAGGCGACACGAACATTGTACGAATCACCAATGCAGGTATACACGATAAGTTCTGCACTACCCCAAACGATTGTTCCGTCTTCCTTTTGGAGTTCGTCAAAACCAATCACGCCGTTATGACCGTTGAAAGCATCAACACAGACATAGTTGATTTGCTGACCGTCCGGTGTAATAACGTATGCTGTAGAACCTACTGCCACAGAGGGCAGTGATTCAAGTTCATTGTCCGCTACAATGTTACTGCCTCCCGCTTCCGGACGATGCGGGAAGATGGCAGCACTGTCGCTGCGATTGCAAGTTTCCTGAGCGGTGTTGTTGTAAAGCGCAACGTCAATACCGGCAGAAGGAACGTACAGTCGCCCACAGAAATCCGGATAATTGTTGTCATCCGCATATTTCTTCGCGGGGTCTTCTTCCTTTTTCTCGGTAACTGGATGAAGTTTCGCTTCGATTGCCTGCAGAGGACCTGAGGTGTTGACCGTTGCATCCATCATCCCAACTTCCATATTCTGGACTTGTACGCCAAGAAGCTGAACTTCACAGGCGTCAGAATCCAAAGAAGATGCAGCAGGCATATCGTTTTGCGCAGCAGCGATAACATCTGTCGCGACTTTCACGGTTGCTTTTTGCATTTCCTCTTTTTTCTGGGCTGCAGTCAAGGCCAACACCGAAGTCAGCAAGGCCGCGACACTCAAAAGCAGTGCCGCAAGGTTTTTGAAATTGACCATTTCTTTCCTCGGTTCTTATGTCTTCCCGTTTTTACTGTTGTGTCAAACGATGGAAACGGTACAAAACCATCGCTCACCTGTATTTCATTATTATCCATTCGCAAGAATGTGCAAGTGGTGGCTGTAAATCCGAGTGGTGGTATTCTAAATGTCATCGAAACGCATTTGCTCAACTTCCGAATACAGTTCCGGCTTTTTAGCTTGGCTTGATTTCTTTTTCCCACCGGCTGCACCTTTTGTTGTCCTATTCTGAAACCCTCTGCCAAACAAAGAAGCGTCGTTGCGATTATCCGCTTCGGGTTTCTTTACTGGAGTCGATTTGAGGGCATCGGATTCCGCAGCTCTCGATTTTTTTGTTTTCTGGGGTTTCGCAGGTTTCGGTTTTGGAGAAGGCTCTTCCGGCACGGGATTTTCCTGTTTTGTAAAGGCGTTTATCCTGCCGGAATTTCCGGAACCGGATTCGCAAGACTTCTCCGTATCAACGGAAACCCCATCTTTCTTTTCGTTCTGACCTGACTCTTTCTCTGCCGGATTCGGTGCAGTTTCTTTCCTGGCAGGTTGTGCAGATTTTGGTACGGAGGGTTCAGGCTTAACGGGTTCGGGTTCCGGCTCCGGTTCGACAGCAGATTCAAGTTCGAGCTCTATCTCAGGATTTTCTTCTTCTGTCAGCCAGCTATCCGTGTCAGAAAATTCGGAATCGTCTTCATCCTCTTCGATACCGGTCGGGTCAAAGGTTGTCGGTGCTGGCAGATTTGCTTCCAGTGCCGCAAGTTCCCGTTCCAGCGCAGCTGCATCATCGTCATTGGGAGCAAAATCTCCTTCCTGTTCAAGAGGGACGACCTCTGCATCGGAGTCCTGTTCATGGTTAGCATCAAGGTTTACTTCGTCCGCAACATCGTCTATGATTTCAGCATCCAGAGCAAGGGTGTCGTCCGTATCCTCGTCTGTGTCCAAAGATACATTATCCAGAACGGACAGAATAGGCTCTTGGGAAGGTGCGGCGGGCTCAGAGGGTAACGATACCTCTTTGGGAACAGAAACGAAATTGGACGTCTCCTGCTTTGTCTGGTGAGGCGTATCTGGAGAGAGTTTAATTTCCACGTTCTTAGTCGGAACGTTTTCAACCTTCGATTGCGGTGCAATGGGTTTCTTGGGTTCAGGCAGTTCGGACTCGGCATCAGGTTTTAATTTCGGCTCCGATTCTTGCTCAGGTTCTCCGAAACCATACTTGTCCATAATGTTTTGTAAAACGATAGATGCCGCTGACGGAATCACATCTGTTTCTTCGTTTTCGCTCTTAGATAACTCTTTCGGACGTTTGATGAATTCACAGGCGTCGTCCCAAGCAGAATCCGGTAAAAACGGGATATTGATATAGATAAGACCCGTAGCAGCCAGAATCATTACGACGGATATGGTAGAACTGACAGAATACAGCAACAGCGAGAAGAAATACAGCAATACTGCTACACTTCGAGCCGTACGGCAAGTGGCTTTTACTTTTTCTTCCCGCGAACCTTCCAAATCTGTCGGCGCAAACTTTTCATGGCGTTCCTCGAACAAAGAATAGTATTTTTTGTTACCAATTTTATACTGATACAGAGAAAGACTTAACGGTTCTCCCTCACTTGCTGCAAACGCTGCTTTGAACTTCCGCGCCTCTTTTCGGGAAAGATGCACCGCCACATAATCCTTGCTTCCCTTGGCATCGAGTTTTAAGGCAGTGTTGCCAGATTCCGTTACAACAAGGTCGAGTGCAGTGGCTTCTACTTCTTTGCTACGACGGCGGTACTTCCTTCCCATAGAAACCATATCGGTAAGCGAACGTCGGTCCTTCGTCACCTTGAACGAAAATACAGAGCAGACCAGGCATAGAAGGAGTGTTGTTGCAAAGTTCAAGGTTCATCACCCTCCACACCAGTTTCGCTCTCAATCTCCGATGACGCCGATTCCTGCTGTTTCGTTTCAGATTCTTGTACCGTAACGTTCTTTTCACGGCGCATCAGCCCTTCCTTTTGAACTCTCGCTTTGACAGAATTCTGTTCGATAGAAACGAGATTATCCTGCGTCAGTCGTTCACCGTCTTCGGCACAGAACAGCATATCGTATAGCGCCCCGATATGATAATCGCGGTCACGAGGCTTTACCTGCAGGAAAATATCATACCTACCGTTCTTGTCCAGATATTCGCCGTTTTCGTCCACAGGAATGAACCGCCAAGTTTCCATCAATTCAAACCCGGCTCTTGATTCGTCTGCGCTGACTGCGAGAGCCGTAACCATGATATATTTGTTATCCTTGCTGTTTTTGAGCATCGTCACGAATTCCGTGATGAAATAGGCTGCAATCATCACCCCGGCACCGAATGTCGGGAGACTTTTCGTGTACAAAGCCAGAATGGTGCCGACAAAAAAGGATAAGCAAGCGGCAATAATAAACTTTGCCTTTTGCGTATTGAGCATGTCGTTCATGGTAAAAAATAAAACGAGAGCCTGTCCGATACAGTATCAGACAGGCTTTAGAGCATCTTGATTTGTTGTGAAGCTGCCCGCCCGTTTGACCCCTTTCATTGAAAATCAAATTCTCAGAATCCGGTTATCGGGTTATTGACCCGTGGTCAGGGTAAACCCGCTGCCGTCCAGCAGGTTTTGCAGATTCCCATCCGTCAGATTTGCACTGGACAGCGGAACCTTGTATTCACGACCATCAGCGGTACGAATCGTAGCGTAGAACTCAATGGTGACATCCCCGCTCATGTCGATACCGTTGATGCTGTTGGTGTTGTTCTGCTGCGGCTGGCTGACAGCCGGGGTGTTGACATTGCCTGTAGTGGACGGGATGGGTGCCGGAACACCGACCTGCTTGCCGGTCACTGCAGTAAGAACATTGTTCACACCATCGTAGAAAGCGGGGACATAAGCGTATCCCAATGCACTGCCGCCGATAATGGCAGCGAGGACCACGGCAACGACAACGCCGGTCTTAGACTTCTTTTTGGGCTTTTTGGCGGGGACGTTTCCGTTGGGACCCACACCCTGCATCTCTGCAGGAGCAGTCTTGCCGTGCTTCTTGTCGGCGGGAGGATTCTTTTTGTTTTTACCCTTGTGGAACATCCGCTTCTTGTCCGGCACTTCCTGTTCAGCGGCGGGAGCTTGCGCGGCGGGTGCGGGTACGTCCTGTGCAGGCATATTGGCAGGAGTGTTTTCCTGCACATCGTAGTTCTGCTGAATCGGTGCGTTCTGATGTTGCATACTGGGGACGGGAGTGTTCGGCTGCGTGAACGACTGCTGAGGTTGTACAGGCATCTGCATCTGCGGCTGCTGGTATGACGGCTGAGCGGGTTCCTGAACCGGTGCAGCGGGCTGCTGTACCTGCTCCTGAATCGGCTCAGGCTGGTGTGTACGGGGCTTTACAGGAGCCATACGCACAATGGTGGGTGCGGGATTCTGTGCGGTGGGGGCGGGGTTCATGACTTGATTTTTGGCGATAAGGGCGTCAACCACTTCCTGCTTGACCTTTCGCACCGTGCCATCCGGAAGGATGACGGAACGGTCTGCATAAACATCGACCTGAACTTTTTCGCCGTTGTAGGTCGCAGTGACCTTGCCAACGGGCTGACCGAGATTTTGTGTATTATCCATTTGAATATCTCCTTTGCAAAAAAGCTAGTTGAATTTGAATATCGAAGAGATTGCATTTGCCGTGCCCCGCACAAGGATATCACCCACAGCGGAGACATACGGCAAAAGGAATCCACGTTGAATATGTCCCGTGGCAACACCGATGGCAAACCATGCAGCAAGCCCCAAGAACAAAAGCCAGATAAAAGCGTAGAAGAACACGCCAAATTTCGCGAGAAAAATCCAGAATCCACCGGAATCCGATTTCCGATTGTTGCACTTAGGACACGAAGCTGTAAGATTTTGAAGGTTATTGATGTCGCCGTCCGGAACCAAAATGCGGTAAACCCGGTTTTTATTCGCAAGGTTGACAGAGACGATGTGGTCTACCTGCATCGTCTTTTTCAACATGATGCGCCCGCAATAAGGACAGAGATAATATTTGCCCATAATTCCGGGATGGGCGCGAATGTATTGATAGCGGTAGTCGTCCGACCGCTCATATTTCGGCTTTCCGGACATAGGCATCACTTGCAGGAAGTGGAGTTTGCCCAAGGATGCATCGGCGGCTTATGGCGGGTCGGGAATCCTTCAGGGAGATGGTCCGGGAACTTCAATCCGTCAGACTGTGTACCGCTATTCAGCTTCTCCCATTCATGTACCCAGGCAGCGAATTCCAGACCGTGCGTCCGCTCCCAAATGGAGAGGTCACCATAAGAGATGCCCCCAAGATTTGCGAGTTTGGCACGCATATTGAGTTCGGCTGCGTTGGTAGCGACACGGTTGTTTTCTTTCATTTTTGCTTCCTCACGTTTCGTTTGTTCCCGCTCCATTCTTGTCCGTGCATTACTGCGTTGGGCTGCATTACGGCGGTTCTGGTTATAGCACACGGGACAATAAAGACGATTCCCTCGTGCTTCGATGGGTGCGCCACAGATTTTGCAATGTACGATTTTACCAATTTCGCTTGCCATAGAATTGCTCCTCCTTTAAGAGCTTGCGGTTATACTTGTATTCAGTACAACCATGATTTTGCGTGTGTCTTGGGAGCCTCGCAAAGCCATTCCTACCTCACGAAGTTCTACGGATATATCTCCAACAGCCCAAAAGGACCGTTCGATTCGATGAGTTGTATTCAATACAACCATGATTTTTGGGCGCAAAAAACTAAGCCTTACTGCAACAAAGACAGTAAAGATTCAATATCGCAACCCCACAGCAACGCTGACAAAGCGGTAAATGCACGGTGTTTCTTTTCCGAAAAATAGCTACTGTTGATACCGACCTGTTCCGCCAACTTGGCTTCATCGGTTCCATTCGCGCCATACTTCTCATTTACAACTAACATAAGTACGTCGTACAACTTCGTATCCCCCGGAAAATCCTTCACCAATTCGATAGCGCCGCGAATGAGTTGGGCATACTGGACAAGCACCTGTGCCTGATGGCATCGTGCATCGCTTTCCAGTGTATTGCCGCCCTGTGCGAGAATCCGCAAAGAACGGTTCTCGTCAGCAACGGACGGATTGACGATTCGGGAATATTCCCGCAGCAGCACCTCGGTGTTGTGGTAGAGATAAGCGGCTTCAGCCGTTTTTGCTTCTCCTTCGTTCGGTGCCAACTGCATAACCAGAGGTTTGATGGTGTCTCCGGCAATCGCCGTGACATCCTCAACGATAGAGTCGAAATTGTTGCGGATGGTGACTGCCGTAACCGGGTCACTATCCAGAATCGTTCCGCGCAGCATTGCCATGGCAAGACTGATGCGGCTTGGCTTGCTGGCAGGATTCATGAAAACCGCTTGATTCATGGCTTCATCAATTTCATCTACCAGCTGCTGGCAACGGGCAAAGAACAGCTTTCTCATTTCAAGTCGAAGCTGAGGCTTGCACCCGCCCATGGAAGACTCGAGAATGCGCTGGATGTTGTTCATCCGCCAAATTGATTCGTCCTCATTTTCTTCCTTCAATTTTTCAATAAGAGCGTCGATGTCCTGTGCTTTCAAAAGCCATTGAAGAGCCGGATAACAGAGCAGAGCAATCACAACGAACTTTTCTTCCGACCCCTTGCAAGCCATGCGGTTTGCATGACGAGCAAAGACCCTCGACCGGTTCGTGCCGTTGTATTCGATGAATGTGCGTCTGATATCCACTACGATTCCCTCCGATGACAAAACCGAACTCAGAAAATCTTTGAGTTTGGCGTCGGTAACTGCGATTTCGATGTTATTTCCCGCTTGCATCCTGTTCTCCCCTTTCTTCTTCATTCCATTCCTTCAACAGGCTGTTCAGTTCCGTCAATGCGGCGTTGCGAACACTCCCGCAAAGCAAACCGTCGTTAAAGAACGTAAGGTGATATCCGCGTTCTTTGCAGAGGTCATACAGCTTTTGACAAAGCTTGAAGTTGTGTATAGGGATTTCACGCCCGCTGGGCAATTCATGTACAGGAAAACTGCCGCCGATGCTCATACCATAAACGAATGTTCGATAGTTTTCGGCATCCCTCTCGTTCGATGTGTAAACCAGAATCTCACGATTGAACGGAAGTTGCCTCTCTTCCCCGTCCGCTGCGCCAAGCACGTAGATGAGTTCGTTCAAGAATGCTTCCCCCATCGTCTTATTGTCCGCTTTCTCGTACACCATGTTGTGCGGTTTGACGGTGCGTTTGCCCAATTCCGAAAAGAGCACTTCACTGCGAGTTACGCTCATAGGAACACCATAAACACGTACCTGCTCCAAATACATCACGATAGCTTTCTTTTTTGTCATTTGATAATCCTCCGTGTTGTGTCGAATGTTATTTTTCTTGTAAAAGTTGGAAGAAGTTTCGTGCTAATTTCAATGTTACGCAATTCGCACAAACGCGCAAGCTATTTTTTAGAAGAAAAACTATATCTTGTGTTCATGATTGACATTATACCACAATATATAGTGTTTTTCAATAAAAATATCGAATCTGACCACAATATGTTGTGCTTAGCAATATTTTTCCCCATATATACAAATTCAAGGCCATTTATTGCTTTTCTGCAGTATCGACGTTTTTTGTGGAAAATTATGGTATATTAAGTGATAAACGATGCGCCAGAGGGGGTAATTCAGCTTTCAGCAAAATTCACAATTGTATTAAATGCGACTTTTTGATATAATAAAGTCATAAAGGTGTTGCCACCCCTAACCGGAACAGAATTGAGGTGATTGTATATGGTAACTCCTAAAATAAACGAAAACAATTATCGACAGTTTGTAGAACAGATATCCGAGTCAAGAAAAGCGTGGGCTAAAAACGTTTCTGACAGTGCAATCATAATCATGGAACGGCAGCGACATCTGATGGGATTATCGCTAATGAAATTTTACGGTGAACTTCTCGGTTGTCCGATGAATATACGCACCTATCGGAAACTCGTTAACCGTGAGATTCCTGTACCGCAGGATTTACTGTTGTCGTTTTGTTTCACATTTGAATATGACCTCGGCAAGTTCGAGAACGTTTCCAAACTTATTGACAGTCAGGACTCTTTTGGCGATTATCAACAAATCGGTGCCGCGATAGAAAGCCTTGGTAAAGCCGGTGTCTATCAACTATCCGAAGCAATTCAAAAATTTTGCACCGATGCCACCTTGTACAACAGGAGACGTTGTGCAGAAATCTTAACCAAATTTGCAGAAAATTTAGAGTATAGAGATAACGCAAGCGTCAGTCCAAAAGAAATAAGCGATATGGCTGATTCCGTCAACAAAGCGGCTGACGAAGCACTCGCTGAATTCGCAAGAAATAATGAAAAAGAAGCTTCTTCTGATGATGTGGTACTCGACTTTTTAATGAAAGACAAAAAAGAAGAGCATTGATATATTGTTTTCGCACAAAAATACCGCTACACCCTATGCCGGATGTAGCGGTTTGTTTTTTAGAAAAAAGCGTCAGCAATGGAAAGCAGCTGATTCATATGCCCTTCGTCCGGTACGGTAGGCTGTGCGGTCACGGGAACGGTGGGAACATACGGAACAAAGCTTGGCTGCGGTTCATGAACATGCTGTACGGGAACGGGTTCTTGAATAACGGGCGCAGGAGCAGGCGCTTGTACAGGCAAAACTTCCCGTTGCGGTTCAGACGCATGGATTTCTGATTTCGAGAAATACCGGTTCAGAACCGATTCCATCGAATCTTCTACGGCACGGCGAATATCGGTCTCCGATACATTGGAAACACCGGATTCTTTTGCCTGACTCAGCAAGGCGTTCGTTTTGAGGGAATCGAGCAGTGCATCCACGATAGTAGGTGTACGCTTTCCGTACCCTGCATTCTTCAAAATCTCATAGGCTGCTTTCTGTCTCGGGTCGGTTAGGTCAAACATCACCGGCAGCCGAATCTGATTCGGATTAGCTTTAGGCAAGGCAGTTCACCTCGCTTCAACGGTTTTCAGCTGCCAGCTTACTCTCCGCCATCATTTTGAATCCTACTGCGTTAGCGCGAGGGTCTTCCACGAACAGGTAATCATCCCGACCCAACTCACTCTCGATGACAGGGCGCATCAGGCAGGAACCGCCACCGATAAACACGGGATACGAAAGGGTCAAATCAACACCCTTCTCCTTCAGTGTCCGGATAAGGGTTTGGGCATAGGAACGAGCAGTGTTATGAACCAGTTCATTGATTTCACGACCGGGGTTATACCCTCTGCGCAGGACATTATCAATGCTGTAGTCGTCCATATCCAGCTGGAACCGGTTACGGACTGCACGCTGTACCTCGTCGTACATCTTGATGACGCCGGTGTTGAAAGATTCGCAGAAAGTCATATCCACCTGACCGCCGCGAGAGAACTTCACAACGTCGGTAGTATACCCACCAATATCGATGATGTAGGTGTATGCCTCGGGGCGAGCCATGATTTGCGCCATATACGGGGCGATGGCGGCAACGCCCTGCGGGAATACGAAAACACGGGCAACGCGAATCTCAAAGGTGATGTCATTGTAAGTGTACTCGACCCTGCGTCCGTCACGACCAAAATAACTCTGGTATTTCGGGGCGAGGTCGTGGATATGCGTCGGGGGCAGACCCATCGCGAGACAGATATCCTGACGGATGTTCTTCTGACCGGGACGAATCATTCCGCTTGCCTGAAACTCCTTGGCAATGGCAAAGAGAGTCAGGATATAAAACGACCAGTCGGATGTTTTGTCATACATATACGGGACGCGGGACTGAGTCAGCGTATAGTAGTTGCCTTCATAGCAGAGCGTGTCTGCCTTGATAGCGGGAGGGATGTTGCCGTGGCAAATCAGACCGGAATTGAACGGTTCGGTATGCGGGGTCTTGATGTTCTTGTTTCCGGTGTCCACTGCAACGACCAGAAGATTAGCCATAATGATTACTCCTCACTGTTTTCAGCGTTCACAGAACGCCAGATATTTTGCGGTAGCCAATGCCAGCTTACCGTATTCGCTGTCCACCTTCGTGGTAACGAACCTGACACTGACTTTCGTCATAGACTTCCACGCCAGCTCAATGTATTTGCGGCGCGAGGGAGACTTGCCATCGAGAAGGCGGTTAGCATTCTCATTCATAATTTTGGCAACCACGGGTTCGGTATAGATAACGGCATCCCGAATTGTATGTTCATCCAGAGCGAGGAGCATCTCAATCGCACCCATCAGAGCGTACTCTTCCGGGTCGGTAGTCTTGCCGCACTTGGAGGATTGCACGAAATCCTTGCCCATATCAATGCATAGTCCATAGGAACCCATACCCTCATCGGTGTTGTATCGGGCAAACAGGAATACGTTTGCTTCCTCTGCCCCCACCTTGCGAGGTACAGAACCGTAAGCGGCAACGCTTTCGGTGAACTTGGGACCGTTCATACCCGCAGGCCATGCAGGTGTTTCCATCTGTTCGGGTTCCTTGTCGGGGATAACCATCTCGCCCACCGGCTCATGATATTCGGTATCCTTTTCAGGTTCCTTCTCCGCAGTATCGAAATCTGCCTCGGGCTGCGGAGGAATAGCGGCAGGCTCACGGGCATGTACATCCTCAGGCTCGGCGACAGGCTCGTTTGAGACAGGAACAACTTCTTCGTTTTGAGACATCACAGGCTGCACAGGAACGGTTTCGTTCTGAACGCTCTGGGCGTCTGCTACCGTGTCCTCAAACTCGATATCAAGAGGGATGTCATCAATGATATCAACGGTATCAACGGTATCGGACACAACGGGAGTGACCGTTGACGCGGGCGCAGAGGCTGCTGTGGGCTGTGCAGGAGTGGGGTCGGCAGGAATATCGAATGCCTCGTTGCGTACCGCAGAAGGCTCCTGCGTGGGTGCTGCAGGGGTCTGGGGAACTTCGGCTGCGTTCTTGTCTGCAATGGTTTTTTCGCGGACAGGGCGCTCCTGCTTTACCTTCTTGTGGGAGTGTTTGAACAGATTCTGGACAAAAGGATTGCTGTCTGCAATAGCGTCGATATCTGCCTTAGCAGCGGGCTTCTCGGCGACTTTTGCTTCGGATGCGTCGAGGCCCTGTTTCGGAATCATAACAATCGGTTCCTCCACGTCGTCCACATCGTAATCGTCATCGTACACATGGTACTTCTCAACGGCAGATTCTGCTGCCTGCTTTACCTTGCGCTCGCGCTCGGCTTCTTCCGCTTTGCGCCGCCGTTCCTGGTTTGTCTCGTATGCGCGGCTTGCCTTGGCGTTGTCAAGACGCGCAAAGATGTCATTCAGATTGTTAGGCATTTACGGATTCCTCCTCCATCGGCATTGTATCTGTCTCAGCCTCATTCTCTTCCTCATCCTCTTCGGGGTGAACCGTTGAGATGGAACTCTTAAAGCAAGACGGCCAAACACAATACTCTCGATTGTTGCCGCGCCACGGGCAGTTGATTTCCGTGCAGACAACGCGGGCTTTTCTTTCCTCCATATTGACTGCAAAAGCACCGCCGCGTTTCGCACGAATCTCGGTACGGCGTTTATCATTCAGCTTTTCGTATCCGCGTTCTACAGCTTCCGGGGTGATGCCGAGCGTAGCAGAAATTTCATCAGTCGTGTGGTTCTGCTTTTGCAGATTCTCAATCTGCTCAAGCAAGGTCTTGGTCATTTTCGGGTGTGCGCGAAGTTCTTTGAACTGGTCCATGAATATAAAATGCCTCCTATCTTTATCGGGCAAGACGCTTCAAGCGTTTATAAAAGAAGTTCTTTTTCTTCCAAGGGACATCTTGGGCAACAAGGGGTGATTCGATGAATTTCAGCTTCTTAAGCATCGCCATCATTTCAGCTTGCTCGTGTCCGGCAAACAAGCCGACGGTTTCGGGAGCCGACAAGCTGATAAGGAAATCGAGCATTGCGGTGGCAATACCAAGCTTACGATGCGAAGCGTCTACCGTGAGACTTTCGATATACAGGTGTGTAGTGATGGGAAGAACCATCGCAACGCTGTCAAGCTTTTCACGTTCGCAAAGCGTTTCCACTTCGGAGTTTTTCTGGCACAGATAGTTGATAGCCAGCTGCTTTGCCGGAATAGGATTCTGTTCCGTGGCGTGCATGGCTTCGATGGGCAGCTTCTTCGTGGGGACCTGCAGGACGTGGGCTTTCACGGATGCAATCTCTTTCGTGCCATCCATCGCCTTACAGACGATTTCGGTGTCAGACAAAAGGTTGCATTCACCAAGCCGACCGCAGCGGTCCTCATACAGAGCACTGCTCGTATCCGCCAGAACCACAATAGGGGTAAAGGACTTGTCGATAATCGTGACTTTCTTTTTCATCGCAGATGCCTCCCTCACTCACAGCAGAACTTACGTTTGGAACCGTCGAAGACCACGACCATCGAAGGACGGGTTCCACCGGCGCTCGAAGCCCCATGCTGACCGTACTCCGCGTAGGACGGGAGCAAACGATTCACGAACTTGACGCGCTCCGGCAAAAATCTTACCCTGACGCCGGGTTTCAGGTAGATGTTTTCCTGAAACCACCGGGAATCCGTTGAGACAGGCAGCAGCATAACCACCGTAGTCCCCTTCTTCTTTGCCTCGAGACTCCCCTTCTTTACCCAGCGGCGGAGATTCGCAGCGCCACTCGGCGGGCAGCAGAACACCGTATGCCCTTTCCAATCCTGCGCAAGACCATTATCCTGCGCCGTAAAGAACTTCTGACACTTGGCATTTTCGGGTCGAGCACAAGCATCGAGGGTGAAATGATATTTGCGGTCGAGTTCCCGGAAGAGTTCGTCGGGAGTTTCCCACTCTCCTGCGATGGTAAGGCTTACGTTGCGGCTTACACTTTTTGTGGACTTGTCGTTCATAGGACGCTCCTTTGTGATGAATGATGTGTACTGAATACAAGTATGATTTTTTACTACAAAAAGAGTAGCCCTGCGGAAAACTGTACCGCAGCGGCGCTCTTTTTGTCCCTATACTTGTATTATCTGCAATTCGCACATTTCCGCAATAGGAAATTTGAAAAAATGCGCTGTTTCTGAGATTTTTTAAAAACAAAATGTGTCATTTGCCTGTTTTCCCGCCATAGCCGCAACCTTTCGACTCCAGACACGACTGGTTCTTTAGTTTCCTGAGAACCCGAATGTGATATGGCTTGTTTTCGGTGTGACGTGAACTGTTGTCTGTATTTCAAGACCATATTCATTCTGAATTTTGACAACACTGTTCCCTACTTCGATACCCGTCACATTGCCCTCAACCGACACGGCACAGACATTGTTTGACTCGTTCTCATAGGAGTAATTGGTTCCGTCCATACCGAGTTCAAGATTTTTCACATCGGTGTAGACATTGAGTTTTTTCGTCTCGCCGATTTCAACATACAGGTCATCAGCAAACAGTTGAGTGGGCACCTCGGTGACCTTGAGGTTCACGATACTGGACGGTCCTTTATCGGAACGAATGGTTATTGTCGTATCGCCGGGGTTGACAGGGATGATGTTGTTGTTTTCATCAACGCGGGCTATCTCGGTATCCTCTACCGAGATAGTCACAGTACCCGCATCCGCACCTTCCGGCACAGGTGTATAGCTGACTGGAACGAGGGCTCTCTTTGTGGATACAACAATATCCTCAGCCTGAAACCCCTGTAGAGGTTCTACTACATTCACGACAGCCCCTGCTGTAAGGCGTTTATTCTGGCTCGTAATAGTGATTTCGGCTGTTCCGGAACGATTTGCTGTAAGCATTCCGTTCTGGTCAATGGACACCACACTATCCGCCGAACTCTCATAGTACATTCCCTTCCGTTTGAGAATGGTATCGAGCTCATCCCCCGTTAATGTCGTGCCGTCACGCAAAACGCCCGTAATCTCTACTTCCTTGCTTTCACCAGGCTGGAGTGTGATGGGGCTCGGGAGAGAAATCGAGGCAAGCGCTTTCTTGTTTCCGCAGCTGCACAACATTATGGCAGCGCACGCCGCGACGCATCCCAACACGATAATCTTCTTGATGTTTCTCACCGGTAATTGTTCCTTTCTGCAATGATTTTGCAGGTTTTTTCCTTGTTCTGCCTGCATTTTCCATTATCCGCAATTCGCACATTTTGGCAATTCCCTGACACAAAAATTCTCATTTTATACAAAAAAAGCCGCCCCTCTTTTCAGAGAAGCGGCTTTGTCGATATTATCTTGCGTTACATTTTTTGCTCTTAGCACATCAGCGGTTGCCACTCGCCCCATTCGCTCGCATCCTCGTCCGAAGACTGAGAATACGTTTTGGTCGCGCGGTCGATGTTATCCTTTTTTGTGCCTCCAAACAAAAAGCCGGAAACAAGCGCTATGCATATTGCACCTGCATACAAAGCGGCGGAAAAGCGTAAGTTGATTTTTTCTCGTGTCATTTTGTACTCCTTTTTTTGACGCAAAAAAGCGGACCTCCCGAAACAGGAAAGTCCGCCTTTAAGCGAAATTGTGAATTGTACGAAAGGCAAAAAACCTTTTCGATTTGGAATGGTATCTATCGTACAATACTCATTCTACTTGGTTCGCACATTTTGGCAAGAGAAAAAGTCGCTGCCCCCAGCATAGGCAGCGACAAAATTGTATGTCATCTATCGTACATTATTATTGCGCATTTGCGCATCTTGCCAAGATATGACACTCAAGCCTCGCAAAGTCGGAATTAGGCTTTCTTGCCGATTTTGTTTAGAAAGAAAGCAACGAAAAACAAAGGCCACAAAGCGATTCCGATGACTGCGTTGATACATTTGCCTTTTTTGTACTCAAGATAAACCATGGCAACACCGACAGCATCATAGACGGTGAAAGCCAAAAACAGCAAAATCAGATTCTTAATCATGATAGCCTCCTTTCTTTGGGAACAAATCATCAATATAAAGCCAACGGGTAATTTTAGTAACTTTTGCATAGTTACTCCAGTTGCGGACAAAGCCGTTTTCTGTAAGTTTTACTGTCAGCCAGCAGATTCGACCTTTATCTATTATACTTTGAGTATCGGTAAGCACAATCCTGTTTTTCTTTGGCTCTTCATCAGCATGGTGCCACAGGCCCTTCAAGAACTCATAGATAGCCCACTTTGCACCATCCTTAAATAATTCTGCACCAAACTCTTGACAGAAATGATGCTGACCATCAACCTCTGTGTCTTCATTATAAGACATTATAGGCAAATCTTGTTCATACAAGTCTGCTGTTTCTCTTGCAGCTTCTTCTATTTTCTTATCGTCTATCATAATCTACCCTTTCTTTTTCTAAGTTCTAACATACTCCTAGTTCTACGGCTTTCCTTGCCACTATGATGATAAAGACTCTCTGGAACCTGGTCATTACTTTTGTATAGACTATCTTCTTCATTGAGTGCCTTAACTACTTCTTCAATCGAGACTTCTTTAAATGATACACCAGTTGGTATTACAATTATCTTTGCAGCGTCTCTAATCATTGCTCACCTCCTTCCCATTCATCGGTAGTACCCACGAGGAGCTTAGTCTGGTCGTTATAAGGAAGGATAATTAAGTTAACCAAATCTTCATCTTTAGACGCACCCATTGGAGTAGCACCATACTCATCAACATAAGAAACGAAACTTGCTTGCCATATAGAGCCTTCACAATTCCGTATCTTCCAAATACATCTGTCAAATGGCTTAAACTCGCACTTTGTCAAACCCAACTTTTTTCATTTCAAAAAACTTGGTGAAAATTTTCTCCATATATTTTACTA
>OQVR01000192.1_pt1 | contig 25342 bp, 23 predicted proteins | sample 1691521 | NCBI WGS metagenome assembly OQVR01 (sample SAMN03418256, study PRJEB22391) | human gut metagenome | biome: human-gut; feature: organic feature; material: feces | host: Homo sapiens | place: Tanzania | collected 2013-01
AGGCAGTTTGACTTCTTGATTGAGAGAGTTTGATAGGCTTATGATATGTTGGATATACCCCTGTTGCTAATGAATGGTGCCGTCATAGCGTGAGTTCAACACCCAGTTTGCATCAGAATATTTCCCTATCAATTCTGCATCCTTGATGGCATCAAGCTGGCGCACATACTTGTGTCTCAGACTGACATCTATGGTTTTTTCATCCTTGTCGCAGCTGTTGAATTCCATCAGCGTGGCTGTGGAAGCTGATTCATCCACAGGTCCGAAGCCTTCTGAAGGAACACCTTCCAGAGTGCAGTTCAGCAACACACACTCTGCATCCGGATAGTTTTTTCCCCTTGTTGTCTGGCAGACGGGCTATCACGGCATCATTGCCCAATCCCCTGAAGGTGCAATCGTTGAATACGTTGCCATGATTCTCCTTGGTGTTTCTTATCCACATAAAGGCGCCATAGCTGGAAAGAGTGCAATGATTGAAATACGACGGTCCTCTGCCCAGAACCGTATCCCCTCCTCCATCAATGACACAGTTGAGCCAGTAGGCTGACCCATTCGCCTGAAGGGCATCGCCGTCACCAACCACATGTACGTTCTCTGAATAATTCCTCTCCCCATTGAGCAGAAATCCCTCTGCCTGTCCCTTACAGTCTGTCTTGAAGGTAATGTTCCTGAAAATCATATCTGCGCAATTGTCGGCAGCTACAGCAGCACGGCGCGACGGGAATGTGCCCTTCAGCTCGTTGGTTTTTATGTCAACAGGATGAGGGTTGAAGACCTCGTTGTTGGGATAATGCACCAATACGCCATCCATCGATTCTCCTTGGATTGTGACAAACCGCTTGTTGCGGAAATACACCAGTTCCTCATAATCCCCATTCTTCACAAAAACCGTCTTCCTGCAGGTCTCCGACGGCAACGAGTCTGGCATCCAGTCCATTGCACCTTGCAGGGTGGAGAAATCTCCGCTACCGTCAGCAGCCACTACAACACAGGATTTATCCTTTGAGGGAGCAGACTGCTTGGTGGTAAACGTCCATGTCCGCTTGCCATTCCATCCTTCTACTACGCCCTTGCCTATCTTTATCTCATACTCATGTCCGTAATCCAACATATTGTTATGCAGATAAATAGTGGCCTTATTGCCATGGCAGATGACAGGATAGAAATGGAAGGCATCAGAGAACCCGCCAATGATAGTCTTCTGATACCGGCGCTTGTCTTCTTTGGCTGCTCCCGACGGAGTGCCGGGACGCGTATTCCGATTTGTGACATTCTCCATTTTATATACGTATGGGACCGGAGTATAGACAGCATTTGGATTCTTAGGCTGTCCTTCTGTAGGTCCTGCAGGAATCGCCATGTCTATTCTGTCAACTATCTTGTTGGTGGTTTTGTCCAGCACCGTGACGAGCCCCTTGCTGCCTGCCTTCACCGGTCTGTCAAACTCAATTACGAGGTGTGTGTCAATATTGATGTCGTGAGCGTTCTCCTTGGGATAAAAGCCGACAGGAGATTGTGCCATGAGGTTCATACATGCGATAACCCCAGACAGAGTGATAAAGATTCGTTTCATATCCATTAGTTCTAAGTCTTTTTTTTACTAATGCAAAAATACGAAATAAAACTGAAAAGATATGATTTGGAAGAGAAATATTATTCCTCTCTCTGCCATATATCCTCTACAGCGGGAACAGCAGCGTGGTGATGAAGATGTTGGCAGCAAGGATGATGATGTTCATAAGCAGACCGATGCGCATGAAGTCGGTAAAGCGGTAGCCGCCCGGCACATATACCAGCATGTGGGTCGGCGAGCCGATAGGAGTGGCAAAACTGGAGCTGACGCTTATCATCAGGGCTATGATGAAAGTGAGCGGGTTTACACCTATCGACGTGGCGGCAGCTACTGCTATGGGATAGAACATCGCTCCGCACGCCGTGTTGGAGATGAATTCCGTGGCGAAGGTGCCTACAAGGCAGATTGCCGTCAGCACTACATAAGGATTGGTGCCGCATACGCTGAGCAGTCCGTCAGACATCATGGCTGCCAGTCCGCTGTTCTCTATAGCCTTGCCGAATGCCATACTGCAGGCAAAGATGATTACCACACGGAGGTCGATACTGCGGAACGCCTGTTCGGTGGTGCAGCAGCGGAACAGCAGCATGGCTCCTGCTGCAACCAGCGCACTCTCGAAGAGCGACATTATGTTGAATGCCGACAGGGCTACCATGGCTATCATTATTATGGTAGAGACGATAGTCTTCTTGCCCTGCTCGGGATTTATCTCCATATCCATGATGGAAGGTTCAAGACCGGTTCTCTTTGCCAGCGCCATCACTTCGCTACGTTGTCCTCCCAGCACCAGGGTGTCGCCTCCCAGCAGAAAGTCGTCGTTGGAGATATTGTTGTTTATCTCGCCGTCGAAACTTATCACACCCAATATCGGCAGGTCGGTCTTCAGGTCGCCGATGGTCTGTCCCACAAGATGGCTCTTTGCCGGAACCTTGAGTTCGGTGGATGCTCCCTGTACATTGAGCTTCTCATCGGCAGACACTCGTGTGGGCAGCAGCTTCTGCATGGCGAGCATCGACAGTATGCCTACGGCGAGACAGAACAGTCCCACGCCGGTAGTGACAAAGATGCTGAGGTGGGTGCCGGGATGATCCTCCATATACATGCCTGAGATTATAAGGTTTGGGGGCGTTCCTATCAAGGTGCATATTCCTCCCATGCCCGAAGCATAGCTCAATGGTATGAGCAGTTTGGAGGGAGCTATGCCGAGCTTGTGGCTCCAGTCTTTCACTATGCCAATAAAGAGTGCCACCACGGTGGTGTTGCTAAGGAAAGCACTCAGCAAGGCAACGGGAGCCATCACCCTGACTATAGCTCCGGAGAGACTCTTCGGTGAACCCATCAGGTTTTTCACTATCCATTGGGTAACGCCGGTGTAGGTCATGCCGGCTATTACTACAAAGAGCACGGCTATGACGAGCACACTCGTGCTGGAGAATCCTGCCATGCACTCCTTGGCGTCGAGCACGCCGGTAAGTATCATCAAGGAGGTAGTTACAAAGAATACCAGCCACGTCTCCAGCTTGGTAAATATCAGCGTCAGAAACATGCCAAGTATCAGCACTATGGTTATCCACGCATTGGCCGTAAGACCCAAGAAAACTATATTTTCCATATCCATAAAAAATGTATTTATTTGCCTTTATATTCTATCATTACCATCGTTATGTCGTCGCTCTGGGAAGCTGCTCCGGAGAAGGACTTCACGTTGCGGTATACATATTCCACATAGTCTTTCGCCGTTTGCATGCCATCGTTCCGTGCTGCAGCAAGGGCTTCCAGCAGGCGGTCGTCGCCATACAGCTCCTTGGTGGTGTTTTCTGCCTCGGTAATGCCGTCGGTATAGAGGAAGAGCGCTTCGCCCGGCTTCATGACGGTCTCTTGTGCCCGGTAAGGGAAGCCTTCGAATATTCCGACGGCGATGTTGGTTTCCACCTTCTCAAAGCTCACCTTGCATGTACCATCCTCTTTGATGTGACGCATCACGGGAGCATTGTGACCGCAGTTGCAGAAGCGCAGACACCCGGTACTGATGTCGAGCACGCCGAGCATCATGGTGCAGAACATGTTCTGGTCGTTGCCTTCCGAGAGAGCCGTGTTCAGAGCCGTTGCAATCTGCGAAGGGTTGTCTTCGTGGAGCGACACGTTGCGGAACAGAGAGCGCAGCACAGCCATGAACAATGATGCCGGCACGCCTTTACCCGACACGTCGCCAATGCAGAAGAAGAACTTACCGTCGCGTATAAAATAGTCAAACAGGTCGCCACCCACTTCCTTTGCAGGCACCAGCATGCCGTATACATCCAGCTCCTTTACGTCGGGAAAGGCAGGATAGAGCTTTGGCAACATGCCCTTCTGTATTGTGGCGGCAATGTTCAGTTCGCCCTGCATCATGGCTTTCTGTGCGGCAGCCTTTTCATAGCGGTCGATGACCTTCATAAGCCTCCAGCACACGAAGCCGAAAATTATCATGCCGAAAAACATATTGAGCAGCATGCACATCTTCACCTCATCCACATGGGCATAAACGTTCTGCGCCGGGAAGTCGATAGTAAGAGTCCAGCCGGCTTTCCTTACGGGAGCATAATATATAAGGTGGGTGCCACCGCCACCTTCATAGGAACTTGAGCCGCGACGTGCCACCTTCATCTCCGTAAAGATGCGCTTGTCCATCTGCACGTTAGATTCTGCCATCAGCCTATCGAAAGTCATCTTCAACACATAGTCGGGATTGGGATGCGAGACGAACTTGAAAGACTGGTCCATCAGCGTTACCACGGCATCGGGATATGGAGCCGCCTTGCTGATATAGCCGTTAAGCTGTTCGAGCGAGATGTCGCAACATATTACTCCCATGAAGCTGCCATCCTTGTCGTAGAAGGGCATACTATAAGGAGCAAGCAGTATGCCGTTTGCCGCACGCAGCGGATGCGCCCAATAGCCTTTGCCACTCTTCTTTGCGCCTTCATACCATTCCGTATGGTTGTATTGTGCCAGCGAAGATGCCTCCATGCCATAATGGCGGAAGCCTTCTCGCTTGCTGCCCTGACAGAATGTGACTGGTACGGCAATGCCTCTTTTCTTTACCACGTCGGGGTCAAAGGATATGACCACACCATAGAGATGCGGATTGTCAACCATGAAGCGGTCCATCACGGCATAGATGTCAGAAGAGAGAACATCAGGATTGGTGGTAGCAAGAGCTCTAAGATTGAGGGCAGACACCTCAGCTTCGGCAAGCAGCTTGTCTGTATGTTCAAGAAGATTGTCGAGGTCGCGTGTGGCTATCTGGTCTGCCACCACAAAGAACTTCTTCTCGCTGTATTTCAGGGCAATGCCGTTGCCTATGGTGAATACGGCAAAGAGCGTAAGCAGTATTGCCAGCGACATCTTTATTTTTGATACCTTATTCATCTCTCTATATTTTCTTTATCATTGTGAGCACGTTCTGCTCCCCCACTCTCTCATATTCCAGCTTGTCCATCATCTGACGGATAAGGAAGATGCCAAGTCCGCCAATCTGCCTTTTCTCTGCATCCGACGTGGTGTCCACCTCTGGAGCCTCAGCCAAGGGGTTGAAGGCAAAGCCGTGGTCAAGAAGACAGAGCTTCAGTTCGCGGCAGCCATCGTCAGCCGCAGCTACATCTGCCGTGATGGTCACGGGCATTCCTGTAGCCTCGCCATAGGCATAGTTCACGATGTTTGACACAGCCTCGTCGAGAGCCAGCTGCAACTGGAAGACAAGAGTCTGGTCGAGCTGAAACACCCTGCCCATCTGTACTGTGAAAGGTTCAAGAGCCGCCATCTCCGACAGACTATTGTTTATCGTAAGGGTAAGCATAACTATCTGAAATCAAAGAGAGACAAGAAGCCGGTGATGGTGAATACCTGCTTTACATCTGCCGTCATGCCTTCGATGATGACCTTGCCTCCGGCGGCGAGAGTGGCTTTGCGAAGAGTGAGGAAGAGGCGCAAGCCGCTTGAGGAGATGAACTCCAGTCGTTCGCAGTTGAGCACGATAGTCTTGTCGGCATTGTCAAGCAGAGGCTTCATGTCCGTTGCAAACTGTGTAGAGGCAACTGTGTCAAGGCGACCTGTAAGGACAGCCTGAATCTCATTCTCCTGATTGTTTATTTTAAGTTCCATAATTTAGTTGTTTTTTATTGTAAAGATTGTGATTTATAAATGTTTATAGCATAGTTTTTCTTTTCGCTTGTGTGGCAACAGTTTCATCACCTGTCGCACAACATGTTTTATAGCCGTTTATAGCCTATGCCAAGATATACATCACTAATTTAGTTGTCATTGCAAAAATACACATTTCCTAAAAACCAACAAAGCACAATGTGCATTTTTCTTTCAAAATAAAGCAAAATAATATTCTTAACCGAATGGAACAGTACAAAATAATGCTCTTTACAGGCAGGAAAGCATTATACTTATTTATATAAATATATACCTTATATATTATATGAAAGTAGTGTCACAAGTGTCATCTGCCGTAAAGTGAGACCTGTTAAAATCACAAGTGCCATAGATAGACATCGCAAATGCCATAGATAAACATCGCAAATGCCATAGATAGACATCGCAAATGCCATAGTTTACTTTTTGTATTAATCAACTTAGGCATCAGAACGGCGTAGACTGCTACTGCGATGAACAGGCGGAGGAGAGAATTACCCAATCAGAGTAAAAGCGGAACATTTGTCAAATTACCACAACGCAACTTTTCCAATCCCTGCCATTTCAAAACTTGCAGAGATTCCCATAGCCCTGAAAACTTTAGCTATAGTTGCAAAGGTAATGTTGTTTCCATTCTCAATACGAGACACTTGCGACTTCTTTACGCCAATCAAAGCACCCAGTTCTTCTTGTGTCATATTCTTTGACTGACGCGCTTTCTTGATAGCTTCACCCATCAGAAAGGCATTCATGTCAGATTCATATTGACTGCGCAACGGAGCACCTTTTTTGCCAAGGACCTTGTCCAAAGCCTCGTCCTCTGTGTAAAAATTAATTGCTGCCATTTTATTCCCTATTTTTTTGAATTAAAATATTCCGTTCGTATAGCTTCTGCTCTTTTTATCTCTTTAGATGGAGTTTTCTGGGTTTTCTTTATAATTCCATGGGTCGTTACAACAAGTGTACCATTTTCTGTATCCCAAAAGGCAAAGACTCTGTAAATTGAACCATTGTATTTTGTTCTGAATTCCCAAATATCACAGCCTTTCAATTTCTTGAAAATCTCATTGTCAATAACATATTTACTTTTATTTATATTGAACATGATTTTCTCTTTTACCTTATCATCTAAGGAATTGAGAAATTCAATAACTTCATCAGAGTATATAACTTTAAATTGTGGCCGTTCAAACATCTATCTTTATTCTTTTTACATATCGGCTACAGAATCATCAAGCGTCTTATGATGTTATGCTAAGCCGGAACCAATCTAATGCAAAAATACAAAAAAAGTTCGTATACATGTAAACTTCGGCAGCTTTTTAGCGTTTTTTAAGCGCATGATATGGAAACAAGTAAAATCAGAATTCACACAAAAGGCGAGCGCTGAGAACCGTGAAGTCGTCATCATCGTTTGATACATACTGGAACGACGGCTGCACAGACAGCCATTTGTTCAGTCTTCTCCTCCACGTCAGCTCCAGAGAATATTCCGTGCCCTGCTGGAAACGGGCATACTGGCCCGACACGCCACATTCGTTTGCTTCGTCCTGATATGCTCCACCTATTTCCCCATAGCGGTAGCAAGCGCTCCTGCGACTGGTGTTTTCGGAATACTGAGCCATACAGGAAACCTTTCTTTCGCCCGACTCCCACACGTTCTGCTCGCCATAGACCCACCATCCGCAGCTGGTCTTGTGCGCAGCCTCCTCTGCCGGAGCCATTTCCTCCTCCTCGTCTATAAGATACTGACGGGTATGGATGGCAGCACCGGCAAAATACCTTCCGCCACGATATGAATACTCCAGCTGGGAGATGTTGAAGATTCCGTCCTTCTTCGGGCGCACGAGGAAAGGATTGTCGTGGGCGGTCCATCCGTTGTAGCCGGAACCGTTGTAGATACTGTTGCGGAACGTCCATCCTCCCTTTGTCACATCGAAATAGACGGTAAGTCCCGACAGAGGATAGTTGGCAATGGGATAGCTCGCAGCCACCGTGGGGAAGATGCCGCAGGAGCTGTTGGTGAAGAGTGCCGTAACGTCAGACGTGAAGAAGTCCTCGTTCACATTCCTCACACCCACGAACAGATGCCCTGCCTTCCACTCATGCATATAGCCCAGCACGGCGATTGCGGCAAACATATTGTCAGCCTCGATGTTCGAGAAGCCCTGCCAGTCGCCGATAACGCTCTCGCTGGTCTTCGCCAAATGGAGCGTCGCCGCCTCAAAGGAACCCTTTCCACTAAATACCGGAACGCTGAGGTCCAGGCGCAGCTGGTTCACCCAGTTTGTCTTCTTGTTCATGTCCCACTGCCATTCCGTTATATAAGCTCCACTAAAGCACTGGGCATACGACAGACAGACGCTGACGCAGCCTAAGATAATAAGAAATATTCGTTTCATAATGTCTTGTATTCTGTATTTCGAGGGTGCAAAGATACAGAATTTTCCACACACCCCCAAAATACTTAAAAATAGGTATTTACATTTTTAAATCTCCTTGTATCATATCCACTTGTCTGCTGTTAAGCAAGTTGGACACTTGCGAAACTTTAATTAAAATTTTATTTCCAAAAGGTTAAAAGTGTTATCGGAACAAGCAGTTGGGAGAAAATTATGTAACTTTGCAGCAGAGAACAGTAACAATTTCAACAACATTAAACAAATTAAAAAGACATGATCAGACTGAATGTTTTTTTCGAACTTAAGGATGCAGCAAAGGCTGAGGAGCTGAAGGCTTTGTGCCGTGAATTGGTGGAGAAGTCGCTGACAGACAAAGGTAATGTGGCATACGACTATTTCGCGAGCGGCACACGCGAGGGCGTGATGATGATCTGCGAGACATGGCAGGACGAGGATGTTCTGAAAACCCACATGGCAGCAGAACATTTCACCACTCTGGTTCCAAAGATTGAAGCTCTCACCAAGGATGGACTGAAGCTGGAGAAATTCACATTCTAATCCTCCACACTCCTTGTAGCAGTTTCTTGCTTTACAGACAAAAGGTCATGAAAGTACAAATGCATAACTTTCATGACCTTATTATAATATATATCATTTGCTTTAGCAAACAATCATCAAATCTGTACTGACGAAATGTCAACGAGATTGTTCACTATGGCATAGATGGTAAGACCGGCAGGGGTGTGTATCTGAAGCTTGCGGGCGATGTTGCGTCTGTGGGTAATTACCGTGTTCGGAGAGATGCACAGATGGTCGGCAATCTCCTTGTTTGTCATTCCCTGCACAAGGCTTATCACAACGTCTTTCTCCCTTTCGCTCAACGTCTCATTGCCGTTCGGATTCTGGTTGAGCATGTTGGATATCTTTGCCGAAACATCGTCCTGCCTGCTTCTGCGCTCAAGGTGACGTATGGAAGGAATCATTATCTGCTCTTCCACTTCGGCATGCTTGGCAAGCCATTCCTCGTTGCTGTATATATCGCAAAGCGTGGCGGAGAGCTGATTGTTGTGAAGTCCGTCGCTTGGCAGATATTTGATGATGATGTTCTTCAGCTCACGAAGCTTCTGGTCGGTCTGTCCATGGTGTTTGGAAAAGGTTTCAATGTCATAGTTCTTTGTCGGCTCGCCTTTCATCAGCGACTCCACGTATGGGAACAGGAACTTCTCTTCATACTTCATGTGCTTGTTTATCTCGCTTGCATATTCATCATATAATTTGAGTATCAGACGGGCGAGGTTGTCGTTCTCGTCGAGAGCTTCCGTCAGCTCCTTGCGTATGAATGGCAGCTGGAAACCGAGATAGTATTCATGACTTGCATGAAGATAATGCATTACTGTAGGGATTGATATACGGCTATAGTCATCAAAGTTCTTGTATCCGTTGATGGCAAGGTTCACAATTGCGAGAAATGTGTATGTATCAACGTTTTGCGCCTCACAGACATCTCTCACCGTCTTGTCGCCGAAGCCCAGATTGATGCCGAAGCTACCAAGACTCTGCAGTATGTTGTAGTTGTCTTTTATCAGCGTGATGAGCTTGTCATCCGCTTCATATAATTTTTGACTTTTCATCTTTCCCTATTTATGATTAATCGTTTGCAAAATAAATACTTTTTTTTCTTCCGTGCAATAATCATTTTTAGGTATATTGGCTTTTAAAAAAGATTTAACACAAAAGGGGATTTTCTTGTTTGTCAGGATGGCTGTACAGGTAAACAAGAGTAGCATACAGCTTTGCTCATGGCAGAATACACAAAAAATCGGTGCCATATCTCTCGACACGACACCGATGGGAATCAATTAAAATCTGTACAAATGAAAAATCTTATTATTATTTGTCAAGTAAGATATCCATCATTTCGCATGCAGCCTTGGCTACAGATGTACCAGGACCGAAGATTGCAGCCACACCAGCCTTATAGAGGAAGTCATAATCCTGTGCTGGGATTACACCACCAGCTATAACCATGATATCCTCACGGCCAAGCTTCTTCAACTCCTCGATAAGCTGAGGGATGAGAGTCTTGTGACCGGCAGCAAGAGAACTTGCACCTACGATGTTAACGTCGTTCTCTACAGCCTCGCGTGCAGCCTCTGCAGGAGTCTGGAACAATGGTCCCATATCCACGTCGAAACCACAGTCGGCATATCCTGTTGCCACTACCTTGGCACCACGGTCGTGACCGTCCTGACCCATCTTCGCTACGAAGATACGTGGGCGACGACCTTCCTTCTTTGCAAACTCCTCAGTAAGCTCACAAGCCTTCTTGAAGTCGCTGTCTGTTTTACTTTCTGATGAATACACTCCTGATATAGTTCTAATTACTGCCTTATATCTGCCTACAATTTCCTCGCAGGCATCACTAATCTCACCAAGCGTACAGCGCAACTTAGCACACTCTACAGCCTTCTCAAGGAGGTTACCCTCACCTGTGCGAACACATTCTGTAAGTGCAGCAAGCGCTTCCTTACACTTCTCGTTGTCGCGATGAGCACGGAGTTCAGCCAAGCCTTCCTCCTGCTGCTTGCGTACTGCAGAGTTGTCAACCTCAAGGATGTCGATAGGATCCTCGTGGTCAAGGCGATACTTGTTTGTACCTACGATAGTCTGGGAACCGCTGTCGATACGAGCCTGAGTGCGGGCTGCAGCCTCTTCGATACGCATCTTTGGCACACCTGTCTCGATGGCCTTTGCCATACCGCCGAGCTTCTCAATCTCCTGGATATGCTCCCAAGCCTTGTGAGCAAGTTCGTTGGTCAGGCTCTCTACATAGTATGAACCTGCCCATGGGTCGATATGCTTGCAGATCTTTGTCTCGTTCTGGATATAGATCTGGGTGTTACGAGCAATACGTGCCGAGAAGTCTGTAGGCAAGGCGATAGCCTCGTCAAGAGCATTAGTATGCAATGACTGAGTATGACCGAGGGCTGCTGTCATAGCCTCGATACATGTACGGCCTACGTTGTTGAACGGATCCTGCTCTGTAAGCGACCAACCTGAAGTCTGAGAGTGGGTACGCAGCATGAGCGACTTGTCGTTCTTCGGATTGAACTGCTTGATTACCTTTGCCCAAAGCATACGTGCTGCACGCATCTTGGCAACCTCCATGAAGTGGTTCATTGAGATTCCCCAGAAGAATGACAGACGAGGAGCGAAAGCATCGATGTCGATACCTGCGTTCACACCGGCACGAACATACTCAAGACCGTCGGCGATGGTATAAGCCAACTCGATGTCTGCTGTAGCACCAGCCTCCTGCATGTGGTAGCCGGAGATAGAGATAGAGTTGAACTTAGGCATCAGCTTAGATGTATAACCGAAGATGTCGCTGATTATACGCATTGAGAATGCTGGTGGATAGATGTATGTGTTACGCACCATGAACTCCTTCAGAATGTCGTTCTGGATTGTACCAGCCATCTCCTCAAGCTTTGCGCCCTGCTCCAGTCCGGCAACGATGTAGAATGCCATGATAGGAAGAACGGCACCGTTCATTGTCATAGAGACAGACATCTTGTTCAATGGAATGCCACCGAAGAGCACCTTCATGTTCTCAACGGAACAGATAGACACACCTGCCTTACCGACATCGCCGACTACACGAGCATTGTCCGGGTCGTAGCCACGGTGTGTAGGAAGGTCGAATGCAACAGAAAGACCCTTCTGTCCGCTGGCGAGGTTACGGCGATAGAATGCGTTACTCTCCTCAGCTGTAGAGAATCCGGCATACTGACGGATTGTCCAAGGACGGAACGGGTACATCATACTGTAAGGACCACGCAGGAAAGGTGCCAGACCGGCTGTATAGCCAAGATGCTCCATGCCCTCAAGGTCTTCCTTCGTATATACAGGCTTTACCTCAATGTGTTCAGGAGTTTTCCAATTTGCCTTGATGCCGTTGTCTTTCTGCCAAGCCGCACCGTCAACATCTTTAATTCCTGAAAATATATCTATATCTTTAAAATTCTTTCTCATGATGATATTTATTTTTGAGTTTCAATACGGAGAATCATATAAATTATATTCCCAGTTTCTCGTTATACTCTTTCAATGTCTCAAGCACGTTGCATTTTACATGAACGAAGTTCTCTATGCCGGCAGCCTTGAGTTCCTCCATACATGCAGGAGCACCAGCCACAACAAACATTGCACGGTTGTCGAGATATTTGAATGCAGGAACTGCATACTCAGCATACTCGTCGTCGCTTGAACACAATACCACGATGTCGGCACCAGCCTTCAGAGCTGCATCAACACCCTCCTCTACAGTCTTGAAGCCGAGGTTGTCCATAACCTTGTATCCTGCACATGCGAGGAAGTTACAGCTGAACTGTGCACGAGCCTGACGCATAGCCAGATTACCTATTGTAAGCATAAAGGCTGTCGGCACCTTCTTGGAGTTCTCAACCTTGATACGGAGGTCTTCGAAGTCGGCAGCCAGACGTGTTGTCTCGATTGTCTTGAAGGCTTTCTCTTCCTTGTTTCCATATCCGCACTTGCACTCGCGAGGAAGCTTGCCTTCACTCTTCTCCGTGAAGTTAGGGAACTGGTTTGTGCCGAGAATGAATTCCTTACGCTTTGCAGCAGCATCATGACGCTTCTGGTTTGTAGCGTTGATATCATCCTGTACCATACCTTTCTTGATAGCCTCAAGGAAACCGCCGTTATCTTCAATGTTCAGGAATATCTTCCAACCCTCGTTTGCGAGAGAAGTTGTAAGTTCCTCGATGAAGTAACTGCCGGCACCCGGATCAACGACCTTGTCGAAATGGCTCTCTTCCTTGAGCAGCAACTGCTGGTTGCGTGCTATACGCTCAGAGAACTCGTTAGGAGTCTCGTATACAGCGTCGAAAGGAGTAACCTGGATAGAGTGAACACCTGCGAGGGCAGCACTCATAGCCTCTGTCTGCGAACGGAGGAGGTTAACGTAGCTGTCAAACAAAGTCATGTTATACTTTGATGTTGCGGCATTTACGCACATCATGCATGATGCTTCTTCCTTTGGAGCATACTGCTTTACGCTTTCAGCCCAAAGCCTGATAGAAGCGTCTTGAGGGCACATTGACGTGAAAATCTTGTATTCCGAGTTTCGGGTTTTTCAGCCCGATCAGACCTCTGTGGGCATAGGAACATTATGTGGCTGAAAGCATTTTGTAAAATCTTGACTGTCCGCAAGTGGCTTTTGCGGGACGATACTGATTCCGTACATTTCCTGTCTTGCAAAACAATTGGAGACCATTCTTCCAGGTATGAAAAACTATGCGCACCTGAAACATCAACCATCTGATTACTATCGACTTAACATTTTAGGTGCGAGTGTATTCGCACACCTAGGAGTCGATGCCCGCGGTACAGGGCGTTCTATTGGTGTTCCGAACTTCCAGGTGCGAGAAACCATGCGCACCTGAAACATCATCGGCTTGACGAACAATATGTTACTCTTCCAGGTGCGAATATGTTAGCGCACCTGAGTGTTTTTGGCATATTATGGAATAGGCTGCGAAGCCTCGGAGCCGCGCTATGTGCCTTGTTAATCTTAAAGGCACTATATGCCGTTAAAAAACACAATTTTCGGCTGCCCGCGATCATCCGGACGTTGGTGCGATACGGAAAAAGATAGCCAACAGACCAGAACTGAACTCCCAATGATGAAAGTTAGTCAACGGGCATATAGTCCCCCTTTTGTTTTTATCTGAACACTTCCACGCTTGCCTCTGATCTGGCCATTGGAGTGGTACCACCATAGACTACGTGCAATTGCGAGGGCTTGGCTCCTGAATATTTTGACCAGTATTTCAGTCCATCCAGGAACGATTCATTGAATGTCTCCGCTGACTTTATCTCAAACGCGTCCTCTTTGTCACCGTCTCTGTAGATCAGGTCCACTTCATTGCCGGCACTGTCTCTCCAAAAAGAAACCGAAGGCTCTATTATTCCTTTATTGAAATCATTTTTGATAAAGTCTGCCACAACCATATTCTCAAAGAGATTCCCCCTAAGATAATGAGTGTTCATTTGGGTCTCCGTTTTTATCTCAAGAAGAGAAGCGGCGAGTCCCGTGTCATAGAAGTACAGTTTCGGAGTCTTCACCAGGCGCTTTGAATAATTTTTATGGTCTGGCTTAAGAAGGAATATGATATAGCTTGACTCCAGTATTGAGAGCCAAGCGTCAACAGTAGGCACAGATATTCCGCAATCATTCGCAAGTGAAGACTTGTTCAGAAGCTGTCCGGTTCTTGCCGCGCAAAGTTTAAGAAATCTGGTGAATTTGCCGAGGTCGGTGATGTCTTTGATGTTTCTCACATCACGCTCGACATACGTATTGATGTAGTTCGGATAATAATCGGTTGGCGAAATACCTTTATCGTACAGACGCGGATAGCACCCGTTAAGCAGTTTCGCATCTGTGGATTCAGGAAAGATACCACCGTCTTTCATCTCTTGCCTTGAAAAAGGAAGGAGGTGGAGCAATCCTACCCGACCGGCCAGCGATTGATCCACGGCTTCCATAAGTTGCAGATTCTGAGAACCTGTCAGGATGTACATTCCATCTTTACCTGCGTCATCACAGTGTGTTTGAAGATAAGAAAGCAAGGACGGGACCCTTTGAACCTCGTCTATGATGGTTTTGTCCGGATAAGTCGAGATGAAACCGCGCGGATCGCTTTCAGCGAAAGCGCGATTGTCCAAGTCCTCCAAAGACACTTTTCTGTAGTCCGGAAACGCGTCTTTGGCAAGTGTTGTCTTGCCGGATTGACGTGGACCGGTAATCACCACGAATGGGTACTGTTTTGAAAGCGCTATGGCTTTCTGCTTCATTGTTCTTAATATCATACCCTCTACGAATTTCTTGCAAATTTAAGATTTGATTTTATGATTTGCAAGAAACCAAAGTGCATAATACTCGTCGGCGCTTCGACAGGCTCAGCGACCGGCTATACCTCAACGCACCAACCGTGCGGATCCTCCTCTATGCCGTCCTGGATGCCACGGATGCGATCATAAAGGGCGCGGCTTTTTCTACCACACTCCGTTCCGGAAGGCATTACATAGGTGCGTGAAACCTCGGAGCTCTCCAGAAGAGGCTTGTCGTCGATAGAGCGGATGGGGGTGATCACCACCGCCGTGCCGCAGGCGTTGACCTCATCGAACTCGGCAAGTTCCTCGACCGGAATCGGCCTCATCTCCACCTTCATTCCGAGATCCTCAGCGATGGTGCGGAGAGACTTGTTCGTGATTGAAGGCAGAACACTGCCGGATAGCGGGGTCACATAGGTGTCGCCCTTTATGCCGATGAAGTTGGAGGATCCGAACTCGTCAATCCTCGTCTTGGTGGCGGGGTCGAGGAACAGCAGTTCCGTATAACCCTGAGAATGAGCTAGATTGTAAGGGTAAAGAGACATCGCATAGTTCGCGCCTATCTTGTAGGAGCCGGTACCGTCAGGAGCGGCCCTATCGTAGTCACGCGAGATGACAGCGGTCACCGGCGTAAGCACCCCAGCCTTGGCATACGTGCTGACAGGAGCACACATAACCGAAAACAGAACCTCGCTTGAGGAGCAGATGCTCAGCTGCGGGTCAATGCCTTCGAGCACAGGACGCAGGTACATGGACGCATTATGTCCGTACGGAGGGAGAAAATCCAGATTGGCTTTCACACACATCTCGCACATTTTCAGGAACAGTTCCTCGGAAGGAGCGGCCATCGAAAGACGGTCGGCACTGCGCCGGAGACGTCTGGCGTTCTCGTCCGGCCTGAAAAGGCGGACCTTTCCGTCCCTGCCACGGAAAGCCTTAAGCCCCTCAAAGCAGGAATTACCATAGTGAAACACCCCGGCGAAAGCGTTGAAATGGAAATCGAAATCGTCGGTAAGTTGGGGTTCAGACCATTGCCCGTCGCGGTAGAGGCTGAAGACAATGGCGTTTGTCTTTCTGTAATGGAAGCCGAGGCTTCCCCAGTCAAGTTCGTTCATATCAATACATTAATTATCGTTCTCTATCAACTCCGCGACCTTGTCACCCACCTCTGACGTACCCAAAGGACGCGCTCCGAAGGAAGCCAGGTCCTCGGTGACGAAACCACGGTCAATGCTCTCACCGACAGCTTTGCGGATCGCCGCGCCCTCGCGCTTCAGCCCGAAAGCGTACTCAAACATCATCGCGGCTGAAAGGATTGTGGCAAGGGGATTGGCCACATCACGTCCCGCGGCCTGGGGATAGGAGCCGTGGATCGGTTCATAGACACCGGCATGTTCTCCAAGCGATGCCGACGCGAGCAGTCCCATCGAACCGGAGATGCAGCTGGCCTCATCGGTCAGGATGTCCCCGAACGTGTTCTCGGTGACGAGTACATCGAAGAAGCGCGGGCCGGTGATCAGTTTCATGGCAGCGTTGTCAACGTACATATAGTCAGTCTGAACTTCTGGATATTCAGGAGCCATCTCTTGGGCCACCTGCCTCCAGAGCCTCGAAGACTCCAGCACATTCGCCTTGTCCACCACCGTCAGATGCTTACGGCGAAGCATCGCCAATGAATATGCCTTACGCAGGATCCGCTCAACCTCATAGCGGTGGTAGATGTTGGTGTCGTACGCTGTGTCGCCGCCGTCCAAACGGCCTTTCTCTCCGAAATACATACCGCCTGTAAGTTCCCTGACGCAGACGAAATCCGCGCCTGAGGCGATCTCCGGCCTGAGCGGTGAACGATCCAGCAAACTCGGGAAGGTCTCCACAGGCCTGATGTTGGCATAAAGTCCCAATTCACGCCTCATCGCAAGGAGGCCTTGCTCGGGACGTACCTTGGCCGTGGGATCGTTATCATATTTCGGATCCCCGACGGCCCCGAACAGAACCGCGTCACTGTCAAGGCACACTTTCAGGGTCTCCTCAGGAAAAGCGGATCCGCAAGCGTCTATCGCGCAGGCACCGACAAGCGCTGATCGGTACTCAACCTCGTGTCCGAAACGCCGGCAGACCGCATCTATGGCCTTCACGGCCTGTTCCACCACCTCCGGGCCGACACCGTCACCGGGCAATTTTGCTATGTTCAGTTTCATATTCTTCAATCTTGTCTTTATGTTCAAGCAGATAATCTATGTCATCAAGAGCGTTCTCAAAACAGTACTTCTTGTAGGCACTTATCTCGAAACGCTCTGAACTTCCGTCAGACAAAAGGGTCACTTCCTGAGACGGGAGGTCTATGCGAAGTCTCACTGCGGGATCGGCCGAGATCGCGGAGAAAATCTTTTTAAGGAAATCCGGACTGACCTGGACCGGCAGCACGAAGCTGTTGAGTTCATTGTTGCGGTGGATGTCAGCGAACGAGCTTGACACCACAGCTCTGAATCCGTAGCCGGCGATAGCCCACGCAGCGTGCTCGCGGCTTGATCCGGATCCAAAGTTGGCTCCGGCCACGAGGATGCACCCGCTGTAACGAGGATCATTTAGCACGAAGTCCTTTATCATGCTTCCGTCCGGAGCGTACCTCCAGTCACGGAAAAGGTTTTCTCCGAAGAACTTCTCATCCCTTGTCGTAGCCTTGAGAAAACGGGCCGGGATGATCTGGTCAGTGTCCACATTCTCTATCGGAAGAGGAATGCAGCGGCTCTCTATTATGTTGAATTTCTGTTTCATAACAATTCTCTTGGATCAGTGATACATCCTGTCACCGCCGCGGCGGCGGCAGTCAAAGGACTTGCAAGCATCGTCCGTGCGCCCGGGCCCTGACGTCCCTCGAAATTACGGTTACTTGTGGAAACGGCATATTTTCCGGCCGGGATCTTGTCCGCATTCATCGCAAGGCAGGCCGAACAGCCAGGCTGGCGGATCTCGAATCCGGCATCAGCAAGGATCCTGTCAAGTCCTTCTTCCTCAATCTGACGTCTGACGGCCCACGAACCAGGCACGAGCCAGGCCGTGACTCCGTCAGCCTTTCTGCGGCCTTTAACGACCGAGGCGAAGGCACGGAAGTCCTCAATCCTGCCGTTGGTGCAGGCTCCGAGAAACACATAATCGATCTTGTGCCCAAGAAGCCTTTCTCCGGCGGAGAAGCCCATATAGTCCAACGCACGCTGAGCCGTGTCAGACGGGATGGTACCGTCAACCGGCATACCCATACCCGGATTCGTTCCGTAAGTGATCATAGGGCTGATGTCAGCGGCATCGAACACATATTCCTTGTCAAAGACAGCATCTTCTCCGCTGCGCAAGGTCTTCCAATATTCCACCGCCTTGTCCCAGTCTTTCCCCTTAGGAGAGAACTCACGGCCTTTGAGATAGGCGAAAGTGGTCTCGTCTGGGGCCACGAAACCTCCGCGGGCTCCCATCTCGATAGACAGGTTGCAGAGTGTCAGACGACCTTCCATTGATAGGCCGCGGATGGCCGAGCCGGCATATTCAATAAAGTACCCGGTGGCGCCTGAAGTAGTCAGCCTCATCATAAGATAGAGGGCCACATCTTTGGCGCTCACGCCTTTACCGAGTTCTCCCTCAACCCTTATCCTCATCGATCGCGGCTTCTGCTGAAGGATGCACTGTGTGGCAAGCACCATCTCGACCTCGCTCGTGCCTATTCCGAAAGCGACCGCTCCGACAGCGCCGTGCGTGGATGTGTGCGAGTCTCCGCAGACGATTGTCATTCCTGGCAACGAAAGTCCTTTCTCCGGGCCGACAACGTGGACAATACCGTTGTCCGGACTCATCATAGGATAATGCACCAAACCAAACTCGGCGGCGTTCCTTTCCAAGGTCTCCACCTGACGGCGGCAGACTTCATCCGCGAAAATGGAGCCTTTTGTAGGAATATCATGGTCCGGCATGCAGATTATCCTCTCGGGACGCAGAATGCCGCAGCCACGCTTCCTTATGCCCTCGAAGGCTTGAGGACTGGTCACTTCGTGACAGTAAAGCCTGTCTATGTAGAGCTGAGTGGGACCACCGTCGATGACGGACACGATGTGACTGTCCCAAATCTTGTCGAAAAGTGTGTTCATCCCCTGAATTTGTTTATGCAGTCAATGAACGCCTCCACAGACGCGGTGACGATGTCGGTGTCGGCTCCGAAGCCATAATACACGTGGCCGTCATGCTCGACCTGCATGTGAACCTTGCCCACATCATCGGAGCCTTTGGTGATGTTCTGTATGGTGAACTCCTTGATGACCATCTGGCGCCTGATGATGATCTTGAGGGCGTTGATCGCCGCGTCAACCGGGCCGTTGCCTCTGGATGCGGCCTCGAATTTCTCACCGGCTATGTCAAGGCCGACACTTGCGATAGGTCTCAGACCCTTGCCGCTGGTCACCTGGAGGTACTCAAGCTTGACGTGATGGTCCTCAGCCCTGTCGGCTCCGGCGAGCACAAGGAGATCATCGTCGCTGACCTGCTTCTTCTTGTCGGCCAGTTTGAGGAACTCATCGTAGAAAGCGTCAAGTCTCTGGCCTTCCATCTTGATTCCAAGCACTTCCAAACGGTATTTAAGGGCAGCGTGGCCGCTTCTGGCGGTAAGCACGATGTCGTTGTCGTCAATCCCCACTTCCTTAGGGTCAATGATCTCGTAGGTGCTGACGTTCTTGAGGACTCCGTCCTGATGGATGCCTGAGGAGTGCGCGAAGGCATTGCGCCCGACTATGGCCTTGTTCGCCTGAACAGGCATATTCATAAGATTCGAGACCATCCGGCTCACCGGAGTGATCCTGGTCGTGTTGATGTTGGTCAGGAGAGGGATGTCGCTGTGGCTCTTGATGATCATGGCGATTTCCTCCAGAGCTGTGTTGCCGGCACGCTCGCCCACGCCATTGACTGTTACCTCGCACTGGCGGGCCCCGGCAAGAAGTCCGGACATTGTGTTGGCGGTGGCCATACCGAGGTCGTTGTGGCAATGGGTGGAGATGACAGCCTTGTCAATCCCATCCACATTGTCAACAAGATACTTGATCTTAGCCGCATACTCGGAAGGAAGGCAGTAGCCAGTCGTGTCAGGAATATTCACGACCGTGGCCCCGGCCTTGATGGCTGCCTCAACCACTCTGGCAAGATACTCATTGTCCGTACGCCCGGCGTCCTCAGCGTAGAACTCCACATCCTCAACATACTTCTTGGCATATTTCACAGCCCTGACGGCACGCTCAAGAATCTCCTCCCTGGTGGAATTGAACTTGTACCTTATGTGGGAGTCGGAAGTTCCGATTCCCGTGTGTATCTTCTTGTGTTTGGCGTATTTAAGCGCTTCAGCGGCAACATCGATGTCTTTCTCCACGGCACGTGTCAAAGCGCAGATCGTCGGCCAAGTGACGGCCTTGGAAATCTCCACGACCGAATTGAAATCTCCGGGACTGGAAACAGGGAAACCCGCCTCAATGACATCTACTCCCAACTCTTCAAGGGCCTTTGCCACCTGGATTTTCTCCACAGTGTTGAGTTGGCACCCCGGCACCTGCTCGCCATCACGCAAAGTGGTGTCAAAAATGAATATTCTGTCTGAACTCATCTGAAAAACGGTAATTACACTAACTGCTTGCTAAGTTCGCATTCTGTTCTGTGAAAAACAACATTATGGCCGACTATTTATGCCTCTTCTCAAGTTCCTTTTCCAGGTCGGCGATGCCGTAGCCTTTGCTGACCAAAAGTACAAGAAGGTGATAGACCAAATCCGAGGCTTCGTAGATCATACGTTCATCGTCCCCTTTCACGGCCTCGATTACGGTCTCGACGGCCTCCTCGCCGACTTTCTGGGCCATTCTCGGGATCCCGGCCTTGAACAGGGATGTGGTGTAGGACTTCTCAGGCATCCGCTCGTGACGGCCTTTGATCACGCTTTCAAGCTCGCGGATAAAACCGAGACTGGTAGGCACGGCGTCCCCCCAGCAGGTCTTTGTGCCTTTGTGGCAGGCCGGCCCGTCAGGAATCGCGCGGACAAGAAGAGTGTCCGAATCGCAGTCAGCGGAGATGGAGACCAGATGCAGATAATTGCCGCTGGTCTCCCCTTTTGTCCATAGGGTCTGGCGGGAACGGCTGAAGAATGTCACCAGACCGCTTGCCTGGGTCTTTTCGAGAGCCTCGGCATTCATGTAGCCGAGCATCAGGACCTGAAGGGTGTTCTGGTCCTGGACGATGGCCGGCACAAGTCCGTCAGCACCGGCTTTAAGAGTTTTAAAATCAATCATATTCATTAAGTTCGTTATATTCTTACATTCACTCCGTGTGAGCGGAGGGTTCTTTTCAAATCGGGAATGGAGATTTCGCCGTAATGGAATATGCTCGCGGCGAGGGCGGCATCGGCTCGGCCGGTGGTCAGGACTTCCTCGATGTCAGCGACGCTTCCGGCGCCACCGGAGGCTATCACAGGGATGGTAAGTTCCTCAGCAAGATGGGAATATGCCTCCACAGCATAGCCGTTCCGGGTGCCGTCGTGATCCATGGAGGTGAAGAGGATCTCTCCCGCCCCAAGGTTCCGTACCTCCTTCGCCCATGAATATAGTTCCTTGTCGGTCGGCCTTTTTCCGCCGTGGGTCATCACCTGCCAGTAAGCATTGCCGTACAGGGATGTCGCTTCGACAGGCTCAGCGGCAGTTCCCGAAGCGACCGTCCTCGCGTCAATCGCCACGACAACAAACTGGGAGCCGTAGCGGGAAGCGATCTTGGAAATGATCTCCGGATGAAACACCGCCGCCGTGTTGATCGTGATCTTGTCCGCACCAGCATCCAGAAGCCTGGCCGCATCCTCGAACGAAGATATTCCCCCACCCACAGTGAACGGAATATCAATCCGTTCCGCAATCCGAGAGACCAGATCCGTGAAAGTTCGTCGTCCTTCCGATGACGCACTGATGTCCAGATAGACCAACTCGTCAGCCCCCTGCTCAGAGTAGAAAGCTCCCATCTCCACAGGATCGCCCACCTCACGCAAGCCCTCGAAATTGATCCCTTTCACTACCTGTCCGTTCTTCACGTCCAGACAAGGTATAATTCTCTTCGCCAACATATTACCTGAACAAATCCTCAAGTTTCACTCGTCCTTCATAAATAGCTTTTCCGACAATGGCCGAGCGAAGTCCGGATCTTCTCAATTCCTCCAGATCCTCGTAATTGGACACGCCCCCGCTCACGATGATCTCCACGTCCGGGAACTGTTGCTGAAGGCCGGCGTAAAACTCAAGATTCACGCCCTGCAACATCCCGTCCCTCGAAACCTCGGTCACAATAGCCTGACGCACAAGTCCTTCAAAAGACTCCAAAGCCTGCACGGCTGACATCGGGACAGTCTCCTTCCAACCGTGCGTCGCGACCAGACCATTCTTCAGATCCAGCCCGAGGATGATTTTTTCCCCATAGCGGCCAAGCCATTTCTTGAATATGTCCGGTTCGGTAAAGGCCACGCTTCCGCAGATGACATATTCAGCCCCGGCATCCAGAACAGCGTTCAAAGACTCCTCCGACTTCACTCCGCCGCCAAACTCAACTTTCAGACCGGTCGCATTGGTTATATTCCTTAGCACATCCAGGTTCTTCGGACAGGCGGCCTTTGCACCTTCCAGATCCACAAGATGCAGCCTTGTCGCGCCGGCCCGCTCAAAACTTTTCGCCATCTCGACAGGGTTGTCCGAATATACTTTCTCTTTCGCGTAGTCCCCTTGAGTGAGACGCACGCACCGGCCGCCGATTATGTCTATGGCCGGGATTATGTTAAAATTCTTCATATTCAATAAAATTCTTTAATATCTCAGCCCCGACCGAACCGCTCTTCTCCGGATGGAACTGCGTCCCGAAGAAATTGTCCCGCTGAAGCGCACCGCTGAAACGGACACCGGCATATTCAGTCATGGCGACAGTCTGATCAGTGAATATCTCAGGGCAGTACGAGTGCACATAATAGACAAACGAGCCTTCGGGAATATTCCTGAAAAGCGGGCCGCGCAGCCCCAATATGGTGTTCCAGCCGGTGTGAGGTATCTTCACGCCCGAAGCTTCATGGAAACGGGTGACTTTGGATTTGAATATTCCCATACATTCCACACCGCCTTCTTCGCTGAAAGAACACATCAACTGCACACCCACGCATATTCCTAGAACAGGCTGGGTCAAGGACTTGATGACAGGGACAAGTCCCGTCTCCTCCAAAGAAGCCATCGCTGAGGAGGCCTCCCCCACCCCGGGCAGGATCACATGGTCGGCGCGCCGGATGGTCTCGGGATTGGATGTCAGGACATATTCAGCGCCAAGCCTTTTGAGAGCATTCTCGACCGAGCGTATGTTGCCGGCCTTGTAGTCAATTATCGCTATCATAGGATGCCTTTGCTTGATGGAAGTTCGTAAGGAAACGGCGTCCGCGCCACCGCCATTCTCAAAGCTCTGGCGAAGGCCTTGAAGATCGCCTCGGCCTTGTGGTGCTCGTTCCCGCCCTCGGCCCGGATGTGCAGGTTGCATTTCGCCCCGGCGCAGACCGACTGGAAGAAATGGCTGAACATCTCGGTCGGGACATCGCCGACCTTCTCACGTTTGAACTCCGCGTTCCATTTGAAATCGATACGCCCTCCGAAGTCCATCAGGACAGCGGCGTCACAGTCGTCCATCGGGAGGACGAAGCCGTAGCGGGCCATGCCGAGTTTCGAGCCGAGCGCGGCGTTGATCGCCTCTCCAAGGACGATTCCGACATCTTCAATCGTGTGATGTTCATCGACTTGCAGATCGCCTTTCGCATAGATTGAAAGCGCCACGCCTCCGTGGTTCGGGATCTGTTCAAGCATGTGGTCGAAGAAAGGGAGGCCGGTGGAGATGCGACCGGAACCGCCAATGGAATCCAGATCCAATTCAAGTGAGATCTTTGTCTCTTTGGTATTACGTACAATTCTGATATGTCTTTCGCCAAGGATTTCGATGCCGGAGGTGGTCGCTTCGACAAGCTCAGCGACCGGAGAGGACAGCAGCCGCAGCAGCCTGTCATTCTCCGCCGGAGTCCCGACAGTGATGCGAAGGCACCCCTCGCAACCTGGGACCTTGGAGCGGTTCCGCACGATGACCCCTCCGGCAAGCAGCCTCCCGTAAACCTCATCCGGATTGTCAAACCGCACCAACAGAAAATTAGCGTCACTTGAATATATTCCCTTGACCTCCGGACACTTGCGGAGTTCTTTTTCCAACCGGAACCTCTGTCCCACAATCTCAGCCACCGCCTTGTCTTTGGCAGCCTCGTCCAGCTTCATCAACGCCATTTTCTGAGCGACCACATTGATATTGTATGGGTACTTGACCTTGGACATCAACGAGATCACGGCCGGATCGGCGACAGCCAGTCCGATCCTGAGTCCTGCCATACCCCAAGCCTTCGAAAGCGTCTGGAGCACAATCAGGTTAGGGTATCTCTTGACCAAAGATGTCAGCGAAGGTCTGACCGAAAAGTCGATGTAAGCCTCATCCAGCACCACCACGCCGCCGAATCTTTCAAGAATATCCTCGATCTGCTCCACCGGGAAAGAGTTTCCGGTCGGATTGTTCGGCGAGCAGATGAACATCAGCCGTGTCTTGGAGTCCGTGGCGGCAAGCATCGCCTCTGTGTCCATTGAGAAATCCGGCCTCAGCTGGACTTTCCGGAATTCAATGTCATTCATCGCGGCTGCCACCTCGTACATCCCGTAACTCGGAGCGATGGACACGGCATTGCTTACTCCCGGTACGCAGAACACACGGTAAACAAGGTCAATCGCCTCGTCGCTCCCGTTGCCGATGAACAGGCTGTCCGCAGAAATTCCTTTGATTTCCGAGATCTTTGCCTTCAAGGCTTTCTGATGTGGGTCCGGATAGCGATTGATGCCATTGCTGTAAGGATTCTCGTTGGCATCCAGAAATATTTCCGGCTGGTTCGAGCCACAGTCGTCCCGGGCGGTCGAATATGCCTCGAGACCTAAGATGTTTGGCCTTACGAGTTTAAGAACGTCTTCTATATTCATTACTGATTATTTTTCAAGTCTTACTTCAACCGCGGCGGCGTGAGCGTCAAGCCCTTCGGCCAAAGCCATTGTACGGATTGTATCACCAAGGCCGGACAAACCCTCACGCGAAATCTCCTGAATCGTCATCTTCCTCATAAACGCATCCAGATTCAACCCACTGAACGAACGCGCCCAACCAC
>OQVR01000198.1_pt1 | contig 25009 bp, 24 predicted proteins | sample 1691521 | NCBI WGS metagenome assembly OQVR01 (sample SAMN03418256, study PRJEB22391) | human gut metagenome | biome: human-gut; feature: organic feature; material: feces | host: Homo sapiens | place: Tanzania | collected 2013-01
AGAGGAAACCAAGGACACCGCAAAGAGGCTCAGTTGGGATGAGATCATGGCAGACCCCGAATACAACGGGGAGATGCAGAAGGTAGTCAAGGCCGCAAAGGAAAAGCTCAAAACGTCGGCTGAGGGGCTTGAAAAGCTCACTCCGGCCATTCAGCTTATTGCGAAGAAATACGGAGTTGATGCCGGAGACTACGAGGCCATATCTAAGGCCGTTGTAGACGACGACGCATACTACGAGGAACGCGCAATGGAGCTGGGCGTTACCACCGATGTCGCAAAGCAGCTTGATAAATCGGAGAAAATGATGCGAGCCGCCGAGGAGCAGCAGCAGAAGTTTATCAACGAGCAAAAGCTCATGGAGCATATCGGAAAGCTTAACCGGCAGGCTATCGAATTGCAGCAGAAATACCCTGATTTCAACCTCGGCAAGGAGCTTAACAATCCTACTTTCGCACGGCTTACCGCGCCTGATCTTAATCTCCCGCTTGAGGACGCTTACGAGCTTGTCCACCGAGAGGAAATCAAGGAAAACATAAGGCAGGCAGCGCTAAAAGCGTCGATACAGCAGGTTTCAAATGCGGTGCAGTCCAACAAAAACCGCCCTAATGATGGCGTAAGCAAGTCCTCTAACGCTTCCGTTCAGACGTTTAATTACCAAAACGCCACGAAAGCACAGCGAGAGGCACTGAAAGCCCGTATAAGATCGGGTGAAAAGATATTCCCCGGCCAGCTTTAAGCGCTCCGTCGTTTCTTCGTGGCACAGCTATGAAAGGAAACGATAAATGATCGATTTTAATTGGCTGCAGCTTTTTGCAGATGCAGGCACTGTTGTTAACACCCTTGTAAACAACGGCACTTCCAACTACACCAACGCATACACCGGCGACGCTGTTGCCGCAAGCCCCAGCACCAACACTCTGGCACCGGAGCTCAAGACCTTTTACGACACTGAGCTGCTGGAAAATGCGCGTACCGAGATGTTCTATGCGCAGTTTGGCCGCAAGCAGCGCCTGCCGAAAAACGGCGGCACGACTATTGAGTGGAGAAAGTTCAACACTTTTGATCGCGCAAGCGAGCTCAAGGAGGGCGTGATCCCCACCGGCCAGCAGTTCGGCTCTTCGAGCCTTACCGCATCCATCTCGCAGTACGGCACTTACACCTCCATCACCGATAAACTTGAAATGCGAGCCTATGATAACGTCATTCTCGCGGCGACCGAGGAAATGGGCGCGTCCGCTGCGGCAACGCAGGAGACGCTTATCCGCGATGCGCTGCTTGTCGGCACTAACGTAATGTACTGCGATAACATCGACACCGACGGCAACAAGCTTTCTACGCCTACCACTCCGGCGACCATGGGCGCAGGCGGCAGCACTGCCGGTTCGGGCGGCGCTTCGACTCCTGACGGCTGGGCACTGCTTACCCCCACCATGGTAAACAAGGCAGTTACCAAGATGAAGAAGGATCGCGTACCTCGCATCAACGGCAAGTATTATGCGGTTATCCATCCCTCTGTTGCGTATGATCTGCGCCAGTCCAAGGAGTGGATAGAGGTACATAAGTATGCCGCTACCGGCGAGATATTCAACGGCGAGATCGGCGAGCTGCACGGCTGCCGCTTCATCGAGGATACCTTTGCTCCCATTCTCGGCGGCAGCTACATCTACTCCGGCAGCACTACCTACAAGAACAAGTCCAACGGCGTTACCTATGCCACTTACTTCTTCGGCAAAGACGGCTTCGGTATCGTTGACCCCGAAGGCGGCGGACTTGAAATGATCATCCACGATAAGGACGAGATCGGCGGTCCGCTCAATCAGTTCAGCACCATCGGCTATAAGTTTGAAACCAACGGTGCTACCATCCTGTACCCGGAGCGTGTGCTCCGCGTAATGTCCGTCAGCTCGTATTCCGCGACTGACGAGGAAAACAAGTAATACGGCAAGGGGGAGGGGATATCCCCTCCCTCCCGTGAAAGGAGGCAATTATGGCAAACACCAAGAAAACGGAAGCGGAAGATAAGATCGAGGTATTTATACCTCGCGGCGACAGGAACAGCGATCCGAACAAGTATGTTTCGGTCAACGGCAAGAATTATCTGCTTCCCAAGGGAAAAACATCCCTTGTGCCCAAATGCGTAGCGGACGAGATCGAGAGATCCAACTACGCGCAGCGCATGCTTGATGAGAGCATAGATGCGCTTAAATTCAATAATGCGTAACGGCGGACACGCCATTAACACAAAAACAGCACAGCCGCCTGCAATGGCGGCTGTTTTAATAGGAGAATTACGACATGACAATTGCCGAAGCTATAGATTTAACCGATAAGCTCACACCAAATGCATATGAGGAAACCGATAAAGTACGCTGGCTGCTTGAGATAGACAGCCTTATATACAACGACCTCATAGCGACGCATGAGGGCGCTGAAAGCGTCAGCAAGCCCGAATACACGGCAGACGATATTGCCGCTGTGCTGTTAGCTCCCGAACCGTATGCAGAGGATATATACGTTAACTTTCTGCAAGCCAAGATAGCGCAGCAGAACAGCGAGGACGCAAAGTACAACAAGGCGGTGCTGTTTTACAACGACGGCTATACACGCTTTGCAAAGGCGTACAACGCGACGCATAGGCCGCTGCCGCAGGGTACGTATTTTAAGTTTTAGGAGGGTAAAAATGCCTACATATACCACTATTCCCGAAAGCACGTTAACGGAACAGTTAACGGACACTTTCGGAGGCTATAACCACAACCTCAAAATAGGCGACGGAGAGTTTTACGATATGAAAAACCTCACGTCGGACTATTACCCGTTAATGGGCAACAGGGCAGCACGAAGTCTCATTCAGAGCGGCGTGTTTACGTACATAGGTGGAATGACTGTAGACAGCAATGGAGATTTGTATATTATCGGGAACAAGTCCGGCGGCCAATATAGCTTAGAAAGACTTTATAAAATATACAAAAGCTATTCGGCAGGCGATCCGGATTACAGTAGCCTCGAAGACATGACGGCTATCACATATGATGATTATGCGGATCTGGGAAACCTCTTGTTCTCCGGCAAAGTGCAATTACTTTTTTTTAACGATGATTTAGTTATATTCCCAACAGGCATTAAAGTGAAAACAAAGAAAAATGCCGATGGCCGTTATTATTCACACAGCCTTTCAATGTCCAGCCAGGTTGTTATGACTTCTGCCTCATTGCCTTATGTAAAGATAAGCCCGTGCGATTCGGACGGCAAAATTATAACTTCCGGGACAAGTACATATGTGCGTATAACCATTGCTACGAATGGCAATGACATTTATTCATCGTATACGTTTCCGGCCGGTGATGCAGTAAGAATATCAACAACTATAAATAACAAAAAAGACACGATCGGCATAGAAGGGACGCACATAATAGTTAAGTCGTGGGTTGAAGGAAATAACACTGAGCATGTTATAGCCGGTACGATAAGCGCAACTCAAACCATTGATTCAAGTGGCAGCATATTTCATATGAGCAGGGATGTCCCCGACATGGATTTTGTCATACAAGCGCAAAATCGGTTATGGGGTTGTCACTATAGGAAGTCTGATAGCGCAAACATGAAAGGAATAAACGAGATATATGCCTGCAAGCTAGGAGACGCGACCAACTGGAACGTGTTTCAGGGCATATCCACAGACAGCTATAAAGCATCGTGCGGCACACCGGGCAAGTTTACAGGCGCGGCAAACGTTAACGGATATCCGATATTTTTCAAAGAAAACTGCTTCCACAAGGTCTTTGTATCGTCAACAGGAGCGCATCAGATACAGGATAAAGCGATAGACGGCGTGCAGGACGGCTGCAGCGGCTCAGTCGCAATGGTCGGGAATGTTTGCTATTACAAATCTCGTAACGGCGTTGTGGCATTTGACGGTTCTACAACATATTCAACAGGGGACAACCTTGGAGATGAGCGTTACACAGATGCTGCCGGCGGCAGTGCTAACGGCAAATACTATATCTCAATGAAGAGCTCAAGCGGACAGTGGACGATGTTTGCTTATGACGTTGCAAAGGGATTGTGGCACAAAGAGGATGAAAGCCACGCGATGCAATTTTGCTCAGTGAACGGAGACACTTTATACGTAACGCAGGAGAGCGCTGATAGCTATGAAATACATCTTATAAGCGATTACAACAAAACGAGCGCACAAGAGAGCGTCCCGGAGTGGGAAGCTGTCACGGGTCTGCAAGGCTACAGTTATACAGGGCAAAAGTACATCAGCCGTTTCAACATGCGTATGATGCTGCCGAAAGGTTCATATATGGACATCTATATTGAGTACGATTCGAGCGGAAAGTGGGAGCATCAAGGACACATCAAGGGAACCGGCACAACTTCTTTCATGATTCCCGTAAGACCGAGACGATGTGACCATTTTAGAATAAAGCTCACCGGCAGCGGCGAGGTCAGGCTTTACAGCATGAGCAAATTGTTTGAGGGAGGTACAGACATTCGATGAATATTATTCCACCGCAATCACCTTTATTTAAAGGGACGCAGGAAGAAAACATAGCCGCAATGCAGAGATATCTACTGGAATTATCGGATAACCTGCCGTATTTGCTTAACGACAGCATTGCAATTGATGATGCTTTAAGCGCAAGCAGCGCAAATCCTGTTCAGAACAAGGTTATCAAAGCAGCATTAGATGACAAGCTCAATAAGTCTGACGTTGAAGATAAACTGGACGGAAGCAGCAAAAATCCCGTGCAGAACAAAACCCTTACCGTCCAGCTTCAAACGAAATTTGATAAATACGGTGGTGATATAAACGGTGATGTTCGCTTGACGAACGTTAGCAGAATGAACACGGCGGCTAAAAAAATAGCGGTTTTCGATAACAGCAACATTATAGAATACCGCTCTGCCTCAGATCTGGCGGCCGATCTTGGAATTGGTGATGATCCCAGCAGCAGCATAGCAGACTTAGTATATCCAGTGGGCAGCATCTATATGAGCGTTAACAGCACTGATCCGGCCCAGCTATTTGGCGGCAGTTGGACGCAGCTTCAGGATAGGTTCTTGCTTGGTGCCGGTACTTCCTATACCAATGGCAGAATAGGCGGTGCCGCCACATGTCAACTAACTGCCGCTAATTTGCCAAGACATACCCACCCCCAATACGTTGCGACAAGCGGCGGCAGCGAATCAGCCAACTTGGACTATGCAAGCTATTCAACCAGCGCTAAAACGGTTGCCCAAGGCATTCCGACGGGTGCTACAGGCAGCGGAACGGCATTCGATATTTTACCGCCTTATTTAGTGGTCTATATGTGGAAACGCACAGCATAGCACTTTGCAACTAAAGATTTAGATAAAGGAAGGCATAAATATGGCAATCAAGAAAACGACATATGATAGGGATACCGACTATCAGAAAAAAATAAACGATGCTGTTGCCGCTGGCAACTATACGGTAGCAGCAAAATATGAGCAGGCGCGAAACGCGAAAATTCAAGGTGAAGCGCTTAACTATGCCCAGACCAACAAATATTCTTCGTACCTTCCCAAAGAATACAACGGTGTTGAATACGATAGCGGCACGGATTATATGAAGAAGATATACCAGGCATTTGGTAAAGGCGATTATACCGCAGCGTCTCAATACGAGCAGCAGCGCAATGCAAAAATAGACGGTGAAGGGCTTCCAAACGCCAAGACCAATTACACCTATACTCCGCAGTATGATACACAGATAAATGAGCTTTTCAACAAACTCCTAAACAGAGAAAGCTTCAGTTACGACACCGAGACAGACCCTTTGTATAAGCTGTACAGGGAACAGTACATTAATCAGGGCAGACTTGCCATGCAGGACACAATGGGTCAGGCGGCGGCTCTTACGGGCGGCTACGGTTCAAGCTACAGTCAGGCAGTCGGTCAGCAGCAGTATGACGCTTATTTGCAGAAGCTCAACGGCGTTGTGCCGGAGCTTTACCAACTGGCATATTCGCGGTATCAGGATGAGGGCGATGAGCTTAAAGATCAGTATAACATGTATATGGCAAAGGATGCACAGGACTATGATAGAGCACGGATAAATTATGCACAGCTACAGTCTCAAATGAATGCGGCGGCAGATCAGGTCAAAGCAATACTTGAGGTTGGCGGCTCGCCTTCTGCCGATCTCGTTTTGCGTTCCGGATTGAGCGATGAGTATGTGCAGACACTTAAAAACTATTACGCACAGCTTGCGGCTCAGGCGGCTCAGACGGCGGCACGAAGCGGCGGCAGCTCAGGCGGCGGCGGTGGAAGCAGCAGAACATATTCGAGTGATAAGGATTACAAGGTCAATAAGGACGGAAGCGTGTCGGTCAAGAGAGTCCGGCAGCTCAATTACCAACCCGACGAGGGCGTTTTCAAGTGGAACGGTAATCAATATACGAGCGTTGACAGTTTGCTGGACGCATGGGAGAAAAAATCAGACCTTACCAACGATGATATTAGTATTCTCAAACGCAAACTTTATTCGCAGATGGGCAGAGGGTAATATGAGGTATAATGAATGGCTAAAAAAATCAACAGGGAAGAAATAAAGGCCGAAGTAAAAAGACGGCAGCAAAACGCAGCGAGAGATTATGCCGAAAAAGCCGATTTGATAGCCGCCGGTTATAAAACCGCAAAAACAAACAGCGCCTCCGGCTCTGCCGGTAAAAAGCCAATAGGAGCAAGCACTTCCAAATCGAACGTACTTTCTCAGATCGATGAGATACGAAACGAGCTCGGCAGCAGGAATAAACTTAGCGCAGATGCGCTTATTGCCAATAATCCGGCGTATGTATACACAAAAGCATACGGCGACGGGAAAACGGGTGCGGCGGCGAACAAGCCGGTAAAGGGCACGGCGACACCTCGCAGCCGCTTTGAGCCTGCCGACACCGGCAGACCGCTTGGCAGAGCATCGGCGCAAAGGGCTTTTACGTCCACGCCCACGGGCAATTTCAAGGGCGAGGCGGTTTTGAAGAGCGCACTTTCTTCAACGGGCGCGGCCTATAAGAAGCTGGGCGCGGATGTTACGTCCTCAACCGGCAATCTTTCAATGGGTGAGAGCGCACGGGCGGCGATAGGCGAGGCCAAGACTGCGAAAAAAGAGGGCAGGCAGGTCAAGCCGGGGCAGGCCCAGCGCAAGGCGGAGCAGGACAAGATAAAAAGCTTTAATGACGGCTGGGCAGGAGACTTCAAGCAAAAGCTGCTGGAAAGCGCCGAGGAAAGCTCAAAACGTGCGTATGAGTACGAGCAGGAAGCTAAAGAGGGCTTGGGCAAATTCGGTCAGGGCGTTGTTGACTTCGGCATAGCGGGCGCACAGTTTGCCGGTGATGCGCTGCTTAACGCTGTTGCGCCCGGCACAGGTCTTGCGGCAATGGCAGGACGAGCATACGGTTCTGCCTCACTGGACGCACAGCAACGCGGTCTGAGCGAGGGTGAGCAGCAGATATCCGGCTTAAAGAGCGCGGCTATCGAAATGCTCACGGAAAAGCTTTTCGGTTCGGTCTCCAAGGTCGCATACGGTAAGGGCATTATAAAAAACGAAAGCCTTGTCAACAGCCTTGTAAACCGCCTTGCAAAGACGGACAGAGGCCGCACGGCGCTCAAGGTTTTAGTCGGCGCGAATGAAGAGGGCTTGGAGGAAGTGCTCTCAGATATCCTCAATCCTATCGCAGACCGCATACTCAAGCTTGATGACGGAAAAGGCGACTGGTCAGACCTTGCCGATGATTTTGACACTCAGCAGATGCTTGAGGACTACATCATAGGCGGTGCGCTCGGCCTCGTGGGTGCCGGCACAAACGTTGTGAGCGGCCAGTACAGAGCCGAGAACGCACAGCAGAGGGCGTATGAGGAATATCAGCGCCAGTTAGTCAATGCCGGTCTTGCCACAGAGCAGGGCGGCGACGCACAGCTTACGGCAGAGAAGTATAAAAACATCCTCGATCAGAGCACACAGCGCGGCAAGCGCAACCTCAGTGATAAGGAAACAGCAAACCTTGAGAGTTTGATACGCGGTACATATGCTCAGAAGGACGCAAGCGACGTAAGCACACGCCTTGCGCAACTGGGTACGGATGCTTCGGAGCAGACCGTAAATGCCATAGTCAAGGCCGTAAACGGCGAAACACTCAGCAGAGCGGAGCAGAAAGCATTTGATGCAAACCCATATTCTCAGCGCGTCGTTAACGAAATGCTCGACACAGAGGGCGTGACAAGCAACGAATGGTACGCAGACAGGGCAAGTGCGCAGAGCTTCACGCCGGAGGTCAGCAGCGGCATCAATATAGAGCAAGCACAAAATGTCCTTAACACCAGCACGGCTAACAATCCCCAATTTGTAAACAGCATGGCGCGGCAGTACGAAGTTGCGCCGGAAGTGGTCGAGCGCACATATAACCTCAATCCGACTGCACCGCAGGCGTTTGAGACGGCGTTTAACGCGGTTTATCAGATGGGACAGCAGGGGACGGACAAGGCCGCGCTCTACAAAGTGCCCGTGCTCAACACTGCACAGGCGAACATTGCGTATCAGATGGGCGCAGACAGCGTTAACGCGGCAGATGTGAGCACAGAAGCGCCCACACAGGCGGCAACTGTTCAGGCGGCAGCGCCGGTCACTATCAATAACACACAGGAGGTAAACGAGAATGGAGTACGTATACACAACGTCGCGGAGCGGATTAACGGTCAGAATACCGAAGGACAGATACGCGGAGTGGAAACAGGCGCAGGAGAAAATGTCGCCGGAGGAAGTCAAAAAGAACAAGGCGGCATTGGCACGGCTCAAATCAAAGCTGGCGAAAAAGTAAGCTACAAGGGCAAGCAGCAAAAGGGCGTTTATTATGCCGCAGAGGACACCGAGGACATGAAAAAAGGCCGCGAGCTCGCGGAGAGCTACGGCTATAAGGTCATGTATTTTGTTGGCGGCAATATCCGCTATGCCGGCGGCGAGTTCAGAGGCGTTGTTGACACGGCAAACAAGACCGTCATGGTAAGAGCGGATCATCCCGACTACACCGCAGAGCAGATAATGCGCCACGAGATGGGGCATGCGGCGTTTGAAAACGGCGATCTGAGCTTGAACGAGGCAAAAGAAATGCTGCTTGGCGACTTCACTGAGGACGAACTAAACGAGCTTATCGAGATATACAGCAGCGAATACGGCGGCATTCTCAGCACCGAGGAGGCTTTTGAGGAAATCTGCTGCGACGCGCTGGGCAGAATGAACATCTTCGAGGGCACGGATTTAAACAGCGAAAGCTACGGGAAAGCACAGGACACCGTGCGCAAATACGCCGCCGAGAGAACCGGCAGCAAGGGCAGAGCTCCGCCGAAAAAGGGCGGGGTAAAGTATAGCTATGCGGGCAAACACGCGCGGACAGCAGACCTTGAACAGCTTGAAAGAGCTAAACAAATGCAGACGCAAGGTGACGACATGGAGAATATCCGCAAGGCTACCGGCTGGTTCAAAGGCCGAGACGGAAAGTGGCGGTTTGAGATCGACGATAGCAAGGCGGAGTTTCGCAGAGACGGCGACGTGCGGCTCATGCAGGAGGAAGGCTATCGGCGTATGCAGGAGCTTACTGATAAGTGGATAGCAAGCATTAATGAGGGGACGGATTTCACAGAGGCTGAACAAGCCGAAATGGAACAGCTGGGGGAAAAATACTACGACACTGTGTGGGAAGAGAAATACATGCTGACAGACTTCTTGAAGCATGACGAGCTCTTTGAGGCATACCCCCGATTGAAAGGTGTAGCGTTGCAATTTGACGATCTACCAGCCGGTACTAACGGCTTTTTCAGCAAGCGCAGCAACACCATAGTCCTCAGTGATAAGCTTTTCGGTAAGGAAGCTGATGTGCTGATACACGAGATACAGCACATCATACAGAATTACGAGGGCTTTACAAAAGGTTCAAACCCCCAGTACTGGAATAATCGCATGGAAAACGGATATTCCAAACGGTGGAGTACGGGCGAGGAAATGATGCCGAGTGAGCTTTACAGGAACACGGCGGGAGAGATCGAGGCAAGAGACGCAGCGAGCCGCCGTACACTGACACCCGAGGAGCGAAAAAATAAAGCCCCCGATCTCGGAGACGAGAATACTGTGTTTGCAGAGGACGGGGATGGCTACGCCATGAGCCAAAGCGAACAGGACAGCGTGAAGGAACAGCTGCGGGAGCATCAGGATGCGCTGAACAATATGAAAGCCGTCGCCACAATTCGTGATAACGGCTGGAGAGGCATGAGTACCGGAGCGTTCCGGCAGAAGATCGTCAACAATCTGAAGAAGACAGGCTACCGCGTAGATAATCCGAGCATCGGCGTGATTGTCTTCGACGAGAAGCTGCTGAACCGAAGCTTAAATTACATTCAGACAGATGCGGAGGCGGCGGCATATCAGGCGCTGCCAATGGTGTTGAAACGCGGCATTGAGATCAGTGAGCATGGCAACCACAAGGGGAGAGACTATGAAACACTGACTATCGCAGCCCCAGTGGAGCTGAACGGAAAACGTGGAAATATGGCGGTGGTGGTGATGAAAACCAAGGGCAACCGCTATAAGGTGCACCGCATTCTGACCCCGGAGGGCACGGCTTTTGCGCTGCCGGAAATGACTAACGCAGAGCCTACCACCGTCGGGGCTTTCACCAACGTAAGTCAAACGTTGGGAGGGAGCGCACCGGCCATCAGCTCTGCGTCTGAAAACAGTATACCTACAAGCAATCAGTCTGTCAAGCGCAATTATTCCCGCGAGCCGGAAAAGCTTAACGAGCTGCGGCGGCAGAATGAGCGGAAGCTTGCGCAGGCTACGGCAGAGGATGCCGCAAACGAGAACGAGCGCGGCCTTATACGCGACTATCAGAAGCAGTACAGCAAGGTCGAGGACATACGCGAAAAGCTCAGTGCGGCACAGCAGACGCTTACAGAGGCCGAGGACAGCGGCGCGGACTACGACACCACGACCAAGGCAAAAAACCGTTTTACGCTGTTGAGCAAGCAATATGCGCGAGAGCACCGCAAGCTTAACGGCTACGGCAGCACAAAGGCGCTTCAAAATGTGCTTGAGAGAGTCAGCGCAAGAACATCTAAGGATGCAGAGCATATTGACAACCGCAATTTCTCAAACGTGGGCGACCGAAGCCTAAAGCCGTTTCAGATGGAGCACCCGGAGCTGCACAAATATTATGAGGACATGGCGCAGACCGTGCTTTATGATATCGGAATGGCAACTCAATTCCGTACTACGAACGGCTATCCTAAAACCAAGTTCACCGACGGCTTTAAGCGTGCGCTGGGCGGCAGTTCGTTTAATGACGGGCTTCAAGCGCTGCTCGACATTTCAAACGATCAGGGCAGCGAAAACTATGCTTTGGCAAAGCGCATGGAGCTGTTTTTGGACGATCTTCTCACCAACGGCTACAAGGGCGCAAGCGGCAACGCCGAGTACATACGCGCTAAAGAAAACATATCGGGCGGTAATACTGTGTGGGAAAACTTCCTTGAGGAAAACAGCCTTGCTATCGCGGATGGCCTGATAACGGAAAAGGAGCTATATAAGGAGTTTACACAGATGCGGTCTGACCTGCCGGAGGGCATGGGCGCAGCTTCCGCCAACTTCACGGGCGAGGAGGCTGTAGGCGAGCGCTGGGTAACAGAGGCTCAGGGCGAGGGCGACAGCGCCCTGCACCCGATAAGCAAGGAGCAGGAAGCAAACCTCGCCGAACAGCAGCACAGAGCGCCGCAGGAGATACCCAAGAAAGATCTGAACGGCAAACTCACAAGCAAGCACGTTTCCACCATAGCCAACAGCGGCATGACACCGGCTGAATTCTCCGACGCGCTGAGAGAGGATGCGGCACTGGGTAAGTTCTCGCACATTGCATACTCCGACGAGGAAGCGCTTAAAAAGGCCGAACGCGCTATCTCTGACGACGGCTGGGATCAGGCGCTTGCAAACTACAAGGCCGAGATAAACAGCGGCAGAGTATCGAAGGACAACACTGTTATGGGCATTGCCCTTTACAACAACGCCGTCAACAGCGGAGACTACGCAACGGCAATGGACATTGCCTCGCTCATGGTCAAAAACTCCACGAACACGGCGCAGTCATTGCAGGCCATGCGCATTCTCAACAAGCTCTCGCCCGAATGCAGACTGTACCTTGCGGCAAAGTCGATAGAGAACATCGAGGAAGACCTCAACGAGCGATACAAGGACAACAAGGCGGATATCCATGTTGACAAAATCCTTTACGATGAGTATGCCAAGGCGCTCAGGCAGGGCAATGAGGACGGCATAAAAACCGCGTGGGCGAACATAGAGCAGAGCGTAGCACAGCAGATAAACGCGACATGGTACGAAAAGCTCAACAACTTCCGCTATCTCGCTATGCTGGGCAATCCGAGAACGCATGTCCGAAACATCGTAGGCAACGCATTTTTCGTGCCCGTCAGAGCTGTCAAGAACACGATAGCATACGGCCTTGAGAATATAGCCGACGCGAAGATAAACGGCGGCATAGAGCGAAGCAAGGCAATGCTCAACTCAAGTAATGCGGCGGATGCGGCGCTTGTCAAATACGCAATGTCGGACTATGAGGCTGTGCAGGAGGTCATACTTTCGGGCGGCAAGTATGTCGATACATTTCAGGGCATCGACAAGCACAGGACGATATACAAGACCAAGATACTTGAGGCGGCACGCAAGGGCAACTCGGCAGCGCTTGACGCGGAAGACGCGTGGTTCTGCAAACCCGCGTATGCAAACGCGCTTGCCAAGTGGTACAAGGCAAACGGCATAAGCGCCGAACAGCTTAACACCGGCAATGTGCCGGAGGAGACGATAATCAAAGCACAGACCATTGCCATCAAGGAAGCGCAGAAAGCCACTTACCGCGATACCAACTGGTTTTCCGCTCAGGTCAGCAGGCTCGGCAAGGTGGATAACAAAGTTGCTGCTGTGCTCATTGAGGGCGTTCTGCCGTTCAAGAAAACCCCGGCCAATATCTTAGCCCGCGCTGTTGAATACTCGCCGGTCGGACTTGTAAAGTCCCTTGCGCTGGACACCAAAAAGGTCAAGGCATATGTAAACGGCGACGTTGAAAACGGCATGAGCCCCGCGCAGTTTATAGACGATGTTTCGGCAGGGCTTACGGGCTCGGCGCTTATGGGGCTGGGTATACTTTTAGCCTCATGGGGCGTTCTGAGCGGCGGTGATGACGATGACGAAAAGCAAAACTATTTCGACGATCTGAGCGGCAAGCAGAATTACGCCTTGAGCATAGGCGGTCTGAGCATCACGCTTGACTGGCTCGCGCCGGAGAGTATGCCGCTGTTTGTCGGCGTTGAGCTGTTCAACTCCCTGAGCAGCAAAAACGAGGACAAGGGATTTTTGCAGAACCTCATGAGCTCGGTCATGAGCCTGAGTACACCGATGTTTGAAATGTCGATGCTGCAAAGCGTAAACGATCTTTTCGATAACCTCGCGTACATCAAGCAGGGACAGGGTACTTTTAAAATCGTATCGAGCATGGCGGCAAACTACATATCGCAGTATTTCCCGACGCTGTTCGGACAGACTGAGCGCTCATTCGAGGAAACTCAGCGCGAGACGACATACATTGACCGCAACAGCAAAGTCGGCTCTGAGATACAATACATGTGGGGCAAGATCGCAAACAAGATACCGTTTTACGATTTCAGTCAGATACCGTACATCGACGCATGGGGGCGCACGGAAGAAACCGGCAATCTCTTTGAGAGGATGCTCAACAACTTCATCAATCCCGCATATGTCAAGAAGGAGCGCCCGACGGAGATCGACGGCGAGCTTGAGCGGCTTTACGACCTCGGCGAAACGAGCGTATATCCCGGCCGCGCAAAGACGAACACCAAGATAAACGGCGAGTACCTGACAGCCGACGAGTATGTAAAATATGCAACGACGAAGGGGCAGACCTCATACGAGCTTGCGCAGGGCGTTATAAACAGCGCGGCATATTCCGGCGCATCAGACCCCGAAAAGGCGTACATGCTTAAATATGTCTATTCCTACGCCGATCATATTGCAAAGTACGAGGTCAACAACGACTATTCACTTGCAAAATGGGAGATGGCGGCATACAAGAGCGCAAACCCGATGCAGGCTATAATCGACCACGCACGGGAATATTACAATCCCGACAAAGAAAACTAAATAACATGCTAAGGGTGGAGTTACATGCTCCGCCCTTTTTTATTATGCTTGAGATATAAGTGAAAAGGAGGCAATGCCTTTGACAACTATAATGATCGGAAAGGCGCTGGCGGCGGTCACGGAAAACGAGACGCTTACCAGCGGCATGATAAACGCAAAGATCAAATTCGAGTTTTCCGAGGACTGGACTTCAAACATTTCAAAGACCGCGATATTCACGGCAGGCGACGTGACAAAGGTCGTGCTCGATTCGTACTGGGAAAACAATGTCTGCTCCATACCGCAGGAGTGCCTTGCAAAAAGCGACGAGATACTCATGGTCGGCATTTACGGCGCGGACAACGCAAACGTCGTTGCGATACCCACGGTGTGGGCGACGGTCGGCAAAATACGCAAGGGCTATGAGGGCTACGAGGACGTATCGACCGGCGCACTGCCTATATGGGCGCAGGTGCAGTCTGCTGCGGCGCAGTCGGCAACGGCGGCAAAGAATGCGCAGGACGCTGCGGAAGCGGCGCAGGGAAAGGCTGAGGACGCACAGGCGGCAGCGGAGGCGGCACAGGCCAAAGCCGAGACCGCACAGAGCAAAGCGGAAACGGCACAGAGCAAGGCCGAGACTGCCCAGGGCAAAGCCGAAGCAGCACAAAGCAAGGCAGAAAGCGCGGCATCCTCGGCAGCAGGGTCGGCAGCAAGTGCGGCAAGCTCTGCATCGGCGGCATCGGCCAGCGAGACTGCAAGCGCACAGAGCGCTCAGACGGCCACGGAAAAAGCATCGGCGGCTCAGGCTGCGGCTCAGGCGGCACAGAGCGCCAAGGCAGACGCCGAGAGCGCGAAAGCGGCGGCAGTCACGGCAGGGGCAGATGCAGAGAGCGCGAATGCCTCCGCGCAGTCGGCAAAAACCGCAGCAGAGAGCGCAAAAACAGCGGCACAGGCGGCTCAGAGCAAGGCCGAAACTGCAAACACCTCGGCGCAGACCGCGAAAACTGACGCCGAGGCCGCGAATACTTCCGCGCAGAGTGCCAAGACTGCGGCAGAGAGCGCCAAGAGCGCGGCGGCAGGGAGCGCACAGAGCGCCGGAACGAGCGCGCAGAGCGCACAGACAAGCAGCAAGCTGTCCGAGAGCTGGGCGGTCGGCGGAACTGGGACACGAACCGGAGAGGACACGAACAACGCCAAGTACTGGTCAGAGCAGGCACAAAACGCGGCCGGCGGCGGCGTTTCAAGCTTCAACGGACGCTCCGGAGCTGTTGCGCCTCAGACGGGCGACTACACCGCCGCAATGGTCGGAGCGGACGCTCAGGGCGCGGCACAGACCGTGCAGGACAACTTGAACACCCACGCGCAGAACACCGCCATACATATAAGCGCCGCCGAGAGAACGTCGTGGAACGGCAAGAGCGGAAAGGCGGACTCCTTTACCGTGACGCTGACTGCGGCAGGGTGGAGCGCAGGCGCACAGACAGTCAGCAACAGCAAGTTTATCGCAAGCGGCTACGCCTATACGGTGTGCCCGGCAGGGGACAGCTTCAAGGACTATGCCGAGGCGATGATCTACGCCGACAACGTGACAGCGGCGGGCAAGATGAGCTTTCACTGCGACGTAACGCCCACAAAAAATCTTACGGTCAACATTCTGAGAACGGAGGCAACGGCATGAGCTTAGTGTTCAACATGGTCGGAGGCGGCGGAGACGTAAGGCTCGTGTCCATAGCGGTGACCACACCGCCGGCGAAAACGGTGTATGAATACGGCGACAGCTTCCAGAGCGCCGGGATGGTCGTCACGGCGACATACAGCGACGGAGCTTCGGCGGCTGTAACTAACTACAGCATAAGCCCGACGACGTTTTCAAGCGTAGGAAGCCAAAGCGTCACGATCAGCTACACCGAGCACGGAATTACCAAAACAAGCACAACCGCCGTTACGGTCAATAAAAAGACCATTTCGGCCGTTCCGAGTCAGAGCGGAGCGCTGACCTATAACGGGAGCAGCCAGTCCCCCACATGGAGCGGCTACAGCGCGACGCAGCTGACAATCGGCGGCACGACCTCCGGCACGAACGCCGGAAGCTACACGGCAACATTTACGCCGAAGGCAAATTACCGCTGGCCTGACGGCACGACGACGGCGAAGAATGTCACATGGACTATCGGCAAGGCGAGCGGAAGCTTATCGATAAGCCCGACGACACTGACGCTGGACAGCAGCACAACGAGCGCGAGCATCGCCGTCACGAGAACGGGCGACGGGGTAATAAGCGCCGTGAGCAGTGCCCCGAGCATAGCGACGGCAAGCGTGAGCGGCAGCACCGTCACCGTTACGGGCAAGGCAAGCGGCAGCGCGACGATCACCGTGAGCGTTGCCGAGGGCACGAACCACACCGCGCCTGCAAGCAAGACCTGCGCGGTGACGGCGAATTTCCTCAACTCCAACTTTGCGTCAAACACGTGGGAGCAGATAATCGCTGCCTGTCAAGGCGGCAGCGTACCCGACACGTGGGTCGCGGGCGACAGCAAGGCTATGACGATAGACGGCGCAGACTATCCGGTCGATATCATCGGCAAAAATCACGACACCTACGCCGCAGGCGGAACAGCGCCGCTGACTTTCCAGCTGCACGACTGCCTTAACACCACATATGTATGGCGGGCAACATGGGACGACCTCATTACAAAGCTGCCGGAGAGCATACAGAGCGCCATAAAGCCCGTCAGCAAAACGATAAACAACGAAAGCGTTTCCCCGAAGCTTTTCGGACTTACGGAAAACGAGGCGTTCGGCGCTAAAGTGTATGCGCAATACGCCGAGGGCACACAGTACGCCTACTACGCCGCCGGAAACAGCAAGATTAAGAAGAGAAACGGCGGCGCTTATGGGTGGTGGCTGAGTTCGGCTCTAGCCCAACAAGGCCTTACTTTTCATATATTTGTGACGCAAAAAGGCGCAACTGACTCGTCCTTTACGGCTAATGAATTCAAGGGCGTCGCTTTTGCTTTCTGTTTTTAATCCGGGAGGTGTAGATCATGTACGCGATAAAGGTAAACAACGAAATCGCCGGATATTCCGATAGCTTCGTGTATATCCGGCTGCACACAAACGGCTGCTATGTGCTGTGCGACGAAGCGGAAGCGGAGGGCATATGCGCAAAGGTGGCAAAGGATTTTACCGACGCGGAGACCGGCGAAACGGTAACGCAGATAGCCGACACCGTATTCCGGCTTACCGATGACGGTCTGCACGGCACAGAGCCTAAGTGCGAGATCGAGGAAGTCAACGGCGCACAGGTTGTAGCGGACAAGGACAGCGAGCTGAAAAACGCCGTGAGCACCGATGACCTTGAAAGCGCCTACAAGGAAGGAGTCAACAGCGTATGACAAAGACAGAGGCCATGACCAAGATGAAGGAAAAGGGCGCGGACGATGCGCTCAATCTGCGCGGACGCGCAAGCACGATGGACGGTACGGCGATAATCGCGGAGGAAAGCAAAGTGCCCGACTTCGACGCGCAGAAGGATTACAGCGCATGCCCTGCCGGTACGCCCGTCGCGGACGAGGGGCAGGTGTGGAAGCTTATACAGCCGTACAACGCCGCGAATTATCAGGGCAGGCCGTCAACGCTCCGCGCTCTGTGGGGGCTGTGCCACACGAAAGACCCCTCAAAGGCTAAAGCATGGGTAGCCCCTCTCGGCACAAGCGGCATGTACATGACCGGCGAATGCTACAAGGACGCTTCCGGCACTGTGCATAGGTGCTTACAGGATAACGTAGTACACGACGCGGCGGCGCTGCCGAGCGCGTGGGAGGATGCAACATGAACATTACCCCGAAACAGGTGCTTGAGCTGGCGGCAAAGTACATAGGCTACAGGGAAAAAGCATCGAACAAGGACTTATACAGCTTTGAGGACAATGCCGGACGGGGCAACTTCACGATGTTTCAGGCCGAGCTCGACAAGGCGAAGTTCTGGAACACGCCGAAGAACGGCTATGAATGGTGCACAAGCTTTGTAGCGTGGTGCTTCTGGCGCATTGCCGGCAGCGAGGCAAAGGATGTGCTGTGCCTCACCGGGCAGTACGGCGCAAGCTGCGTGAGCTGGGCGAAATACTACGCGGCACAGGCGAGGCTTTTCACCAAGCCGCAGGTCGGCGACCAGTTTTTCCAGCGCGACAGCCGCGACGGCCTGCCATGCCACACGGGAATTGTCGAAAGCGTGAGCGGCAATACCTTCGTTACCATCGAGGGCAACGCCGGAAACGCCGTCAAGCGCGTGACGCACACACTTAACAACACGGTCTACGGCTTTGGTAGACCAAAATATGCAGCAGAAAGCGAGGATGAAGAAATGGAAAGATGGAAAACGATAGAGGATGTGCCGGAGGGCTTTTACCGCGATACCGTAAAGCAGCTTATGGCCGACGGCATAATCAAGGGCAAGGGCAACGGCGTGATCGACCTGACGGAGGATATGCTCAGGGTAATGATCTTCTGCCAGCGCATTATGGGAAAGGCGTGATATTATGCCCGGATTTACGGTCGATTTCGGCTACGGGCAGCGCTTCAAGGCCACACAAACATAACGGAGGATAAATCCCTTGACACAAACGATAATCACAACGGCTGCTCTTATCGCGGCGGTTATAGCAATCGCCGGGTACTATAACAAGGTATATAACTGGGTAAAGCACCAAGAGGAGCAAGATAAGCGCATGGACAGGATAGAGAGAGCTGCCGCCACTGAGCGGAAAGAGCTGACCCTGATAGTCTATGCGTTGTCGGCCTGCCTTGACGGGCTGGGGCAGCTCGGCGCAAACCACACAGTTACCGATGCAAAAACCAAATTAGATAAACACATCAATAAACAGGCACATCAACAGGAGGGCTAATTATGAAAATCAACTGGAAGGTTCGTATTAAAAACAAGATGTTCTGGCTCGCGCTCATCCCCGCGCTGCTTCTGCTCGTGCAGGTAGTAGCGGCGGTGTTCGGCTACGAGCTGCAAATCGAGGCCATAGGCGATAAGCTCACGGCGGTAATCAACGCGCTGTTCGCGGTGCTGGCTATACTCGGCGTAGTCACCGACCCGACGACCGCCGGTGTAAGCGACAGCAAGCAGGCTATGGAGTATGAAAAGCCGAAGTGTGATAAATGACACAGGCACGTTTGAGGCTGCCGCCGGACATGGCGCTGCTGCCGCGTGAACAGTGGGAAAAGCTAATATACAGCTCAAACCTCGGACGCGAGGGCAGCAAGATCGCTGATCTGTATTTCATACAGCAGATACCGCAGATAGACATTGCAGAGGAAATAGGGCTTGACCGAAAAACCGTCTCGAAACGCCTTTCTACGGCAAGAGCAAAAATTGAACACAATTACGAGCGGCTTTTCAAAAGCTGAGAGGAGGCAAACACCTCCTCTTTTTTTACGCGCATATTCCCCATAACACGGACATTGAGTACCCCCTTGAAATCGGAAAAGGCTTTAAGCTTTTAAGTACAAGGAGGCGGCGAAATGTTCGTGTTTTTTAATCCCAACCCGGATGCAAAGCGCGTGGGCGACTGCACCGTGAGAGCGATAGCCAAGGCGATGAATACCGTTTGGGATAAGACCTATCTCGCTTTGTGCGTTGAAGGTCTGAGAGTACATGACATGCCCTCGGCAAACAATGTTTGGGGTAGTTACCTTAAGGCCAACGGCTTTAGACAGCATGCGCTGCCGGACACCTGTCCCGAGTGCTACACAGTAGCCGCCTTCGCTAACGAACATCCGCAGGGCACTTATGTGCTCGCACTGTCCGGCCACGTCGTAGCGGTCGTAAACGGCGACTATTACGACACGTGGGACAGCGGGGACGAGGTGCCGGTCTACTACTTTGAAAAACGGGAGGAACAATAATGGCTTTTGGTTACAACACACCGTATGGGTATTATCAGCCGCCTATGATGGACAACCTCGCGCAGATGCGAGCACAGCAGCCTGCACAACAGGGCATGATCTGGGTGCAGGGAGAGGCGGCAGGCAAGTCGTATCTCGTCGCACCGGGCAATACAGTGCCACTGTGGGACAGTGAGCGGCAGACGATATACCTAAAGTCCGTAGACGCTTCGGGCATACCGGCAATGCGAATACTCGACTACACGGAAAGAACGCAGTCAATGCCGGCTCCCGGCGTGGAGTATGTGACACGCGCAGAGTATGACGCGCTCGCAAAAAAGGTCGAGGCGCTTATACCGAAGGAGGAAGTAAACAATGGGTAATCCGCTTTTTCAGGCGCTGGGCGGCGGCATGAACCCGCAGTTTCAGAACCTTGTGCAGCGCTTCCAGCAGTTTAAGAGCACGTTTCAGGGAAACCCTCAGCAAGAGGTACAAAAGATGCTGCAGAGCGGCAGGATAACACAGCAGCAGTTAAATCAGGCGCAGGCATTTGCGCAGCAGTTCCAGGCACTTATGAAGTAAGTACATTTTATCCGGCCGGGTATTTGTAAATACATTTTGAAAGGAAAAATTAAATCATGGCTCTTTCTTCCGATGCGCCGGTAATGACTATGCCGGTATCACCCTCCAACTCCGGCTGGGGCGGCTTTGGCGGTGATGGATGGTGGATGATCCTCTTTGTCATCATGCTTTTCGGCTGGGGCGGCAACGGCTGGGGCGGCAACAACGGCGGTGTTATGGACGGCTATGTCCTGACCTCCGACTTTGCAAACCTCGAACGCAAGCTTGACGGCGTTAACAGCGGTCTGTGCGACGGCTTTTACGCAATGAACACGGGTATGCTCAACGGCTTTGCAAACGTCACTCAGGCGGTCACAAGCGGCTTCCAGACCGCTGAATTGTCCAAGTGCAACCAGCAGGCCGCGCTAATGGCACAGCTTAACGCAATGCAGATGCAGGCGCAGGAGTGCTGCTGCGAGAACCGTGCAGCGATAGCACAGGTGCGCTATGACATGGCAACGCAGGCATGCGACACGCGCAACACCATTCAGAACAGCACTCGTGACATTATCGATAACGCCAACTGCAACAGCAAGGCAATTCTCGACTTCCTCGTGAACAGCAAGATGCAGGATCTGCAGACCGAAAATCAGAACCTCAAGCTTGCAGCTTCTCAGGCAGCACAGAACAATTACCTTGTCTCGCAGCTCAGGCCGTGCCCCACTCCGGCTTACATCACCTGTAACCCGTGGGCAGCGTCCGCACCTTACGGCGCTTGCGGTAACTGCGCATAACAATTGCACAGCACAGCTTTTTCGTGACTTCACGAAAATGATCGGGCTTTTACCGATACTAAGATCAAGCGGTGAGGCTCACGTCTCACCGCATTTTTTATGAAAGGATAAACATTATGGCTACTTGCAAAAGACTCAAAGATAAGTACATTAAGCACCTTATGAGCATGGACTTAGATAAGCTCGATATGACAGAGCTAAATACCTTTGCGTTCATCATCAAGACGCTTGATGAGACCGAGCGTGAAGATTATTTCGGCAGAATGCTCAAAATAATGCCTTGGAGTAACGGCATAGGCGCAGTTACTCGAGCAACCGACAAGGAGGATAAAACCGATGGCTGAATTCACAAACTCTAATATTGTGACCGTCGCAGCGGGGCAGAATGTGCCTCTGACGGAAACGGCGGTGCAGGGCAATTGCAGTATCGTACACCGTGAGGGCGCGGGCATTGTCACACTGCGCGGTCTGACAAACCAGTGCAGGGCGCGTTTCCGCGTTGCCTTCGGCGCGAACATAGCGATACCCACGGGCGGCACGGTCGAGGCAATAACCGCCGCTATCGCAATAAACGGTGAGCCGCTTACCGCTGCAACGGCGACTGTGACACCGGCTGTCGTGGGAAATTATTTTAACATTTATGTTGCGGCAAATGTAAACGTTCCGCGTGATTGCTGCCTGACTGTGGCAGTTAAGAACACAAGCGGACAGGCTATTAACTTCGCAAACTCCAACCTGATCGTTGAGAGAATTGCATGAGAGGAGTAAAACTATGAGTATGAGATCACTTGAAAAACTTCGTGATATGCTGTGCGAGGAGCTTGACGATATCGCGGAACAGGGCGAACTGAATACAGGCGCACTCGATGTCATCGACAAGCTTGTACACAGCGTCAAGAACATCGACAAGATCATGATGGCCGATGGCTACAGCCGTACCGGCGAATGGGACGCAGAGGGTTACATGCGCGGCAACAGCTATCGCAGAGGCCGCGACAGTATGGGGCGCTTTACCTCACGCGATGCCGGGTACAGCCGCAGAGGGTACAGCCGCGCCGACGGTGCGGAACACGCTATCGAGCAGCTTGAGGATATGCTCAAGGATGCGGGCGGCGAGTCTGAGCACATGGCGATAAAGAAAGCAATCAGTGTGCTGAAAAACGCATAAATTTACGACAAAATTTACGACAACACTAAAAAGTCTTGATTTATCAACGTTTATAAAGCTGTGTGGATGGGTTCGAGTCCCACCACCGGCACCAAGAAACAGAAAATCCCGTAGTTGTTCAAAATACGGGATTTTCTTTATTTATCAATGGCTTGCGGAGTTTTTGCATCATACACAAAACAACAAATAAATACATTTAACAGCGCAAAAATACATAATTTAATGCGCAATTTTACGACAAAATTTACGACAACGGAAGATAGAAGTTGCGCATAGTCTCCACATCGGCGTTTTTGTCTGTTTCGGAGAGTTTGATATATATTTCATGCACTATCTTCGGGTCACTCCATCCGCCGATAAGCATCGTCTGCCGCTCACTCCATCGGAGATGATAAGCAAGAGAAGCAAAGCTGCGCCTTAATCCGTGCAGCCCGACATTAGGCAAGCCGTTTTTGAGACAAACGCGGTGTATTCTGTCGCTGTGTGTGCCCGGATGTTCGGGGAGCAGCGGTTTATCATCGGGGATATCAAGACTGCTTATCAGCTCCGCAAGCCTTGGTATCATTATCGGCACATTGCGCCGCGATTTTTTTGTTTTGTTTGTGCTCTTGCGTACAAACCCACCGTCTTTGGAGGCTACCACGCTGCCTCTTATGTGAATCATACCATCGTGGATATCTCGTGGAGTGAGGGCGATAAGCTCGGACCGGCGCAAGCTGTGAAGTGCTAAAAGCGCAGCAAGCTCACATTTTTCTCCCCGGGTAGCTTTTACAAACACTTCGATTTGGTTAAAATCAAGCCACGGCATTTCTTTGGGCACAACAGGCGGCAAAGCAACATTGTCGTGCTTTATACCGCATTTGTCCAGCACAGCGCTCATTAAGCCCCACTCGTTCTTCAATGTTTTTGCCGAGACACGCTTTGCTTCGCCGTTAACTACCTTCTGCCAGTCCTTTATGCTATATATATCCTCTCCGCAAAGGCTTGGGAATGCGTTGTTTTTTACCGATGTATAAGCCTTTAGCGTCGAGGGAGATATAATATTATCTTTACTGTTTAAATAATTGTCTATTGCTTTTTCCACAGTAAGAGATTGAGGCTTCTTGTCAACAGGCACAAAACCGGCGCGGATAGCCTGAGCTTTGGCTATGGCGGCTGCTTCCGTATCTTCAATGACCGTCACGCCCTCACGGCGAAGATCAACATACCACTTCTGCCCACGCTTACGCGGCGTGGGTATTTTTATTTCATCTCTCCTTTTGCGTTCGCGCTGAAGCTTCTCGCCGCAATAGCAGCAGTATACGGGATGAAGCTCATCCGGTATATCCGCTTTGCATTTTTTGCACTTCATTATTCTCCTTAACCCCCTTAGATATTCGCCGAAAATAATTTTATAGCGAATAATGCCCACAGAATTAATCCTGTGGGCGTTTTGCTGCTTTGGCATCATGAATTACGGTTTTCACCGCAAAGGAGATCAGGGCGACGGCAGCAAGCACCACGATAGCCAGGAACACGGCCAACACCGTTAAGCCGCCGGAGCGGAACAGACCGATGTTTTTAAGCTGTATATCAAATATTACATATCCGATGGTTGCGCATAGCAGGATAGCACATACACCTACAAGGCAGAAGATCAGCGGCCTGTAAACGGCGTTCATGCGCTTGTGGTACTCAACGTCCTTTTCCAGACATGCCGCTTTAACCTCCAATGCGTTTATCCGCTTTAGCTGGGTAACGCTGCCTTCTGTGTTTGTTATACCGAACAGCTCGTCTAAGGATAATCCGAGCGCTTTACAGGTTGCCGCAGAGTAATAAAGCAGCGGCTGCTTCGTAGTGCCGGAGTTGACGGAGCAAATGCTGTTGTAGGGAACGCCGCTTATCCTTGCCAGTTCTGCCAGCGTAAGACTGCTTGAAGCTCTCGCTTTTCGCAGCGCCTCAGGGTACTCGTCAAAATAAGATTGCATATCCTCCATTTTTGACACATTAAGCATCTCCCCTATTAAAATTTCTTGAAATACACGAGAAATTCTTGAATTACACGATGAATTCTTGAAATTCACGAAAATTTCGGGTAATTCCCGAAATCGATTTCGGTTATTTCTTTAAGGTTTCGGTTATTTCTGCATGGACATTTATCAAGACAGATGCTACGCTATAAGTACAGCAAGCAACATTTTACAAACGCTGTGTGAAAAAATGTCCTGCCCTGTTGGCGCAGCGGCAGGACGGATTAAATTAAAGAGGTGCAGCAATGAGAAACAACACGAAAAAAACTACGCCCGAACCCTTAAGGGCTAAGTGGCTTGCGAGAAACAAAACCATTATAATAATAACCGAGGCCAGCGACGAGCGCATACAAGAGCTTATGAGG
>OQVR01000201.1_pt1 | contig 24938 bp, 25 predicted proteins | sample 1691521 | NCBI WGS metagenome assembly OQVR01 (sample SAMN03418256, study PRJEB22391) | human gut metagenome | biome: human-gut; feature: organic feature; material: feces | host: Homo sapiens | place: Tanzania | collected 2013-01
CCTGTCAGTTTAACGGTTGACCTCCTCCAGAGGCCCCGATGACAGCCGTATCGTTGATACAGGCAAGGGCCTTTTAGGATTTCACCGTCTTTCTATTATGGGATTAACTCCCGATGGAATGCAGCCGTTTGAGCTTGACGGCAGCTATGCAATATGCAACGGCGAGCTTTACGGCTTTGAAAAGACAAAGGAAGAGCTGAGCAAGAAATATACTTTTAAAAGCGGCTCGGACTGTGAGATTATTCTCCCAATGTATCGTGAGTACGGCGTTGATATGTTCAAGATGCTTGACGCCGAATTTGCAATGATTATCTATGATGCAGAAGCCGGCGAGTACATAGCCGCAAGAGACCCGATCGGTATCAGACCGCTTTATTACGGCCATGACGAAAATGGTACAGTCGTTTTTGCAAGCGAGGCTAAAAACCTTGTGGGAATGTGCAAGGATATCATGCCGTTCCCTCCGGGACATTATTACAAGGGCGGCGAATTCCATTGCTATTGCGATATTGCCGCAGTTGATAAGGTCAGCTACGATTCGCTTGATGAGATTTGCTCAAAGATTCATGATAAGCTCGTTGCAGGCGTTGAAAAAAGACTTGTTGCAGATGCAAAGGTCGGCTTCCTTCTTTCCGGCGGACTTGATTCTTCACTTGTATGTGCAATCGCTCAGAAAAAGAGTGACAAGCCGATTCGAACATTTGCAATCGGCATGAGCGAGGACGCAATCGACCTCAAGTATGCAAAGCAGGTTGCGGATTATATCGGCAGCGATCACACAGAGGTCATCATGACGAAACAGCAGGTTCTCGATTCGCTCGATGATGTTATTCATCTTCTCGGCACATTTGATATAACGACTATCCGTGCTTCGATGGGTATGTATCTTCTTTGCAAATGGATTCACGAGAACACCGATATCCGAGTTCTTCTTACGGGTGAGATTTCCGATGAGCTTTTCGGCTACAAGTACACGGACTTTGCTCCGTCTGCCGAGGAGTTTCAGAAGGAGTCGCAGAAGAGAATCCGTGAGCTTCATATGTACGATGTTCTTCGTGCCGACCGTTGTATTTCCGTCAACAGCCTTGAAGCCCGTGTTCCGTTCGGCGATCTTGACTTTGTAAAATATGTTATGTCCGTTGATCCCGAGAAGAAGCTCAACAAGTACGGCAAGGGCAAGTATCTTCTTCGTCATGCATTCGAAGGTGATTATCTTCCTCACGACATTCTTTACCGTGAAAAGGCTGCTTTCTCCGACGCTGTAGGTCATTCAATGGTTGACTACCTCAAGGAGTTTGCAAGCACTTATTATACTGATGAAGAATTTGCCGAGAAGTGCGAGAAGTATGACCATGCAAAGCCGTTCACAAAGGAATCGCTTCTTTACAGAGAGATTTTTGAAAAGTATTATCCGGGACAGTCTCAGATGATAGTTGATTTCTGGATGCCGAACAAGAGCTGGGAGGGCTGTGACGTTAATGACCCATCCGCAAGAGTTCTTTCAAACTACGGCGACAGTGGCAAATAAATTATAAAAAGCAAAGCAGGCGGTTGTTTAAATCGTCTGCTTTTTTAAAATTAACGGAACAAATAACCGAAATTTCCTTGACTTTCATATATTAACGTGCTATTATGTTAGCGTATTAACACGCTAAAGCGAGGGAGACAGATGTGTAATTGGCATAATGATTCAACGGATGAGCTTTGCAAGGCTCTTCTTTCTTTAAAAACCCAAGAGGAGTGCTACGCCTTTCTTGAGGATATTTGCACGATTAAGGAACTGCTTGAAATGTCACAAAGGCTTTCGGTTGCAAAGCTTTTGAGTCAAGGCATGAGCTATGCGCAGATTTCGCAGAAAACGGGCGTCAGCACGGCGACCATCAGCCGCATAAGCCGTTGTATCGAATACGGCAACGGCGGATACAAAATGATTATCGAAAGATTGCAAGAGGGCGAAAAAGATGATTGACGAAAAACTTTTGAAAAGTGAGGAGCGGGCGATATTCAATCTCCGTTCGCTTTATCGCAAATACGGTTACGCTCCGTTCAAAATGAGCAAGTTTGAGGAATATGACCTTTATGTCAGGAACAAGGATTTCCTTGTCAGCGACAGGGTAATCACTTTTAACGATACAAACGGAAAGCTTATGGCTCTCAAACCCGACGTTACGCTTTCAATTATAAAGAACAGCGACGATACACCGAACGAGAAGAAAAAGGTTTTCTACAATGAGAATGTTTATCGAATTTCCAAAAACACTCATCGCTATAAGGAGATTATGCAAGCAGGCCTTGAATGCATTGGCGACCTCGATTTTTACGATATTTACGAGGTTATCAGTCTCGCTGCGGAAACGCTTGCGCAGATTTCCGACAGCTTTGTTCTGAATGTTTCGCACCTCGGATTTTTGCAGAAGATACTCGCCGATATTTGCGATGATGCCGGATTTGCCGAGAAGGCAATCAAGCTGATCGAAGAAAAAAACAGTCATGACCTTGTTAAACTTTGCAAGGAATACGGCGTCGAAGATGAAAAATCCCGGACACTTTCAACGATTATTTCGGCGAGCGGAGAAAGAAATAAGGTTCTTTCTCAGATTGAAAAGATTTGCTCCGGGGAGAATTTGAACGAGCTTCGCACAATTTCGGAGATGCTGGATACCTCCCCGTATTCGGATAAAATTCTTTTTGATTTTTCCGTTGTCAACAATATGAATTATTACAGCGGATTCGTTTTCCGAGGCTTTGTTGACGGAATATGCGACGGTGTTCTTGCCGGCGGTCAGTATGACAGAATGATGAAGAAAATGGGCAGAAAATCCGGCGCAATCGGATTTGCGCTTTACCTTGATTTGCTTGAACAGCTCAGAACGGAAGCTCCCGGATATGATGTTGATGTGCTTCTCGTTTATGACGGAAAAACGGACAGCAAAACCGTTGCGAACAAGGTGAATGAGCTTATAAAATCGGGGGAAACGGTAAGTGCGCAAAAGACTGTTCCGGAAAAGCTTAGGTATAAAGAAATTGTCGACTTAAGGAGGGATTCAAATGCTTAACGTGGCACTGCCGAAAGGGCGGCTCGGTGAAAAGGTTTATGCAATGTTTGAGGCCGCAGGCTTTGAATGCCCCTCAATAAAGGAAAATAACAGAAAGCTGATTTTTGAAAACGAAGAAAAGCAGGTTCGATATTTTTGGGTCAAGCCCTCCGACGTTTCGATTTATGTTGAGAGGGGAGCGGCGGATATCGGCGTTGCCGGCAAGGATATTCTGCTTGAATATGAGCCGAATGTTTATGAGCTGCTCGATCTTGATATAGGAAAATGTCACATGGCGGTCGCAGGGCCGAAGAATTTCAATGATGATGGCACACGCACGCTGAGAGTGGCGACGAAGTTCACGAACATTGCGTCAAATTATTATGACAGCATAGGCAGAGATATTGATATTATAAAGCTCAACGGTTCGATAGAAATTGCACCGATTCTCGGCCTCTCCGATGTAATTGTCGATATCGTTGAAACAGGAACAACGCTTCGTGAAAATAATCTTGAAGTGAAAACAAAGTTTCTGCCGATAAGCGCAAGGCTGATAGCAAACAAATCGGCGTATAATTTTAAACGTGAGCAGATTGAAAAGATTGTTTCAAGTATAAAGGAGCAGATTGAAAATGATTAAGATATATAAATACGGCGAAGTGCCGAACAGCGAAATTTTTGCAAGAGAAAATATATCTGCAAATGTTGAGGATATTGTTGCCGATATAATTGCCGACGTCAGAAAAAACGGCGATAAGGCTCTTTTTGCTTATTCAAAAAAGTTTGACAAGGCCGAGCTTACGAGCCTTGAGGTCACAAAAGAAGAGATTGACGAGGCTTTGAACATTGTTGATCCGGAATTCATTTCCGTTATGACAGAAGCTGCGCAGAATATTCGTGCCTTCCACGAGAAGCAGGTTCGCACAAGCTTTGTGCTAAACGACAAGGACGGCGTTGTTATCGGCCAAAAGATTATGCCGATTGAAAAGGTCGGACTCTATGTTCCCGGCGGCACGGCAGCTTATCCGTCAACGGTTTTGATGGACAGCATTCCGGCCAAGATCGCAGGCTGCCCCGAAATCGTCATGGTAACTCCGCCGAAGCAGGACGGAAAGGTTAATCCTGTTATTCTCGCCGCCGCATCAATCGCAGGCGTTGACAGAATTTTTAAAGTAGGCGGAGCGCAGGCGGTTGCGGCTCTGGCTTACGGAACACAAAGTGTGCCAAAGGTCGATAAGATTGTCGGTCCCGGTAATGCCTTTGTTGCCGAAGCGAAGAAACAGGTTTTCGGCAAGGTCTCGATAGATATGATTGCCGGTCCGAGCGAAATTCTTGTTGTCGCCGATGCAACGTGCAATCCGAAGTTTGTTGCCGCAGATCTTCTTTCTCAGGCCGAGCATGACAAAATGGCAAGTGCGGTACTTGTAACGGATGACAAGGACTTTGCACAGGCTGTAAGCGATGAGCTTGAAATGCAGATTCCGCTTCTTCCCCGTGCCGAAATCGCAAGGGCTTCGATTGATAATAACGGAAAAATAATTGTTGCCGAGGATAATTTGCTTCTTGCTATTGATATTGCAAATGAAATTGCTCCGGAGCACCTTGAGCTTTGCGTTGACAACCCGTTTGATTATCTCGATAAGATAAAGCACGCAGGTTCAATTTTCATGGGCAAGAATTGTCCGGAGGCTCTCGGTGACTATTTTGCGGGTCCGAATCACACTTTGCCGACGAGCGGAACAGCAAGATTTTCTTCTCCGCTTTCGGTTGATGATTTTGTTAAAAAATCACAGTTCACATATTATTCTTCCGCTGCTCTTGAAAAGGTGGCAGACAAAATATCATACTTTGCAAACAAGGAGGGACTGAGCGCACACGGCAAGAGTGCAACAGTGCGTTTCGAGAAATAATGAGCAGATTTTTTTCAGAAAAATATTCTTCACTTGTTCCATACACCCCCGGCGAGCAGCCGCAGGATAAAAAATATGTAAAGCTCAATACAAACGAGTCGCCGTTTCCGCCGTCGCAGGCGGTTGCAAAGGCGGTCGAGGCGGAAGCCGGCAAGCTTCAGCTTTATTCCGACCCGGAGTGTGTTGCCCTGAGAAAAAAGGCGGCTGAGGTTTTCGGCATAAATGACGATAAAATAATCATGACGAACGGCTCGGACGAGGTGCTGAATTTTGCATTCATGGCGTTTGCCGATGAGAAAAATCCTCTTCGATTTGCGGATATCACATACGGCTTTTACCCTGTGTTTGCCGAGCTTAATCATATTCCGTATACGGAAATCCCGCTCAAAAGTGATTTCACACTTGACCCGAATGACTATACGGCAGTTAACGAAACCGTTGTAATTGCCAATCCCAATGCGCCGACGGGACTTGCTCTCAGTCTCGAAACGATTGAAGAAATTGTAAAGAGCAACCCCGATAACGTTGTTATAATCGATGAAGCGTATATCGACTTCGGCGGTCAAAGTGCGGTGCCGCTTACCAAGAAATACGATAATCTGCTTGTTACGGGAACCTTTTCAAAATCACGTTCAATGGCGGGTGCAAGGCTCGGCTTCGGTATCGGAAACAAAAAGCTCATTGCCGACCTGAACACGGTTAAATATTCTACGAATCCGTACAATGTAAACCGTCTTACGGCGGCGGCAGGTATTGCGGCTCTTGAAGACAACGACTACTATATGAATAATTGCAAAAAGATTCGGGAAAACAGGGCATGGACAACTCTCGAGCTTGAGAAGCTCGGATTTACCGTTCTTCCGTCAACTGCGAATTTTATATTCGCAAAGTCGGATAAAATCGGCGGTGAGGAGCTATATTTAACGCTTAAAGAAAAAGGAATTCTCATTCGCCACTTTACAAAGGAACGCATTTGCGATTATAATAGAATCACAATCGGTACCGCCGAGCAGATGGAAATTTTTATTGATGCAGTTAAGGAAATCGTTGATTGAACTATGCAGGAATTTTTAGATATTGTTGATGAAAACGGAGAGCCGACAGGCGAAACCGTTGAAAGAAAAATTGCACATGCCAAGGGAATCCGTCACAGAACATCTCATGTGTGGCTCGCAAGGGAAAGAAACGGCAGAGTAGAAATTCTTTTGCAAAAACGAGCCGAGAATAAGGATTCATATCCCGGGTGCTACGATATATCGAGCGCAGGTCATATCCCGGCAGGCGACGGATTCAGAAAATCCGCCGTTCGTGAGCTTAAAGAGGAGCTTGGGGTAATCGCAGAAGAAAACGAGCCTGTTTATTGCGGCGACAGAAATGTGCAATGGAACGATGTGTTTTCGGGAAAGCCGTTTCACGACAATCAATTTTCAAGAGTTTTTCTTCTTTGGCGTGACATGGAGGAGAATGAATTTACGATTCAAAAGGAAGAACTTGAAAGTGTTAAATGGATTGATTTCAACGAGTGCATTGACGGCGTTCGTAATAACGGCTTTAAAAATTGCATAGCCATGGACGAGCTTCTGATTCTGAAAAAGGGTATTGAAAAAACGAAAGGATGTTTCATATGAGAACAGGAAATATCGACAGAAAAACAAATGAAACGGATATAAAGCTGAGCGTCGATCTTGACGGAGGCGGCAAGGCGGACGTTGCAACCGGCTGCGGATTCCTTGACCACATGCTGAACCTCTTTGCACGTCACGGCAGATTTGATTTGACGGTAAAGTGCGTCGGCGATACCTACGTTGATTATCATCACACGGTTGAGGATATCGGAATCAGCCTCGGCAAGGCATTCAAAGAGGCTCTCGGTGACAAGAAAGGCATTGTTCGTTACGGTGATACAACTCTGCCGATGGACGAATCTCTTATTCTTTCTGCTGTTGATATTTCGGGCAGGGGCGGACTTTATTATGCACTTGAAATCCCGACTCAAAAGGTCGGCGATTTTGATACCGAGCTTGTTGAAGAATTTTGGCGTGCATTTGCCGATGATGCGGGAATAACGCTTCATATTCGTAAGCTTGCCGGAAGCAATTCTCACCACATAATCGAAGGCTCATTCAAATCGGTCGCAAGAAGCTTACGCACGGCGGTGAGCATTGACAAGGATTTTGCCGATGAAATTCCGTCAACAAAGGGGTTGCTTTAATGATAGCGATAATTGATTACGGAGTCGGCAACCTGTTTTCTCTTTGTTCGTCCTTATCGAGCATAGGGGCACAGGCGATTGTTACTTCGGATATTGATACAATAAAATCTGCCGATAAGCTCATTTTGCCGGGTGTCGGTGCATTTGCCGATGCCGCACAAAAGCTTCGTGAAAGCGGCATGGATGTTGTCGTTAAGGAGCAGGCTGCGTCGGGTAAGGATATTATGGGAATCTGTCTCGGAATGCAGCTGCTTTTTGAGAAAAGCTTTGAATACGGAGAGCATGAGGGTCTCGGGCTTCTCAAGGGCTCGGTTATTCCCATGGAAGGAACAATTCCGCAGAACCTGAAAATTCCGCATATCGGTTGGAATGCGTTGCATTTTGCAAAGCCGAGCGGACTTTTTAAATACATAAATGAAAACGACTGCGTTTATTTTGTCCATTCTTATTATGCAACGGACTGCGACGACAGCGTGATTGCAACAACGGAATACGGCAAAGAGATGACTGCCGCAGTTGAACTCGGCAACATAAAGGGCTGCCAGTTTCACCCCGAAAAAAGCGGCAAGGTCGGACTTGCGATTCTTGAGGCTTTTTGCGAGGGTTAATTCATAAGAAAGGAACGATTATACAAATGATAATACTTCCTGCAATAGATTTGCTCGGCCGCAAGGCGGTCAGACTGCTAAATGGTGATTATAATCAGGTGACTGTTTACAGCGATTCGCCGCTTGAGGTCGCCCGAAAATTTAAGTCGCTCGGTGCGACGCATATTCATATGGTTGACCTTGACGGTGCAAAATACGGCACTACGCCGAACATGGATATTGTAGCCGAGGTTGCCGAAAATACGGGACTTTTTGTCGAAATTGGCGGCGGAATCCGAAGCATGGATACTGTTAAAAAATATATCGACGCAGGCGTATCCCGTGTTATTCTCGGCACGGCGGCGATCTGTGACGAAGCTTTTTTGAAAGAGGCCGTCGGGACTTACGGCGAAAAGATTGCAGTCGGCGCCGATGTTAAGGACGGCAAAATTGCTGTTAAGGGCTGGCTCGAACAGTCAGATGTTACGCTTGACGAATTCTTTTTGAAGATGCAGAATCTCGGCGTGAAGAATATAATTTGTACCGATATTTCCCGTGACGGTGCAATGAGAGGAACAAATCTTGAGCTTTACCGTGAGCTTTCGGCAAAGTATTCGCTTGATATAACCGCTTCGGGCGGAGTTTCAAGCATTGAGGACGTTAAAGAGCTGCGAAAAATGAATCTCTACGGTGCGATAATCGGCAAGGCATATTATACCGGAGCTGTTGACCTCAAAGAAGCAATCGAGGTGGCGAAATGATTACAAAAAGAATTATACCCTGCCTTGATGTGAAAAACGGCAGAGTCGTCAAAGGCGTGAATTTTAAGGGACTTTCCGATGTTTCGTCGCCTGTCGAGCTTGCAAAATATTATTCCGACAACGGAGCAGACGAGCTTGTTTTTTACGATATTACGGCATCGTTTGAGGAGAGAAAGTTATTCACGGACATACTTCGTGAGGTCGCAAGCCGGATTTTCATTCCGCTGACGGTTGGCGGCGGAATAAACACCGTTGATGATTTTGACAGGGTGTTGAAATGCGGCGCAGACAAGGTCAGCGTGAACTCGGGAGCAATTAAAAACCCTGAGCTGATCCGTGAGGCGGCGGAACGTTACGGTAACCAGTGCGTTGTCATTTCCGCCGATGTTAAGCGAGTTGACGGTGAATTTCATGTTTTCGCAAAGGGCGGCCGTGAGGACACGGGCATGGAGGCGATAAGCTGGATAAAGCGTTGCGTTGACCTCGGAGCAGGCGAGGCTGTTGTCAATTCGATTGACACCGACGGCGTGAAAAAAGGCTTTGATATCGAGATGCTTAAGGCGGTTTGCAACGCTGTTAATGTGCCTGTTATCGCATCGGGCGGTGCAGGAGGAATTAACGATTTTGTCGATTTATTCCGTGAAATCCCCGATATCGACGCCGGACTTGCCGCTTCAATCTTCCACTTCGGCGAGGTTGCGATTCCCGATTTGAAGCGTGAACTCAGAAAAAATAATATTACAGTGAGGTTATGATTATGTTGAATATAGATGAGCTTAAATTTGACGAAAAGGGTCTTATCCCTGCCGTGGTTGTTGATTCAATCACTAAAAAGGTGCTGACTGTTGCATATATGAATAAGGAGAGCCTTAAAATTTCAATGGAAAAGGGCTTGACCTGCTTTTGGAGCCGGTCAAGGCAGGAGCTTTGGCTCAAGGGCGAAACCAGCGGCAATTATCAGCACATTGTCAGCATAACGGCGGATTGTGACAACGACGCACTTGTTGTTGTCGTAGAAAAGGACGGCCCGGCATGCCACACGGGAACGGATTCATGCTTCACAAAGCCTGTCTATCAGAGCGAAGAATTGCAGGAATTCAGCTTGCAGGGACTCTACGACCTGCTTGTCGGCAGAAAAGAGGAGAAGCCGGAAGGCTCATACACGACCTATCTTTTTGAAAAGGGAATCGACAAGATTTTGAAAAAGGTCGGTGAGGAGTGCACCGAGGTTATAATTGCAGGCAAGGCAAATGATAAAAAGGAAACTGTTTATGAGCTTGCAGACCTTGCATATCATGCAATGGTGCTCATGGTTGAGATGGGTATCTCGGTTGAGGATGTTCACCGTGAGCTTGCCTCACGCCACATAATCGACCATAAGGTCAAGCAGGAAAAGATGACCTGAGCTTGACGGTTTGAAAACGTAAATCAGAATACCTGCACACAAAAACAAAGACTGTAAATCACATTGCCTTGTGACTTACAGTCTTTTCGATTATTTACTTTAAACTCAGCTCTCTTCTGTTGCCTTTTTGGAGTATTTATTTACATAGATAACTCGCTGAAGTACACGGTCGGCATAGCTGAGCGGTTCTCCGCTTCCGAGGAAGAGTGAACCGATTTGAGTTTTACATTCCTTGCTCATGACAAGCTCAACCGCATCAAGGTCGCCGATCGTTTTGCCGGTGATAATTGCACCCGAGCCGTGAATAAGTACGGCATTTTTGCCCTTGATTTTTCTTGCAGCTTCCGAGGCACAGTTTGCCGAACCGTCCCAGCGGAACGAACTGATTTTTGCACCTGCAATCTGAGCAAAATCGTCAAGCCTTGCGTCAACGTAATCAGAGGTCATGCTGTATGCAATGATGTCGCTCTCGGAAAGATGACGAATATAATTGACATCCGACGATTTGTAAATTGCCGCATGAATTTTCGCAACCGCAGGCAGCTTTGCATCACTGTCACAGGTGCAGCCCTTAATTTTAACATTGAAGCTTGCTCCGCTCTTGAATGTCAGCAGGAAAAATTTTCCGTCTCTTACGCTGCTGCCGAAATCCGACACATACTCCGGCAAGGACTTGCCGCCGGTATGCCTGATATAGCTGTTGAGCATATTTTTTTTCGTATATTCCGGTGTGCCCTCATACATGAGAAATGCTTTTTCAAGCTTGATTTCGCAAGCTTTTTCAAGAGCCTGAATAATCTCAAAGGTTTCGTCAAAATCCTTGCCGAGGCAAACCGCACCGTGATGAGCCATAAGAAAAGCCTTGCAGTCGGGATTGTTTGCATATTCCTTTTTAACGGCGTTTCTCAGCTTATCCGTTGACGGCATACCGTAGCCTGCGCGCGGAACTGTTTCGCCGAGAGTTTCTCTGTAAGCTTTCGGCACAGGGTCAATGGCAATGCCTGCTGCTCCGACAACCGAAGCGTTGACCTGATGGGTATGTATAACGAAGTTGACGTCGCTTCTCAGTGCGTAAGCGTCGGCATGAATGCCCTTTTCGCTCGAGGGCTTGACGTCGCCCTCATAGCTGCAATCGTTAATGTTGACAACAACTATATCATCGGGCGTGAGTGTGTCGTATGCTCTGCCGCTCGGGGTGATAACAAACTGAGTGTCCGAAATTCTTGCGCTTACGTTTCCCCACGTTCTCGCTATGAGGCCTGTTTCGAGCAGTCTGTGACCGGCTTCGATAACGGCCTTTTTGCCTTCTTCCAAAGTGTACACTTAAACGTCCCCCTTATCTTATCAGCCGATTCTGCCGCAGTTGTCAAATACTCTGTCAAAGCGTGCGATTGCATCATCGATATCTTCTTCTGTATATGCTGCGCTGGTGTAAAGTCTGCTGCCGGCGAGAGTAACCATACCCTCCGCCATGTAAGCGGCACCCATATGCTCCATTTCTTTCTGACGTGCGCTTGTCTGCTTGAGAATCTCCGGAATCTCCCACGGCTTAGACCAGTTGATTGCAAAGTGCATTGTACCTACTGTGTCAAGGTGGCAGATTGAGCCTTGGTTGAACGCAACGAACGGAAGATTATGCTTTTTGATGGACTTCTGAATTCCCTCAATAAGTCTGTCGCCCATGAGTCCTGCCTTTTCGCAGGCATTTGTTCTTTCAATCTCGCAAATTGTATGATAACCGGCAACGCAGGAAAGCGGAGTTGCCGCCATTGTACCGCCGCACATTGCTTTCTTAACCTTTTTGCCAGAGGAGTCAAGGCCTGCACCGAGGTGAGCCATAACATCTCTGTGACCGCCGATTCCGCCGGCTCCCGGATATCCGCCGGCAACAATTTTGCCGAAGATTGTCAGGTCGGGATCAACTCCGAAATAGCCCTGTGCACCGGAAAGACCGATTCTGAAGCCTGTAACAACCTCGTCGAAGATAAGCAGTGCACCGTACTTGTGGCAGAGTGCTTCCGCACCCTTGATGAATTCCTTGCTCAGCGGTCTTGTTCCGCTCTCCGGACCTACAGGCTCAATGAATACGCCTGCCGTGCCGCCTGTAAGCTCGTTTTTCTTGAGCTTTCTTTCAAGGTCGTTGAGGTCATTCGGGAAGAACTCATCCGTGTGTTTGAATACAAACATCGGAACACCCCTTGACTGGAGGTTCTTCGTGCCCGGAACTCTCATTCCGTAAGCAAGCTGATCCGACCAGCCGTGGTATGCACCGCCCATTTTAAGTATATTCTTGTGATTGGTCGCAAGTCTTGCGACACGAACCGCACACATACAAGCTTCCGTGCCCGAACCGAGCATACGGAACATCTCGACGGACGGAACGCACTCGGCGATTTTATTAGCGAGCTTATACTCATACTCATGGAAAAGACCTGTTGACGGGCCGCAGTCGTTGAGCAGCTCAATGACCTTTTCACGAACCTCCGGAGGGTTGCTGCCGATAATTGTCGGGCCGCCCGCCTGAAGGAAGTCGTAGTATTCGTTGCCGTCTATATCATAAAGCTTGTTGCCCGATGCCTTTGTAAAGACAAGCGGGAACGGATAGTTGAATGCGAGGTTATGCTGAACGCCGCCGGGTATTCTCTGCTTGGCAATGTCAATCATTTCCTTTGACTTTGCACATTTCTTTGCGTAATATTCGTTCTCATATTTCTTGAGAGCTTCCGGTTTGATGCTGTAAATCGGCTTTTTAATAAGAGCGTCAAGCTCCTTTGTAACCTTATCGGCATCAAGATAATTTTTGATAGCAAAATTGTTTCCCATAAAAAAACCTCCTTTAGGGACTGCCGAAAATGCGATTTATTTATTGACAGTTACGATATAAACTTTGCTTTGATAGTATTCTAACACATATCATTCCGATTTTAAATACGTCACTAAAAAATATTTGTAAAAATTCATAAAATATTTTTACTTTTGTCTCAGTTTATGATAAAATAGAGACAGAAATTTAACTTGACTGGAGTGTTGAACATGAGCGCTTACGTTATTGCATATGATGTCGGAACAACAGGACTTAAAACCTGCCTGTTTGAGATTGATAAAAAAATCAAACCGATTGTCAATTCTTACGGCTCATACAACCTTTATATTCTCGAAAACGGCGGAGCCGAGCAGGATGCCGAGGAATGGTGGAACGCTATGTGTACCACCACAAAAGAGATTTTCACAAAGACCGATATCAAGCCCGAGCAGATCGCCGGAATTTCGTTCTGCTCTCAGATGCAGGCTCTTGTTCTTGTTGACAAAAACGGCGATCCCGTTCGCAGACCGATGAGCTATATGGATCAGCGAGCCAAGGAAGAACTGAAAAAATATATGGCATACGGTTTGCAGATTGCCGGAGCAAATATTGTTCCGCTTCTCAAATCCCTTGCCGTTACGGGTGCGGTTTCATGCAGCGTTAAAGACCCTGTTTACAAATATAAGTGGGTCGAAAATCATGAGCCGCAGAACTACAAAAAAGCGTACAAGTGGCTTGATGTTAAGGATTTTCTTATCAGCCGTTGTACGGATAAATTCACGATGACAAAGGATTCGGCGTTTGCCACTCTCCTTTATGATACAAGAAAGGGCAAAGAGGGCTGGAGCAAGACCGTTGCAGATATTTTCAAAGTAAATATGAATCATCTGCCGGATATAATCGAATCGACCGATATGGTGGGCGGAGTTACGGAAAAGGCGGCGGAAAAGCTTGGTCTTATGCCCGGAACGCCCGTGTTTGGCGGCGGCGGTGACGCTTCGCTTATCGGCGTGGGCGCGGGCAGCTGTTCTGTCGGTGACACCCACATCTATTCGGGAACGTCCGGCTGGGTAGGAACTGTTGTTGAAAAACAGCTTGTTGACACTTCGGCAATGATTGCCGCAATCGTCGGCGCAGACCCGAACAGCTTCAACTATTTCGCCGAGATGGAAACCGCAGGCAAATGCCTTGAATGGGTAAAGGATCACCTCTGCCTTGACGAAATCGGAATTTTCATTGAGAAAAAGAAAATCACCGACCATACCGAGAAAGCGTATACAAGCCTTTATGATTACATGACGGAGGTTATCGGTTCGGTACCGGCAGGCGCAAACGGAGTAATTTTCACTCCATGGCTTCACGGTAATCGCTGTCCGTTTGAAGATCCGAATGCCGCAGGAATGTTCTTCAATATCAATATTAATACAGGTAAATCCGATATGCTCAGGGCCGTTATTGAGGGTGTTTGCTATCACCTTCGCTGGATGCTTGAGGCTCAGGACAGGAAGATAAAGACATCGCAGACGATTCGCTTTGTCGGCGGCGGTGCACTCTCCGATGTAACGGCACAGATTCTTGCCGATATAACGGGCAGAACGATTGAAGTTGTTGAAAAACCGCAGGATGTCGGTGCAGTCGGTGCGGCGGCAATAATCGGAATCGGTCTCGGAATCATTAAGGACCTCGGCAGTGTTAAGAATTATATCCCTGTCAAGAAGTCTTTTAAGCCGAGTACGGCAGACAAAAAGGTTTATGACAAAAACTTTGAGGTTTTCAAAAAGCTTTATTCATCAAACAAAAAGAATTTTCAGATGTTAAATGAGCAATAATATAACCGAACAGGAGGACTGAATTACGAACGGTTATAAAAATATAAATAACGCTGAAATCCTCAGTCTTAAAGACCAGGTCGGATATCAGACAGGTCAGGTAGTGAGCAAAACTCTTGCGCAGAATTCCGCACTGAGCGTTACGCTTTTTGCCTTTGACAAGGGCGAAGAAATCAGCACCCACGAATCGGGCGGAGACGCAATGGTTACATGCCTTGACGGAACCGGAAAAATCACAATCGACGGCGTTGAATATATTTTGCATGAGGGCGACACGATCGTGATGCCGGCCGGACATCCGCATGCCGTATTCGGCGAGGAAAAATTCAAAATGCTTTTGACGGTTGTATTTTAAAAGAAACAGCAAACAGCACCAAGCCTCCTCTTGATTCAAGGGGAGGCCGTTTTTATGTTTGTGTTATTTATATGCATTTGCAATCAAATCCGAATTATTTTTTACTATAAAGAGTATACCGTATTATGCTTGATTTTATAATTTAAAGGCAGTAAAATCAAAATGTAAATTAAAATTGTTAATAAAATGTCAATTTAACCAATATTTTCAAGATAGGGGTTCTGATTATTCATATACTTTTTTCATTGACTTATTTGTCGAAATATCTTATAATTTCATAGGATTTTACAATGAGGGAGAATTGGTTTTATGCTATCTAATACAGAAAAAACTATGGACAAAATCGTTGCCCTTTGCAAAAACAGAGGATTCATTTTTGCCGGCAGCGATATTTACGGCGGTCTTGCAAACACATGGGATTACGGCCCGCTCGGTGCAAGACTTAAAAACAATGTTAAGGACACCTGGAGAAAGCGTTTTATTCAGGAGAGAAAGAACAGCTATGAGGTTGACGCAGATATTCTTATGCATCCGAGAGTTTGGGAGGCAAGCGGTCACGTTGCCAGCTTTTCCGACCCGCTTCTTGACTGCAAGGAGTGTAAAATGCGTCACAGAGCAGACCAGCTCATCGACAACTTCGACCCCAACGCTCATGCAGACGGCATGACGAAGGAGGAGATGTTTGATTACATCAAGGCTCACTCAATTCCGTGCCCGAACTGCGGCAAGCATAACTTTACGGACATCAGAGAATTCAATCTCATGTTCCAGACATACAGGGGAGTTACAAACGACGCAAAGAGCGTTATTTATCTTCGTCCCGAAAATGCGCAGGGTGAGTATGTTAACTATCTCAACGTACAGCGCAGTATGAGAGCCAAGCTTCCGTTTAGCATCGGTCAGATAGGCAAGGCTTTCAGAAATGAGATTACTCCGGGTAACTTCACATTCAGAACGATTGAGTTTGAGCAGATGGAATTTCAGACATTCTGCAAAGAGGGTACGGACGCGGACCTCTACGAGTATTTTAAGGATTACGGTCATAGGTATTATATGGATCTCGGTATTGCCGAGGAGCATCTTCGCTTCCATGATCATGAGAAGCTTGCCCACTATGCAAAGGCCGCATGTGATATCGAATTTCTCTTCCCGTTTGGCTGGGGCGAGATCAACGGTACGCATAACAGAACGAACTTTGACCTCACAAGACATCAGGAATACAGCGGTCAGAAGCTCGAATACCTCGATCCGGAAACAAACGAAAGATATATACCTTTTATAATAGAGTCCACATACGGACTTGACAGAACGGTTCTTGCACTTCTCTGTGAGGCATATGATGAGGAAGTTATTGACGCAGAGAAGAACGATACAAGAGTTGTTCTCCACCTTAATCCGGCGATTGCTCCTTACAAGGCAGCTGTTCTTCCGCTCTCGAAAAAGCTTTCGGCCGATGCGCTCAAGGTTTATGAGAAGCTTCAGAAGAATTTCATGGTTGACTTCGACGAGACAGGCTCAATCGGTAAGAGATATCGCCGTGAGGACGAAATCGGAACACCGTTCTGTATCACATTTGACTTTGATTCTCTCAACGATAACTGTGTAACGGTTCGTGACAGAGACACAATGGAGCAGGTTCGTATGCCGATTGATGAAATCAGTGAATATATTTCTTCAAAAATATCATTCTAAATATTAGGTAAGTGCTAAATAAAAATGAATAACGGCAATAATAACAGAAATTGAATTGGAAGGCAAAGCTTATGAAAAAAATCAATTTTACAGAAACAGTTCTCCGTGACGCTCAGCAGTCGCTGATTGCAACGAGAATGCCTTTTGAAACCTTTGAGCCTATTCTTTCAACGATGGACAAGGCGGGCTACTACTCGCTGGAGTGTTGGGGCGGTGCAACATTTGACTCATGCCTGCGTTACCTTAACGAGGATCCTTGGGAGAGACTCAGAAAGATTCGCAAGGCGTGTCCGAACACGAAGCTTCAGATGCTTCTCAGAGGTCAGAATCTTCTCGGCTACAAGCACTATCCGAACGACGTTGTAAGAAAGTTCGTCGCAAAGAGCGTTGAGAACGGAATCGACATCATCAGAATTTTCGATGCACTCAACGATGTAAGAAACCTTGAGGTTGCTGTTGACCAGACTATTAAGTCCGGCGCACACGCTTCGGGTACAATTTGCTACACGCTCAGTCCCGTGCACAACACAAAAGCTTATATTAAGCTGGCAAAAGATATGGAAAGCATGGGCGTTCAGTCCATTTGTATCAAGGACATGGCAGGTATCATCAGCCCGAAGGAAGCGTATGAGCTTGTAAGCGCACTCAAGGAGAATGTTAAACTCCCGATTATCCTTCACACGCACTGCACAACAGGCCTTGGCCCGATGACGTTGCTTAAGGCTGCAGAAGCCGGCGTTGATGTTATCGACACGGCAATTTCAAGCTTCTCGGGCGGCACAAGCCAGCCGGCAACCGAAACTCTTAACTATATCCTCACTCAGGACGGCTACAAGACAGGTCTTGATACGGATGTACTCAAAGAGATCAACGATTTCTTCAAGCCTGTTAAGGCGGACGCACTTAAGAGCGGACTTCTTAACCCTGTTGTTCTTTCAACGGATACGGACGCTTTGACATATCAGGTTCCGGGCGGAATGCTCTCAAACCTTGTTGCTCAGCTTACGGCTCAGAAGAAGATGGATAAGTTTGAAGAGGTTCTTGAGGAAACTCCGAGAGTAAGAAAAGACCTCGGTTATCCGCCGCTTGTTACTCCGATGAGCCAGATGGTCGGCGTTCAGGCAACATCGAATGTCCTTGCGGGCGAGAGATACAAGAATGTTTCCAAGGAAATTCGTGCTTATGTAAGAGGCGAGTACGGCAAGGCCCCCGGAAAGATTGACCCGGCACTTATCAAGAAGGTTCTCGGTGACGAGAAGCCGATCAAGGGCAGATATGCCGATACTCTCGGCGACGGTTATGAGGCTGCAAAGGCCGAAATCGGCGCAAAGGCACACAGCGAAGAGGATGTTCTCTCATATATCGCATTCCCCACTCAGGCCGAAGCGTTCTTCGACAAGCGTGACGAAAGAGCGAAGAACACCTTTAAATATACCATTGAAAAAATTGATTGAGGAGGAAAACGAATATGAATATGACTCCTAAGCTTCTTGGCGTTTTTACTCAAATCTACGGCTCGAATGATGCCATGGATTTCGGTAAGGCGGCTCTTGTTGCGGTTGTCGGATTTTTTACGGTTATTGTAATCCTTGCGATTATTGCTTTGTTTATCAAAGCTATTGCCGCAATTTTCGATAAAACAAGCAAAACTGCAAAAGCTCCCGCTGTCACGACACCTGCCGCACCGGCAGCTCCTGCGGCACAGCCCGCTCAGCCTGGCGTTGAACTTGTAGGCGTTGACGAGCCTACGGCGGCTGTCATTATGGCAATAGTAAGTCACCAGAGCGGAATAAGCCTTGACAGGCTTGCATTCAAATCCATTAAATTATCGGAGGACAAGTAAATGAAATATGTTGTTACGTTAAACGGAAAAAAGTATGATGTAGAGGTTAACGAAAGCGAAGCCGTTATCACCTCCGTAAGCAATGCCGCTCCGGTTGCTCCCGTTGCTCCTGCGGCTCCTGTTGCAGCACCTGCCCCGGCGGCAAGCACTGCTCCAGGTTCACCGGCAGCAGTAGTCGGCACGGCGGTCAGCGGAACTCAGATCACATCTCCGATGCCCGGCACAATTCTCAAACTGAACGTTGCCGAGGGCCAGGCGGTTAAGGCCGGCGATGTTGTTCTCGTTCTTGAAGCAATGAAAATGGAGAACGAAATTGTTGCTCCTTGCGACGGCACAATCAAGCAGCTCCTTGTTTCAAAGGGATCAACGGTTGATACGGATCAGATTCTTGCAGTTTTATAATAAAGGACGGTATTCAGAATGGACTTAATTTTAAATGTTTTGAAAGGCTTGTGGGAATCGTCCGGATTTGCAACTCTTGAGTGGCAGAATCTTGTAATGATCCTCGTTTCGTTCGTGTTCCTTTTCCTTGCCATTCATCCAAAATTCAGATTTGAACCTCTTCTTTTGGTTCCTATCGCATTCGGTATTCTTCTTGCAAACCTCCCCGGTGCAGGTATCATGGATGACCTCACAGCCGGTCAGATATTCGGCGGCGACGGCTCGCTTGCCGGTCAGGGTGAGCATTGGTACGATTCCGGTGTTCTGCGAATTATTTACGCCGGCGTTAAATCAAACATATTCCCGTGTCTTATCTTCATGGGCGTCGGTGCAATGACGGACTTCGGACCTCTGCTTTCCAATCCTGTCAGTCTGCTTCTCGGCGCAGCGGCACAGCTTGGTATTTATGTTGCTTTCCTTATAGCCATTGCGCTCGGATTTGATCCGCAGGAAGCCGCTTCAATCGCTATCATCGGCGGTGCGGACGGCCCGACGGCTATTTATCTTACTTCAAAGCTGGCGTCGCATCTTCTTGCACCTATTGCGCTTGCGGCGTACTCGTATATGGCACTTATTCCGCTTATCCAGCCTCCTATCATGAAGGCTCTCACTACGAAGAAAGAGCGTGAGGTCAAGATGACTCAGCTCAGAAAGGTTACAAAGACAGAGAAGATTATCTTCCCGGTAATCGTTCTTGTTCTTGTTGCGCTCATTCTTCCGTCGGTTGCTCCGCTTCTCGGTATGTTCATGCTTGGCAATCTTTTCCGTGAGTGCGGCGTTGTTGACAGACTTTCCGATGTTGCTCAGAATGCACTTAACAATATCATTGTTATCCTTCTTGGCGTTACCGTCGGTGCAACGGCAAACGGTCAGAGCTTCCTTCAGGTTCAGACTCTTAAGATTGTTGCTCTCGGACTTATCGCTTTCTGCTTCTCAACAGTCGGCGGTGTTCTCCTCGGAAAGCTTCTTTACCTTGTTACAGGCGGTAAGATCAATCCGCTTATCGGTGCTGCGGGCGTTTCGGCCGTTCCTATGGCTGCCCGTGTTGCTCAGAACGAGGGCAGAAAGTATAACCCGACCAACTTCCTTCTCATGCATGCTATGGGTCCGAATGTTGCCGGCGTTATCGGTTCAGCCGTTGCGGCAGGATTCCTGCTCATCATGTTCCAGTAAAATAGGGAATGCCTCCTCGGGCACAGACCGAAGAACAGAATAATTAAAGCTATAATTCACATTACGGTTTAAAAAGACGGATTGTGGATTATGGCTTTTTGTTTTTCTAAGTGTTTTTTTGCCTTCTCACAGTATACGAATACAGCTTCGGGGGCGAAGAAAACACTTCCTGCATCCTATTTCGACAGCCTGCGTTTTTACTGTTGATAAACTTGATAAAAAATAATTTCAAAAAAGGCTTGATTTATTTTTGATTTTGCGATAGAATAAGACAATTTATATTCTGAGTGGAGGTTGTAAAATGACTTTTGATGAAAAATTCGGAAAAGAAGGCTTGACATTTGACGATGTGCTGCTTATTCCTGCTGAATCTGATATTCTTCCCAAGGATATCGACATATCGACAAAGCTTTCGGACACAATTGTTCTTAAAACACCTATTTTGACTGCGGCTATGGATACAGTTACGGAAGCACCTATGGCAATCGCAATCGCCCGTGAAGGCGGTATCGGTGTTATTCACAAGAACATGCCGATGGAGCTTCAGGCTCAGGAGGTTGACAAGGTAAAACGTTCAGAGAACGGCGTTATCGCTCAGCCGTTCAGTCTTACTCCGGATCATTATGCGTATGATGCAGAAAATCTCTGCAAGAAGTATAAAATTTCCGGTGTTCCGATTTGTGACGAAAGCGGAAAGCTTGTCGGAATTCTTACAAACCGTGACATGCGTTTCATGACGGATTTCAACATCAAAATCAGTGAAGTCATGACAAAGGACCATCTTGTTACAGCTCCCGTCGGCACGACGCTTGAACAGGCAAAACAGATTCTTATGAAGCACAGAATCGAAAAGCTTCCGCTTGTTGACGATGAAGGATATCTCAAAGGACTCATTACAATAAAGGATATTGAAAAGAGCGTGCAGTATCCGAACTCCGCTCGTGATAACGGCGGCAGACTTCTCTGCGGTGCAGCTATCGGTGCAACTGCCGATGTGCTTGACAGAGCAGGCATGCTTGCAAAAGCGGGAGCGGATATGTTTGTTCTTGATTCGGCTCACGGCCACAGCAAGAATATTCTTAAAGCGGTTGAAAAAGTTAAGACGGCTTTCCCGAATATAACACTTTGTGCAGGTAACGTTGCAACGGCAGAAGCAACCGAGGCGCTTATCGCCGCAGGTGCAGATGTGGTTAAGGTCGGTATCGGCCCCGGCTCGATTTGTACAACCCGAGTTGTTGCAGGTATCGGTGTTCCGCAAATTACGGCAATTTTCGATTCCGCAAACGCTGCCGCAAAGCACGGTATTCCCGTTATTGCAGACGGCGGTATCAAGTATTCAGGCGAAATTGTTAAAGCTATCGCCGCAGGCGCAAGTGCAATCATGGTCGGTTCACTTGTTGCAGGCTGTAAGGAAAGTCCGGGCGCAACCGAAATTTTCCAGGGCAGAAGCTTCAAGGTTTACCGTGGAATGGGCAGTCTCGCAGCTATGGCAAACGGAAGCAAGGACAGATATTTCCAGGAGGACAACAAAAAGCTTGTTCCCGAAGGAGTTGAAGGCCGTGTTCCTTACAAGGGACCTCTCGGAGACACAATCTTCCAGATGCTCGGCGGTTTACGCTCAGGTATGGGTTACTGCGGCTGCCATAATATCGAGGAGCTCAAGACAAAGACGAAGTTCGTCAGAATAACGAATGCCGGTCTTATCGAAAGCCATCCTCACGACGTATTTATCACAAAGGAAGCACCTAACTATTCCGGTACAAAATAATCATAAAATGTCGAAACGGCAGGGTATATGTTATATTTTATAATGTATGCTCTGCTGCTTTTTTTATTTGCATATAATTCATAAAAAGAATGATACAAAATTCTATTATTACTTATGTGTAAAATGTACAAAATCAATAATACAACTAAAAAAATATTGACTTTTGACGTTTTATGCGTTATAGTTAAACTAACCATAAAAGTGGTGTCATTAGGCGAATTGCGTCTTGCGCATGAAAACCTCATTACGACCCACCTGGTTCAAGAATGCGTCGTAATGACGTTGCGCCACTCTGACGTTTGACGACTGAGCTGCCGATGCGGGAAGGTTTTGACGGCAAAATGTTTGGAACGAAAGATGAGGCAAAGACGTAATGATGTCGCGTCAGTCGGCACGGACTGAAAAAAACAGTGCGGTATGTATGCTAAAGGCATATAATTTTTATGGAGGTGCAATCCAAAAATGAGTAATGCAAAAAGATTCCTCAGTGTCATTCTTGCAATGATCATGGTTCTTTCAACACTCGTTATCGGTGCAAGCGCTTATTCCGCTTATAAGGGTGACGCTATCAAGGGTCAGTACAATAAGCTTGATAAGCCTGTTCTTACAACAGATCAGTATGCATCGGCAGCTGTTGATGAGCTTGACCGTATGCTCGGTAAGGAGCAGATCAAACTTGAAAAGTCTGATCTTTACGGTATCGGCGAACTTGATCTTACATCAGTTGACAAAACGATGGAGTCGGTTTACAATTTCGTAACCGGCCGAACCTTTGAAACATTCAAAGGAATGCTTGGCGACCTTGCCAACCTCAATGCTAACGCTTTTGCTACAGTCAGAAGATCGAGCGGAGATATCAACGTTCTCTACGCTGTTCTCCAGTTCCTTTATGACAACAAGGGCATTTTCGTTAGCTACGTTGACCAGACAATCAACCTCGGCACGATTCTTCCCTCAGTTGTTGACCTCAGCGACTATACTGATGTTAACCAGCTTCTCAAGAAGATGCTCTATGAGGTAGTTTACACGACTAAGGATTCTGCCGGCAATAAGGTTAAGCCGACAGTCCCGAAGACTGTAACAGAGTCTGTCGACTCAATGGCTCAGAAGCTTATTGACAATCTTATCGCTCAGTACCTTCCCGAGCTCAACGGTTCTACGAACATCAGTTCCGGAACAACCTACACATTCATTGATACCGCTCTCAAGAAGGTATTCAATTCCTCACTTGTTCTCGACGCTCTTAACGGCAGCGTTAAGGATGAGATCAAGAAGGCTTGCGGTGTAGAGTTCCAGAAGAATCCAGACGGCTCCTATGTTAAGGATGCTAACGGTAACAAGGTTGAAGCTAACAGAGATAACCTTAACGGCTATGCGAAGTATCTCAACATCGACTATACATATAGCGGATTTACTTTCACAAACGCTTCGTTTATCTCGCAGCTTAACAACATCCTCGGTTCATTCGTTAACCTTCTCCTCAAGTCCGGCGTTTATACCTGGAAGACAGGCGACAACTCCGTTCTTATGGATAACCTTGTTGGTCTTGCAAAGGCAGTTCTTGTTAACACAGGCAAGGATTTCTTCGCTTCCTACATTAAGGTTGCTACACCTGAGGAAGTTAACAAGATGTCAAATGAAGAGCTTATCGTTTATGCTCTCCGTGCAATCATCAACGGTTCGGTTAAGGGTATGTACATTCCCGATGACGTAACAACAATCGTTGACTTTGCATACTACGGAATGACTCAGCTCCTTGCAACATCTGCTCCCGAGCTTGACTTCTCCGGCTATGCACATAACCTTGATACAATCATTGTTATGGGTGTTAACTACGCTATCTATAGCGTAAACTCAGCTATTGATATGGGTCTTTCCTATGTTTCCGATATGAACGGTGTTGATCTTCCTTTCCATGCGCTATCTCCCCATCGTGGAAAACATGATGGTGGAACGTGCCCCGTTTTTGAACATCTATGTAGAGTTTGAATCGCTGGATCACATCGGTGATGTGATCGGCCGCATCAAAGAGCAGAACGCACAGGTCCTGGATGTGGAAGTTGACCACGGCAGGGGGCCAGACTCAAGCAATCCCAGCGCGGTCTTTTCCCTGCGGCTGGCCAAACGCCATAGCCATTCCGACGTGCTGGTCTCCATATCTGAACTGGATTGCGTCTATACCGTGGAAGAATTTTAAAGGAGGGAGAAGATCTGATGCTGCCTATTTTTGATGGACTGCGTGACGTGACGCTTGCCTCCGTCACGACCCGAATGCTGCTGGCTGTCCTCTGCGGCGGTCTCATCGGCATCGAGCGGGCTTATAAGCGCCGCCCCGCCGGTTTCCGTACCCACATTCTTATTTGTCTGGGTGCTGCGATCACCACACTTACCAGCCAATTCCTCTATCTCAATCTGCATTACTACACGGATATGGCTCGTCTGGGCGCACAGGTGGTGGCAGGTATCGGCTTCATTGGCGCCGGTACCATCGTTGTTACCCGGCAGCATCGGGTCAAGGGACTTACCACCGCAGCGGGCCTCTGGGCCTCCGCCATTATCGGCCTGGCACTGGGCGGCGGCTTCTATGAAGGTGCTTTGCTGACAACGGTTCTTGTGATAGTGGCAGAATCTTTCCTCTCCCGGCTGGAATACCGGATCCTGGACCATGTGCCGGAGATCAATCTCTACATGGAGTACACCGGAAAGCCTTGCCTGGAAGAAGTCCTGCGTTTCCTGCGGGAAAATAAGGTCTCCCTTCAGGATATGGAGATCACCCGCAACTCCGGCAGTGAGAGCCACAACGCCTGCGCGATCTTCTCCCTGCGTTTCAGCAAGGGCATTTCCGTGGATGAGCTGTTGACCCATGTATCTCAGATCGAAGGCGTTATCACCGTTCAGGAATTGTGATCCCTTCAGAACCGTGTTATACTGATCCTGCGGCGAAGTTTGCCGCTGAATAGCCTGTTTTTCTGTTATTTTAACTGATGAGGAGCGGAATATGAAAGAATACGATATCATGGTAGTGGGTCCTGTTTCTCTGGACCACAACATTGATTATTTGGGCAACGAGCGCAAAGAGGTGCTCACTATGGAGGAGAAGAAGGAGTGGATAGCAAAGAACACA
>OQVR01000202.1_pt1 | contig 24897 bp, 22 predicted proteins | sample 1691521 | NCBI WGS metagenome assembly OQVR01 (sample SAMN03418256, study PRJEB22391) | human gut metagenome | biome: human-gut; feature: organic feature; material: feces | host: Homo sapiens | place: Tanzania | collected 2013-01
TCAACTTATATGATTTCTTATATGAAAGGTCAGGTTCAAGGCGGTTTTTCAACAAATATTTCTACAATTGAAAACACCGCGACATCCACTACTTACAAGAACACCACAACGTTCAATACTTACGTTTGGGATCAAAATTTTACTGAAGATATGCAATATTTTGTAATCAAGATTCCAGAAGAACCTGGACTTTATTGCTTTGGAATGTACACTGGACGAGAAATTATGTACAACGCTCAAAATGGAAAAGCAACCCAGATATTCGACCAAAACAATCTTACTGAAAAATGGGGAAAGAATTATAATCAGCTTATTGTTTCAGGATTACAACAAGTTAGCAAGGCTTATAAAGGCACTGAATGGGAAGAAGCTTGTCTAAAAGATATTGAAAAATTTTCTAAAAAGTAACGAAAATTATTATTTCAGACTGATTGTTTTCAAACAGTAGAGAATTTTATAAAGCCCCTGTCATAAAATTTGTATAAATGACAAGGGCTTTATATTATCTAGCTATTCAATTTTTAGCGTTTAAGTCCGGCGGCAGTCTGAAGCATATTGTCGCTAGTCTGAATTGCCTTTGAGTTGAACTCATAAGCACGCTGCGCAACAATCATCTGAACCATTTCATTTACAACAGAAACATTGCTCATTTCAAGAAACTTATGCTTTGTAATTCCCATTCCGTCAATTCCAGGACGTCCAGCAATTGGCTCTCCAGAAGCGTTTGTAACTTTGTAAAGATTGTCGCCTGTGTTTTCAAGTCCGACTGCATTCGGAAATCTATAAAGCTCAAGCTGGCCGACTTCAACAGGCTCAAGCTCGCCGTTTACTTTCACGTTTACCCTTCCGCCGTCAGAAATAGAAAGTGTTTCAAGCTGAAATCCTTCCGGCATGATTATTTCTGGCATTACCCGAAGTCCGTTTGCCGTTACAAGCTGCCCAGTCGAATCAACCTTAAATGAGCCGTCTCTTGTGTATGCCCAACTTCCGTCATACTGCTGAACCCTAAAGAATCCGTCGCCAACAACCGCAACATCTGTGTCAACTCCGGTCGCCTGCAAAGAGCCCTGTGTCATAATGCGCTGTGTTGCTCCAACTTTAACACCGCTTCCCATCTGATGTCCAACAGGAGTTACGGTGTCTTCCGTAGCCGGAGTTCCAGCAAGCTTTACATTCTGATAAAGAAGGTCTTCAAATTCAGCACGGTGCTGTTTAAAACCGGTTGTATTTACGTTAGAAAGGTTGTTTGAGATAGTGTCTATATTCATCTGCTGACCGTTCATTCCTGTAGCGGCATTCCATAAACTTCTTACCATTTTCTAATTCTCCTTATTAGCGGTTTACAGTAACAACTTTAGACCAAAGCGTGTCCATCATGCTGTCTTCTGTCTGAACTGACTTCTGGTTCGCCTCATAAGCTCGGTTTACTTCTATCATCTGAACCATTTCGTTTACAACATTCACATTGCTTGCTTCTGTATATCCCTGCAAAAGCCGCGGACGTTCATCTCCTTCCGCAATATACGCATCTCCGGAAATTTCATTTGAATTCCAAAGTGAAGAGCCTTGTTTTTTTAGGAAACGCTCGTTTTCAAAGCGTACAACTTTTATTCTGTCAACAAGTTCGTTGTCTTCATTTGTATAAATCATTCCGTCCTGATTCACAAAAAATTTGTCATTAGGAACATGAATCGCTCCGTTTTCGCCAAGAACGGGATAACCTTCCTTTGTCAAAAGAATTCCTTCTTTTCCAAGGTGAAAATTTCCGTTGCGTGTATAGCGTTCACCTGCCGGAGTCTGGACAGTAAAAAACCCCTCTCCCCCCAAAGCCATGTCTGTTTTAGTATCTGTTGATTTAAAAGAGCCTTGACTAAAATCTGTGTAAAGTTCGTTTGTTTCAACTCCAAGTCCGATTGAGCCGATTATAGGAGCCGCATCCGCAGAACCGAACGGTGTTTTATACACGCCGTCTGCTGCAGTTCTTCTAAGCAAAAGCTCGCTGAATTCCTTGTTTACAGGAATTTCTTTTTTAAAGCCTGTCGTGTCTACATTCGCAAGATTGTTCGAAATTGTGTCCAGCCTGTTCTGCTGAGCATTCATTCCGCTTGCTCCGATATACCAGCCTCTAATCATAACATAACCTCAATTATTTTATCGGAATCCGAATAAAAAAGTTAAGCTAAATCAGTTTGGCGAAAATACCATGCACGCATTTTAAACAAATTTTTTCTTGTTTTTTGGGGAATTGTAGTTTATACTTTATTCATTCTACTTAAACTTTTTACGAGATTATAAAAATGTACAGTCCACGTTTTGCCGCAATGATTTTAATTTTTTTTGCCACGCTGATTTGCTTCGTAATAGCTCTTCTTCTGCTGATTCTGCATAAAAAAAGCTACATGATTGAACACGACAACATAACAGGGCTTCCTGCATACAGCCACTTTGAATTCGATGCAAAAAAGCTTCTGAAAAACGCGCTTCCAAACGAATACATGATTCTTTCTCTAAATGCAGACAATTTTAGAATCATAAACGACACTTACGGAATTCTCTGCGGAAACGAAATTCTAAAGCTTCTTGGAAAACATTTTGCCTCCCAATGCGGAAAAAACGAATTCGTGTGCCGTTTTTATGCAGACAACTTTGTTTTCCTTATAAAAAACATGGAATTTTTCTGGGACATAGAAGAACGTGTCTACAACATGACAAACGTAGACAATATCGTAAAAAAATATCTTCCTTCAAAATACCAGTTTACATTCAGCGCAAGCATTTACCGCATAGAAAATCCGCTGGACGACATAGAATCCATGATAAGCAAGGCTAATCTGGCTCAAAAACTCTACAAAAATCATTTTGCAACCCATAGAGTAATCGAATATACAAGCGAGCTTAGAGAGTCCTACAGTTGGAACAGAGAAATTACGCTTTCTATGGAGGAAGCCTTTGAAAACAAGGAATTTGAAGTTTTTTACCAGCCAAAGTTCAAGTTTGAGGACGAAACTATAATCGGAGCTGAAGCTCTTATAAGATGGAACAATCCGCGCAAAGGTTTTCTTCCACCTGCAAAATTCATACCGCTTTTTGAAGACAACGGCTTTATAGAAAAAATCGACAAATTTGTGCTTAACAATGTCTGCAATTTTCTTGAAGAATGGAATAAAACCAAGGAAAGCAAAAGCAATCCGCTTACAATTTCCTTCAATCTAAGCCGCTACAATATTTACAACCCGAATTTAATAAGCGACCTGAAGCAAATTTCACGCAACTACGACATCGGCGACAACAAAATAGAAGTCGAGCTTACAGAAAGAATCATGGTAGACAATCCGAACCGCCTTATAAAAATAATGGGCGAAATAAAAAAGGCAGGATTTTCCGTTTCTGTAGATGATTTTGGCGCAGGATATTCTTCACTGAACCTTTTAAAGAATATGCCGGCTGACGTAATAAAGCTGGACAAGGAATTTCTTTCGTCCCAAGAAGAAAACAAAAACCAAAAAGAAAGAATCATAATAACTTCTGTAATTGAAATGGCGAAAAAGCTCAACATAACAACGGTTGCCGAAGGAGTCGAAACAAAAGACCAGTGCGAAATGCTGAAAACAAGCGGCTGCGACATCGCACAAGGATTCTACTACGCCAAGCCAATGCAGGAAAAACTGTTCAAGGAATTCCTCGGAATGAAAGAAAAGCAGTCCGTTTAGATTTTTTTCAGAAAACTTCTAAAAAAATGATTTTTTTAGAAGTTTCGTATAATAAAATCAAGATATTTTGTTGCAAAATTCAGAAAGTGTTTTATAATATTGAAAGAACATTTCAAAAAATTTGGGCATAAATCTCAAGTTTTACCAAGCGGAGGAATTTAATAATATGGCTTTGAAAAACAAAGAAGAACCAAGAGTTCTTGCAATCATTTTGGGCGGAGGAAAAGGAACAAGGCTCTACCCTCTTACAAAAGAAAGATCCAAACCAGCGGTTCCTTTCGGCGGAAAATATAGAATTGTTGATATTCCTATTTCAAACTGCATCAACTCTGGCTACAAAAAAATCTATCTTTTAACACAGTTCAATTCTGCGTCGCTCCACCTTCACATAAACAATTCCTACAATTTTGACCGCTTTTCAGACGGATTTGTAGAAATTCTTGCGGCGGAACAGACTCTTGAACATTCAGGCTGGTATGAAGGAACAGCAGATGCAGTGCGTAAAAATTTCGGACATTTTAGAGTTCAGCGTCCGACACATTACATAATCCTTTCAGGCGACCAGCTTTACAAGATGAACCTCAAGGATTTTATGAACAAGCATATTGAAAGCGGCGCGGAAATCACAATTGCGGCAAAAGCAGTAAACCGCCGTGATGCTTCTGGATTCGGAATCATGCAGGTTGACGACACAAACCGCATTACAGCTTTCATGGAAAAACCGGCTGCGGATATGAACATTGACGCATGGAAAATTCCAGAAAAATCAAGAGGAGATCTTCCCGCAAGCCTTGAATATCTTGCTTCTATGGGAATTTACATTTTCAATGCTTCAACAATGGAAGAGCTTTTGAATAATGACAAGACTGACTTTGGAAAAGAAATTATTCCAATGGCAATAAAGTCAAAGCAAGTCAACAGCTACATTTTCAACGACTACTGGGAAGACATCGGAACAATCCGCTCATTCTATGAAGCCACATTGGATCTTACGAATCCTGTTCCAAATTTCAACCTTTACGAAGAAGACAAGCCGATTTACACACAGATGCGCAATCTTCCGCCAAGCAAAATCAACAACGCAAACATGACTGCGACACTTGCAAGCGAAGGCTGCGTAATCGAATATTCGCGCCTGCAAAAATCTGTAATAGGAATCCGCTCAATAATCAACGAAGGGTGCGACTTGAACGGCGTTGTAATGATGGGTGCTGACTTCTACGAAAGCGAAGAAGACAAGGCTGAAAACAAAAAGAAGAAAATTCCAGATCTTGGAATCGGAAAGAACTGCAAAATAAACAAAGCAATCATTGATAAAAATGCACACATCGGAAACAACTGTTGCATAAACATCAATGGAAAAACCTATGAAGATGGAGATCACGGTTTGTTCTATAGTTCAGACGGAATCATTGTTATCAGAAAAGGCGCGGTTATTCCAGATGGAACAGTAATTTAAAAAAGAGACTGCTCAATAAGCTAAAACTGACATTGTCGTACTTGATACTGCGATGTTTCTGAAAGAAACTCGGTTAATAATCTCTAGACACAGATTTCCGGGTCAAGCCCGAAAATGACAGAAAAGACACTTTTAAGACAGCCCAATTTTATATTGCACGGGATTTTATAAAGGAAGTGCCAAAATGCACATAAATATCTTTATAAAACCGTGCTTTTTTTATTCTTCAGACAAACCGCCAGGATTCATCGATGCAAGGAAAGCTTCGTTGTCCTTTGTCTTTCGCATCTTGTCGCGGATAAGCTCAAGCATATCGGCATCATCCATAGGATTTAGAACCTTGCGAAGAATCCACATACGCTGAAGTTCTGCTTCCGAAAGCAAAAGCTCTTCTTTTCTTGTGCCGGATTTTTTAATATTAATCGCCGGGAACAATCTGCGCTCTGCAAGTTTTCTGTCAAGATCGATTTCGCTGTTGCCAGTTCCCTTGAATTCTTCAAAAATAACCTCATCCATGCGGCTTCCTGTTTCAATAAGAGAAGTTGAAATTATTGTAAGAGAACCTCCCTCTTCCACATTTCTAGCCGCGCCAAAAAATCTCTTTGGTTTATGAAGCGCATTTGAATCAACACCGCCGGAAAGAACTTTTCCAGAAGTCGGAACAGTCTGGTTGTATGCGCGTGCAAGACGAGTTATAGAATCAAGAAAAATAACAACATCGCGCTTATGCTCAACAAGACGCTTTGCCTTTTCCAAAACCATTTCCGCAACCTGAACATGACGAGTCGCCTGCTCATCAAAAGTTGAAGAAATAACTTCCGCATGAATAGAACGCTCCATTTCTGTAACTTCTTCCGGACGCTCGTCAATAAGAAGCACAATCAAATAAACTTCCGGATTATTTACAGTTATGGCATTTGCAATTTTCTGCATCAGTGTTGTTTTTCCGGCCTTTGGAGGAGCAACAATCAAAAGACGCTGGCCTTTTCCAATCGGAACAAAAAGATCAACAATGCGGGTGCTAAGTTCTGTTGAAACTGTTTCAAGACGGAGTTTTTCGTTAGGATAAAGCGGCGTAAGATTTTCAAAAGGAACACGAGTCTGCGCAACATAAGGATCTTCAAAATTCACAGTCTCAATGCGCAAAAGTGCAAAGAATTTTTCACCTTCCTTTGGGCTTCTTGTCTGACCGTAAATAGTATCTCCAGTTTTTAAGTTGAACAAACGGATTTGGCTTGGCGAAATATAAATGTCATCAGGTCCGGGAAGATAAGAGTTCTGCGGACTTCTAAGAAAGCCATAACCGTCAGGAAGAATTTCCAAAGCGCCTGAAGCAAAAATAATTCCGCCGTGTTCCGTATGCGCGCGTAAAATAGAAAAAATCAAATCCTGTTTTTTCATAGGAGCCATTTCATCAGCAGAAATTCCGTACTGAACACCGAGTTCTCTAAGTTCCGGCATACTTTTTTTTGTAAGGTCATTAATTAAAAGCCGCGGTTTTGACTCATATTCTTCTGGATTTTCAATTTTTTGGGCAGCCTGAACAGCCTCTAGCCTAGCCTGAAGATTTTTTTCATAGTTGGTATTGTTATAACGGTTATTGTTGTAACGGCGGTTTCCATAGCGGTTGTTGCCATTCCATCTTCTATTGTCATAACGTTGGCGGGGCACATAATGCTCTTCATGCGCCGAATCAGAATTTGACTCTGAAGATTCATGGTGGGACTGAGTTTGCGGCTCAGATAAAGATTCAGAAGTCGCAGAATCATTTTCCTGTGGCTCAGAAGAAGATTCCTCAGAATTGTCCGGCACTACACTTTCTTGTTCAGCTGCTTTTTTTACTATCCGCCGCCTTCTTACCTTAGGAGGATTTTTTGCCTCGTCTGATTCTGTAGATTCAGGATTTTCATTTCCTTCCAACTGGCTTGCGGCTTCTTCTGTCTGAATTTCCGCTGCTTCATCTGAATTACGGCGTTTTATAATTGCCATAGATTACTCCAAAATAGGCATCCCAAAAGAAATGGCATGTCGTTTTTATATGCAAGAACTGCAATAAGTTTTATGATTTTTAATTTCAAAAAAAAGCCAGAATAAAAACTTCCAGCATATTTTATAAAAAACCCAGCACAAGGGCATTTTTTGATAAATTTTCGGAAAAATAAAAGAACTAAAATTACTAATAAAACAGTTTTATTTTAATCTTACTACTGCATTTTTGTCAATAAAAATTAATTTTTAAAACTACCTAGCTTCATTCGACTGCATAATAAGTGAATTTTTATATTCTTCCGAAGCAACAGAAAAAATATCAGAGGCAGGAATTTCATCAATCATGGAAATTTTACCTTCAAATTCCACACCGTCAGAAATACGAAGCCTTGCCGCCTTTAAATCTCCATGAACCTTGCTTCCATCGCAAAGCTCTATGCGGTCTTTTGCCTCTATATCTCCTGTTATTTTTCCTGAAACAACAATTGAATTTGCGCTCATCTTGTCAACATCGCAAACCGCAGTTTTTTCAATTTCAAGATCACCAGATGCGTTTATTGTTCCATGAAATTTGCCAGTAATAACAAGATTGTCTGAAAATTCCAGCACACCGTCAAATTCAGTTTCCTGTCCGAATATTGTTAAATTTCCAGCGGAAAATCCTGACATCAGCACACCTCTTGAATCTTAAAAATGGAAAAGAATTTAATTCTGCTCATTGGAAACTTCGCTCACAGGCAAATCCCATAAAGCTTTTTTTAATTCCTGACCAGAACGGAAAGCGACAACATAATGAGGAGCAACAGAAAGCTGCTGTCCTGTTTTTGGATTACGGGCATTTTGCCTTCCTTTGCGAAGCCGCGCCTCAAATGTTCCAAAACCGCGCAATTCAATTGTATTACCATCTTTTAGAACCTCTTTCATCTGATCGAAAAGATTTTCCATGATGGTCTGAACTGCAAGCTTTTCGTATTTTGTATTTTGATAAACAGCTTCCAGCAAATCGTTTTTTGTAACTTTTTTTGAAGACATTCCAATACCACAAACAAAAGGATGCTGTTTTTTAACAACATCCTTCAAAGTTTATTTTGCAGCTGCAAAAGTTACATTGTAAAGAACAGCCATGCGGCTCTTTTTGCGTGCGCAAGCATTGAGTTTTATTACACCCTTGCGGTATGCATTATCAAGTTCTGAGTGAAGAACCTTTAGTTTTTCCTGAGCAAGAGGCTGATCCTTTTTAAGGATAGCTTCCATGTATTTCTTCAAGCTTGTATGTACTCTAGACTTAACTGCCTTGTTGCGCATTCTGCGAACTTCGCTCTGTGCGTGTCTTTTTTCTGCAGATGTTTTCTTTACTGACACAGGATACCTCCGAATAAATTCCTATGAAAATACCGTCTACGGCTTTGATTTTTATTTAAAATCTTTAGGTCTGCGCTCAATGCGTTTGCATTTCTGGCATTCCGCAAGATTCTTGAGTTTTCCGTTCTCAAAAAAAGTCTTCATTACAATTTCACCGCCGCAATCTGGGCAAATAAATTTCTGTGTTGCAACAGTTGTACGAGAGTTCTTACTGGCTCCGGCCATCGTCTTCCTCCATAGTAGATTTGCAGCTTTCCATAAAACCGAAAGCTTTTTAAATTTGAAAGAAACAGCGGCGATTCAAAATGGATGAACCTTAGAAACAACCACAGATTTCTTTATATGTTCTAGAAATATACACAATTTAACATTCGTGTGTCAAGAACAGAATAGCAATTCTAGGCAAAATAAAACTACAAATATCCAAATTCTCAGCATAAAATCACTGAAAAAACTCAAAATTACACAACAGAAGAAGCAACAGGAAGTTTTCTCCATTCTTCAAGCTGACTCTTTATAAGCTCTCGGGATTCCTCAAGTATTCGCTTTTCCTCTTCCTTTGTTTCAGGGAAAGGATAAACTTTTAGAACTTTTACGCGGTACGAGCCTTTGTGAAGATTCCTAAAAAGAGAATTAAGCCTTGAAATCTGCCAGCCGCCGTCAAGAGCGCAAACTGCAACAGGAAGCTTAGTGCCTTCAACGAGCCGCCTGAATCCAGCCGCATAAAACTGACCTACATTTCCGTCGCGGGTTCTTGTTCCTTCTGGGAAAATTACAGGAATCTGTTTTTTTTGCAAAACACGGGAAGCAAAGCTGTCTATAGAAGACATTGCAACTGAAGGGCTTCCGTGGCGAGGAATCATGCAGTGTCCTTGGGTTTTAAGCATTTTTCCGACCATAGGAACCGAGCCAAGAGTATCTTTTGCAACAAACCGCGTTTTTTTTCCGCCGAAGTATTTTAGATAAGCAACAATGTCAAAAAGGCTCTGGTGGTTGGAAATCACAACAAACTGTTCTGGAAGCAATTTCAAATTTTCCTTATCACCAAGAAACTGAAATTTTCTATACAATTTTAAAATTGCAAAAACAACTCTTGCACACCGGCAAGTTATGTAATCAGACCAAAAGAGAGCTGTTTTCCTGCTGAAAGGATAAACAAGGCAAAGCATAAACGTAGGAAAAGCAACCTCTCCAAGGCAAAACAAAAGTGTAATAAATCCAAGCATGGTCTGATTATAGCAAGGCTTTTTTTATTATTCAACAAGGAGCAAGTTAACGTCGTCCATTACAAGCCAAGCTCCGTTAGCACCTGACGTAGCGTCAAATTCAGCTTTTATGAGCGCGCTTACAGTTATTGACTCAGTTGAATCGTCAAGTTCAATTACAGGAAGCTCCGCCTTAAAGAATTTTTTCCAAGTATTTGGAATTGTAACATCGCAAGTGAATTCGGTTTTGGTTCCGTCTTTTTTCCGGACAACAGCCTTGAAAACTGTTCCGCTAGGATTTTTTATTCCAGTTCCTTCAAAATATGCAAAGCACTTGTATTTTCCGGCGGAGAATTCTTTTACAGTCTGGGAAACCGTGAATTCAAAGTCGTCTTTTTCCCATGCTGTAAAGTAGCATACGCCTTCTTTTGCATTCTGATTGTTCTTGTCAACCTTTGGAGTTCCTTTTCCAAGCGGATTTTCAACAGTCCAGCCAGTAATATCACCGCTTTCAAAGCTCCCGTTTACAAGGAAATTGCTTGCAGTAACATTTACAGTGCATTCAGCATTTCCGCCTTTTTTAAGCTTACCAGGAATTTTGTATTCACCAAAGTCAGGCTTTCCAGTTACGTTTTTTTCGGCAGCTGCGTCCCATTCAACAGGCTCATCCTTTACAGAACCGTCATTGTAAACAACTTTTACGGTTTTCGGCAATTCTTCCTGTTTTCCGTAGGCGAATTCAACATGCGGATTTTCTACGCGGATTACATTCAGTTTGCCTTTTGAACCTGTGCGCGCATATTTGAACACATTAATTGAATCAAGGCATTTTCCGTCAAAATCAAAGAAAGCCTGATTATCCCAAGTTCCGCCGTTTCTTGCAGATCGAACTTCCTTGTCGTATTCAGCAGCATAAGAAGAAGCCCAGCCACAGCCGTATTTTTCCCATGCTTTGAAATTTTCTTCAAGAACAGACTGGGCATTCGGAGATTCCGGCTTATAATGGCGGACAGGAATCCATGCCGGCTCCCAATAGAACACGCCAACGCCTTTTTTTACAGAAGCAACAGCCGCAATTACGTCCCGAACCGCAACAGCCTGACCTTCAACAGAGAAAGGATAGTCAAATTCCTGCTCAGAAGACATTCCGGACACAACGTTTCCGAATCCGTCGCCGTCATCATTTGTAAACGGATATGAAGTTTCCGCGACCATGACTTTTTTATTGTAAATATTTGAAAGTTTTTTCAGAGTGACAGAAAGTTTTCCAGCTTCTCCGTGCCAGAAAGGATAATATGAAGTCGCAAAAATATCGTAGTCAACATTGAATTTTTCAAGCAGCCCTGCCCTTTTTTCCAAATATCCTTCAGAAAGCGGATCTGTGTAATGAACCACAATCTGAATGTTTTTGTCGAAATTTCTTACAGCCTTGCAGCCTTCTCCTACCAAGCCCAAAACTTTGTCATCGTACATCTCGCCGCACATTCCATTGTTGATTTCGTTTCCAACCTGAACCATTGTAACTTTTACGCCGGCAGATTTAAGTTTTTCCAAACTTTCAGTTGTATATTTTGACAATGCGGCTTCTTTTTCATCAAATGTCATGTTTTTCCAGGCTTTTGGAACTGACTGTTTGTTCGGATCAGCCCAGAAATCCGAGTAATGGAAATCAATCAAAACGCCAAGACCTGCATCAGTGGCTCTTTTTCCGATTTTCACAGCAGTTTCAATATCGTTGTTTCCGCCGCCGTAGCCGTTTCCGTTAGCATCAAAAGGATTATTCCATACACGGATTCTAACGCAATTCGCGCCGCCCATTTTTAGAAGCTCAAGCAAATCAGCCTTTTTTCCGTTCGCATCATAAAAAGCACCTCCGGCATTTTCCACGGAAATCATGGACGAAACATCAACTCCCATAATAAAATCATCAGCAATATTTTCAACAGGAAGAACTGTTATATTTGCCGAACCTGTTTTTTTTGTAGAAATTCCACAGGCCGCAAGCGAAAGAACTGAAGCACAAGCAACTGCCGCTCCAATGCATTTTCTAAAAACCTTCATAAAACCTCCAATTTTTTATACAAGTTATCAACACGAGTTGACTTTATTATATATCACCTTTTTTCAGAAAGCAAACATTTTCTTTTATTTAAAACAAAAAAAAGCGGAAAATCCACAAATGGGACTTCCGCCTTTATTTTACTTGAAAAGCAAATTATCTTTTTCTTACAAATGCGTCCTTGAATCCTGCATTCTTGAACTTTGCAAGAACCGCACCGTATTCGTCCACAGAAAGAGGTCCGACAAGAACACGGTAATTTTTTCCAGCAGGAATGAGCGAAACAGGATATTTTGAATACTTAACAAGAATATTCTCAATATTCTTAATGTTTCCCATTGTTGCAATCTGAATATAGTAGCAGTTGCTTGCAAGGGCGCTTTCAGAAGAAACCACATAATCCTGAATACTTACAGGATATTCAGTCTGCAAAGGTTCTGGCTCACTCTTTTTTTCCTCTGGAACAGATTCAACTGGAACAATTTCAATTGGCTCGTTTTCTATAGAAGCATCTACAGGAGGCTCAGGAGATTCCGGCTCGGAAGGAACAAGAACAATCGGAGCATAATCACTGCTTTCGCTTTCTCCGCTAGACTGAGCTTCCGGCTCTGCATTTGGTTCTGCAACAACTTCCTCTGGCTCTGAAACTTCTTCCATCTGATTTTCTTCCGCAGAATCTTCTTCAATTGGAGATGGCTCTTCTACAGTTACAGCTTCCTCTTCGTTTTCATCTTCGGTAGGAGTTTCCGGCTCTTCTTCCTGCGGCTCTTCCACAATAACAAGCTCCGCATTTTCTTCTTCCGGTAAATCTTCCGTTTCTTCTTCGATTGGATCCGGCTCTTCAACTGTTACAGCTTCCACTTCGCTTTCTTCCGCTGGGGACGGCTGTTCAACAGCTTCTTTTGATTCAAGGAATCCGTCTTCTACGCTTTCATAGTCCTCATAAGGCTCTTCTGGAACTTCGCATTCTTCTGTTGGAGCAGGAGCTTCAACAATTACAGGCTCTGTTTCTTCTTCAACGGAAGGCTCGTCATCAGCAGAAACTTCTTCTTCAACTGGCTCAGCAGAAAGCTTTTCCTCATCTGAAAAATCAGTTTCATCTTCGGAATCGATTTCATCCACCGGAGTTTCAGCCTCATCTTCTACAGCCGCAACCTCCGCATTTTCTTCCTCGGCGTTGTCTTCCGTGTCCGCAATCAAAGGAACTCCGGCAACCGCAACAGGAGCAGCAGGTTCCACGGAAACAGCAGCATTTTCAGCAGGCTGACTAGCGGCTTCTGGCCCGGCTTGAACAGCAGGCTCGGCTGAAACATCTGATACTGGCTCTTCTTTTGCAGCTGGCAAAGTTTTTTCATCAAGAACCGCGTTTCCTGAAACTGTCTCGTCAAAATATCCTGAGCGCGGGGCAAGCCTTACCTTTACGCCTGAGTTCCGTTCTATTCCAAGGCTTTTTGCGGATTCTTCCGAAATGAGAATGGCAATTCCGCCCGAAGCGTCCAAAGTGCCAAGGTTCAAAATCTGCAAAGTGATTCCAGTGTTCGGATTTGTAATTGAAACATTGTCTCCCGGAAGATAACCGGCAGCCTTTCCGAAATATCCGGCCGGAAGCTCATCCTTGCCGGCAACCTCAATAACGCCTTCAACCGACGCGCTTGAGTCGGCAAAAATAAAAACGGAAATCAACAAAAATAAAATTCCAGATAAAAACTTTTTCATACGTCCCCTACCTACGGATGATTTTATATATATCGTCTGCTATTCCAAAAGCAAAATCGGAAAGTCCCTTGCGCTTGTCCTTGAACTGGCTTGAAGCAGGAGGAATTTTTTTTCCGCTGCCAAGAACCGCTCCCGAGCCGACATTCAGAACTTTATATGAAAGGCTTGAAAGATTCGCAAGAAGATCTGCGTCGGGATTTGTTGAATTTGAAGAGCTGAAATCTGCTGTAAGCTCCACAAAATAATCAACGCCGCCTTCCCAAGCCTCCTGTCTGGATTTTTCAAAAAAAGAAGCGTCATTTTCCACACTGTCAGAAGCAATGGCCGGTGAATTTGAAATTATGATTCCCTTTCCAAAGAAAAAGTCGAACAAGCCTTCCTCAATAACGTAGGAAGAGCTTCTAATTTCCGAATCCCCGTGCTGGACAATCTGAAAAGCGACAGAAACTGCATTGGCACAGAAAACCGCGCAGCCCACGATGAACAGCAGAGCCAGCCTCTTGAATCTCATAGGAAAACCTCTTTTTTCTAACTAAAAAGCGCAAACGGCACTCTCAATTATTCATCGGCTTTTTTAGGCTTGAGTTTAGGTATTTTTAAGGCTGAAAAGATTTTGCAGGCAAGAATGAAAGGAAAAACAAAAGGAAAAGATGATTTTATGCAGAAAAAAAGAATTTTATGCAAGAAAATGAATAAAAACTCTGGAATATTGAATATTCGTCAGGAATATCTTTTATTCTTCAATTTTTATGCAAAATTCTCAAGAAAATTTAATATTCCAGAAGAAAATGAATAAAATTACAGGAATATTAAATATTCCCGAAGAATTCGCCATATTCCTCAGGAATATTTCAATTTCCAGAAAGCAACTGTCATTGCCTGGGGAACATCCGGCAATCTCTTGGAAAAACTAGCTTTCAAGACGCTTTTTGCAGATAAAGTAGGCAGGAATAAGAAAACTGTCTGCAAGAATCCAGGCGGCAGGAGAAGCAAAGCAGGCGGCGGTGTAGCCGAACACAGGCACAAAAACAAGCCCGAACACACCACGCCCGACAAGTTCAAAAAGCCCTGCAAAGACCGCAAGCTGGCTGAATCCCATTCCCTGAATCATAAAGCGCACAATATTCACCAGGGCAAGCGGAAAGTAAAACGAGCTGTTAACCACAAGGAATTTGTAGATATTGCCAAGGATTTCCTCATTGCCTGAATCAATGAACAGAAGCCCCAAATTCCGCCCGAAAACAAGCATAATTACAAATGCAAGAAACGCATAGGCAAGCCCAAGGAACGAGCAGCTGAATATACCGGGATTAAGACGAGAAAACTTGTGCGCGCCGGTGTTCTGCCCGCCATAAGTCGCCATAGTTGTTCCCATGGCATCGAACGGACAGCAGAAGAACATCGTAATCTTGCTTGCCGCAGCTACAGAAGCAACCGCCACAGAGCCAAGGCTGTTTACGGCAGTCTGAAGAACAACGCTTCCAATCGCGGTAATAGAATACTGCAATCCCATAGGAAGCCCCATGGAAAGCAGAACTTGCACATGATGGCTGTTTATCTTCCAGTCTTCCTTGGAAAGATGAAGAATCGGATAGTTTTTTAGAATATAAAACAGGCAGGCAACACTTGAGACCGCCTGGGAAATAACAGTCGCAAGGGCAGCTCCTTCCACTCCGGAATTCAGCGCGAGGATAAAAAACAAGTCCAGGGCAATATTCAGTACGGAAGAAACAACAAGAAAAATAAGAGGAGTCTTGCTGTCTCCAAGGGAGCGGATTACAGCGGCAAGCAGATTGTAAGCAAGTGAAGCAGGAATTCCGGCAAGAATTATAACAAGATAGCCGTAAGAGCCGTTAAAGATGTCTGATGGGGTTTTCATAAGGACAAGAAGAGGCTTGCAGAAAACAACCGTAACAGTCGTAACAAGAACAGCAATTACAGCGGTCAGCTTGACTCCGCCAGCGATAAACTTGCGCATGGAATCATAATCCTTTGCCCCGAATTTCTGCGAAACCGGAATAGCAAAGCCGTTGCAGATTCCCATGCAGCCTCCGATAATCAGAAAGCAGACCGCTCCCGTAGAGCCAACCGAAGCCAGCGCGGAAACTCCAAGGAATTTGCCCACAATCACCGTGTCCGCAAGATTGTAGAACTGCTGGAACAAATATCCAAAGAAAACTGGAACCGAAAATCCTAAAATCAGCCGCATAGGGCTTCCTGTTGTCAAATCCTTTGTCATTTGAAATAGATATATGAATTTTCAAAACTTTTGTCAAATGAAAAATGCATCATTCTGTGCAACTTGTTGAGCAAAAAAAAGCCCCAGGCAGGATAATACCTAGGGCTGAATAAAAAATATTATAAATTATTTATACTGAAAAAAGTAAAAATTAAGACATTTTTAATGAGTTATCAACACAAACACTACTCGCAGCTGAACGTATGCCCCTGCACTTTCTTAACAAACTCGTAGTCGATTGTGCGACGCAAGCCTTCCTCAAGCTCAACAGGAGCAACAAAGCCTGTCTCTGGAACTTTTGACGACTTGAAGTAAGTATTCGTGCAAACAAGTTTGCTTACAGAACTTTTTTACGCGGATTGAGTTGAAAATTTCTACTTCAAAAATTTCAGAAATCCTCTTACAGCATAATGCATAAAATATTCTATAGATTTTCTAAATGGCAATTTTTGTTCTTTTCGTAATATATTCCAATGCCACTGCATTGTTTTTAATTTGTTTGCAGAAACTGATTTTTTTTGAATTCTATAAAATGCCTCGTATGTATTTGTATTTATAGCATAAGAGCCTTGAACCAAGATCCGCTTCTAAAAAAGGCTGTCTTTAACTATGCAGAACAAGCTTCTGCGTTTATTTTGCAGGCTGCTTCTGAACTTCTTCGTAGCAAAGTCCCACAACACGCACGCCGTTCATAAAATCAATCTGTATATTCAAACGTTTGTTGCGTCGGTTCACGTCTATCACATTTCCGGAAAAATCTTTGAACGACCCGTCCGTTATAATAACCCTGTCTCCCTCATCAAACTTAACAGGAACAATTCCCACAGTGCTTCCAAACCTCAGTATAGAGCTCACAATCTCCAAGTCACCCTTTACAAGAGGACTGACAGAACTATTTGAGGGTAAAAAACGTAAAAAATATTTTTCCCCAGAAAGAACATAAAGCTTTGATGCTTCACATTCTTCCGTTTCAAGAAAAACATATCCGGGAAAAAAAGCATCAAAATATTCTTTCCCGTTTTTAAGCCTCATCCGCTTGCGCAGAACATGGATAAATCCTTGAAAAGCGCAATTATTTCCATTAACCAGCGGAAGAACGTTTTCCTTGAATTTTTCCTCCAGTCCGGTCTTTACCGATATACAATAAAGGCTCATGACACAGAAAATTCCTCATAAGCATTCTGTCTTGCAAGTTCACATTCAAATCTTGCGTTTCTGTCTGCCGCAAAAACATCAAACAGCTCCTCTTCTTTTTTTAATGATTTGATAAAAGAAGCCGTGCAAAAGCCACTCCCATCTTCCAAAAGCAAAGGTTTCTCGCCAGTCTTGCGTCCACAGAAGAAAGCAGTGCCGTTTGTTTTTTCAAGCACATCTTCACATAAAAATCTGCCGGCCGCAATGTTACGCAAAGCATCATTTTCACCATCTGAATCCTGCACAAAAAATTCTTCCTGCACAGTATCTTTGTAATCCTCCGAAACCAAGCTTCCACAAGAATCAAAAAAAACTGCCGTATGAAGTGCGTTTTCTTCTATATATTGCAGTTTTATTTCATCCCCGCAAAAGGTGAAACCGTTTTCAATACGGACATCATCTTTGTTTCCGCAGAAATAAAAAACAAGGCTCCTCAGCTTAACGTCTGAAACACGGCGCAAAAGGAATTTCAAGGAATCCAGGTCAATTCCTTCTGGAATAATCATGATTTCCGATTCCGTCCAAGAGCCCCCTTTCAGGCTCAAGAGAAACCTATAGAAATAAGCGAGCGATTTTTGAATGTATCCCGATTTTTCTGAAACTCCAACAATAACGGCACAGCGCGTCAAATTCCACTTCCTTAAAAACAGCCTGTCTAAGCTCTTTCAAAAATTACGCAGACAAAAAGCTTAGCTACTTATATTCGTAGTTAAAAGACATATTACTACGGATTCAAGTAGTAAAATTCCGCTTATAATTGAAGAATGTCATTTTGGGACAATATTGAAAGCGCAAAACACATCCTACCGCTGGATTGCAAAAAAAATGGGAGTTTCAGAGACAACTGTTTCCAGCATGAGAAAAACAGGGACAGAACCAAGAGCATCAGACGCATTTAAAATCGCCTCAGCATTAGGAACGACAGTTGAATACCTGTGCAACGGAGAAAGCGACTATTATCAAAGCCGTTACATAAACCTAAAGAATGCCATAAAAGAAATTCTTGAGAAGTATTGATTTTATTCATCAGCAAGCCTAAAAAGCCCCACAACTCTCTCTTACGATAAAAAACTCTTCAAAACCGTGCATTTTTTGTATTTTTTCGGCAATAAGTATTTATAGAACTTTTCAACGCAAACAGGAAAAAAAATGCAAAGACACGAACTCACGCCAGCTCAAAAATGGGAGCGGCTCACACTCGCCGACAACTTCATCTTCTGCAAAGTCCTTGAGGACAACCCGGAAGTCTGCAAGCATCTCATTGAGATTCTTCTGAACCTCAAAATTGACAGAATCGAAAAGCCAGCCGCGGAAAAATCACTTAAAACAGATTTCATCTCGCACGGAATAAGATTCGATGTATATGTAAAGGACGGAAACGGCCGCTCATTCGACATAGAAATCCAGACAACGCACAGCACCTCTCTTGCAAAACGCGCCCGCTATTACCAAGGACTGATGGATGTTGACAATGTGCAGCATGGAACCGGCTATGATGTGCTTAATGAGAGCTACGTTGTCTTTCTCTGCATGGGAGATGCTTTCGGAAAAGGATTTCCTGTGTACACATTCCGATACCGCGCCGACGAGGACAATGACTTTCTGATGGACGACGGAACAGTAAATGTCTTTTTCAATGCGAAAAAGTATGATACAATGAAGTCCGAGGAGCTGAGAGCATTTTTCAAGTATCTCTGTGGAAAAGAGCCTAGCTCCGGTTTCACAGACAGGCTCTCCGCGCTGGTCGAGCGGGTAAAAACAAATGCGCAGTGGAGGCACAGGTTTATGACATGGGAACAGGAAATGGCCATTCAGTCCAATGAAAAAGCCAAGGAACTTGCCAAAGAACTTGCTCAAGATATGGCTCAAGAACTTGCTCAAGACATGGCTCAAGAAATTGCCCAAGATATGGCTCAAGACATGACAAATCAGAAAGTTATTGAAACTGCGCAAAAAATGCTTAAAGAAAAAATAGGAACACCAGAGCAAATTTCAATAGTCACAAGTATTCCGCTTGAAAAAATTTTAGAGCTTAAAAAGAAATTGCAATAAGCTTACAGTTTTATTCCTGCGCTCAATGTGAATGATGCTCCTGGCGCAGGATAGCCGTCAACATGGACATATTGGAAGTCAAAGACGTTTTGCCACAATAGCTGCGCATAAAGTTTTTTTCCTGTCCAAGAAAGTCTCGTGTCCAAATTAAAATAATCCGGCACATAAATAGTATTGCTGTTGCTTGTATATTTTCTTGAATTATAGGAAAAAACATTTGTCCAAGTAAAGCTATCAAAAAACGAATATTTTTCCGTCAAAGAAAAAGTATGAATAGGTGTGTACATTATTTGATTTCCATCTGTACTGCCGCCAGAAGTCAAGATCGCCTTACAAAAAGTATAGCTTGCAGAAAACTCTAAGTTGCCCAAAAGTTTTTTAGTAGAAAAATAAAAGTCTGCGCCCCAGTTAACAGAAGAACCCCAGTTGTCCGGTGACCAGGAACCGCTTGAATCGCCAACCCATCCGATTTTGTCTTTATAAAAAATCAGGAAAGGCTTTAGAGAAAATCCGAATTTTTGCGAGTAAGAAAGTCCTGTGTAAAACGAATACGCACTTTCGCTTTTTAAATCCGGGTTTCCGATTCCGCCATCGCCTGAATAATAAAGCTGCTGAAAAACCGGATTTGTTATGTTTTTTGAAGCCTTAAAGAAAAACGCAAGATTTTCTAAGTTCCGTTCTGCGCAAAAACTGTAAAGCAAACTCAAAGTATTTGAAGGCTCAAAATAATCGAGTGGAAGCGACAGCAAAAAGTTCCAGCCAAAATATTCAAACTTCACAGATGGAGAAAAGAACGCAGAAAAAAGCGAATGTGAATAAGCTACATTTTCTTTGCCGGAAGAAATTTCATCAGAAAAATCGTAGGAGCAAAGCGCGTAAAATTCAAAAAAGTCCAAGACAGAACTTTCCGCCTGAAAAGAAAAATTGCTTACTTTGTATTCGTTTCCCAAATCTGAAAAACGGGCGTGCTTTGTGTAGTCAAGGTCTGAATATTTGTATGACGGCAGAACTTTTAAATTCCATTTTTCAAATGGAAGAAACACAGGAAGCGCAAAAACAAGCCAAAGGTCTTTTTGATTTTCCTCTGTAAAATATGCTCCGCCAGTTTTTCCGCAGTTGGCATCGGAACAGCTTGCATAACTTGAAAATCCAAACGAAGCTCCAGGAAATTTCTGCGTGGCAAATTCCGCAAAAAGCGAGTTGTTAAAAAGAGTGCGTTCGTAGCCTGAATATTTTTTCTTGTAGTCTGAATACGAATCGCTAAAATCCGGCTTGTAAGTTGCATCCAACGAACGGTAGCCAAAGTGATTTTTCTTGTGCGAAACATTAAAAGATTCATGCACAAAAAGCGATGAGCCGTTTTCAAAAATAAGCGGAACTGAAAATTCAGCCCTTGCAGCAGGACTGTCGTTCACAGATGAAAGATAGCTTTTACTTTTTAATTCCGCGCCGGCATGAATCTTTCTAAAGTCGCAGGAAACCGTGGTTATGTAAATTGCAACAGAGCCGTTTACCGTGGCAGGATTTACTTTTATGGATTTTACAGTTGCAAAGTCTAAAGTTGAAAAATCAAACTTGCCGGTATTTGGATCATTCACAAGAACATTGTTTATGTAAACTTTTATTGAAGAATTCCAATAGCCGTGAAATGTAAGCTCATTGTTTCCTTTTTTAAATGCAAAGCCCGCGCTTTCCAAAGCCTGTTCTGCACAAGAAAAAGAAGACAAAGCATCTTCGTCCAGAACGATAAGCTCTGGATTTTTTGCGCGGTGAATTGTTGTTGTAATGCCCGGAAGCTCCAGTTCCTGAGAAAAGGAATACAAAGAAGCAGACAAAGCAAAAAGAAAAGCAAACAGATTTTTCATATCAATGACATCTTCGGGATTTGCCCCGAAGATGAAAAAAATTATTCTACTTTAGAAAAAACATTTTTAGTTGGAACAATAGAAGAAGAAACTGCGCGGCCAGTTTTGTCTGCACCAGATGAAGAAGAAGTCCAATAAGTTGTGTTAAAACAATCCGCATTATTAAATGCAAATTTTTCAACGGCCTCATCAAGAGTTGTTATATTTTTATAAGGATCTCCTGCAGCACCTTCAATATAAATCTTTGTGTCACTAAATACAGAATCTTTATTTACAGAAGTTGGAATTTCACCATCCTTTGTAAGGAACTGAAATTTTACGCCATACCAGCAACCAACGCTTGGAGTACCATACGGCGAATATTTTGCCTGAAAAAGAATTACACCAGAATGCTTATCCAATTCACTATCAGAAATTCCATCAGAAGAATCTGCACCAGAGAGAAGATTGTAAACAACATAAACTTTGTTTGAATCTTTTAAGTTAAGATACAAATCTTTTTTTGATACATTTGGATAATTTGAATAATCATCAATTGTTACTTTTGCATAATCAGTATTTTCTCTTAAACCATCAACAGAATCAAGAGCCGAACATGAACTTGACGTAGCATAAACAATTGAAGGACGAAAAATATAATAACCAGCAGAACCAGAATACACTCCGCTGACGGGGTCGTCAGCGGAAAGCTCGACGGGGTAAATAGAGTAATGAATAATTTCATCGTCGTCATCAGATTTACAGCTTGCAAAAGAAACTGCTACAAGTGCAGACATCAAAAGCGCGGTCAATGTCAACCAGGCGCGGCTAAAATTAAATTTTGTGTTTTTCATAAAAAACTCCATGCAATTAAGATAGAATTAATTTGCAATTAAACTGTTTATAAACAAGAACACAACAGTATAATTTATTGCAAGCTAATCCTTTATTTAGACCATTCTACTACGTTAGTAGTTTTTCTACTTGTAGTATAAAGTTTTACTTGATATTTACCCGTAAGATTGTAAAATATTCTTATTTTCGGGTAGCCACCTCCAAAATCCTGAAAATATGGATTGTTCTCAATATCAGGAACTACATCAAATGTTTTACTTTCAGTATTATCTCCAAAAGGATAACTAATGGTACATGACGAACCAGAAAAAGAAACCTTATATCCAGCCCAAGCAGTGCCTTTCAATTCATATTCTCCAGATGGCACAAAACCAGGAGTAATAGGAGACTCTTTATCTTTCAATGCAAGATAAATATCATAACTTTCCAATATAAGTCCTGGGTTATCATCTAATTTTCGAATAAAGGAATCTTCTTTCCATGTAATTGAATTTGATGAATACCACCAGTAATCTTCCGTTTTATCTTCTGGAATTGTGTAGCTAGGAATATAGCTTTTTATTTCAGCCCAGGTCCAAGTTTTTGCAACATCAGAATCCTCTTTATAGTCGCCTATCCACTCTCCTCTTTCCACTTTAAGATTACTTTTTTCATCATTCGGGTCTTCTCTGACCGGATTTCCAAAGTAGAAGTTAAAGACGTAGTGCATTTTTGTTTCCGTAGGTCCGCTGAATGTGTCATCCATATCCAGAGTGGATTCCATAGCTTCTGCCGGACTGTTGTACCAGTCTGAAGACCACTGGATATTCCACGTCCCCCCCCCATTATTTTTTAGGGTGCAATGATTCCAAAAAAGCCCTTGCTTTGTTACAAAAGGCTCGTTTCCTGTTATGCCGGGACTTGTTGAGCCTGCCGCACCTTTTTGAGAAGTGTGAGCCAAAAGCAAATCATAAGTTTTTGTTTTTTCATCGTATTCTGTGGCAAGAACATTTGCAAACCAGTAATGATTAATATCCTGAGCAATGCTAAGTTTTGCGCCAATTTGCAATTCCCAGCCTTTATTATTCAATTTATATTTTCCATCAAAATTTGCAAAATAGTCAGATTTCAATGGAGGAACTTTTTCATAGTCAAAAAATGAAGCACTGTTATCTGCGGCAATCTGCATACTTGTTGCAGAAAGAAAATCGCATTTAAAGTAAACATTGCCATTGCTTTCTTTATAAAAGAAAACTTCAGAAGTTTTTCCTATTTCACGTATATTTGCAGAATAAATAATCTTTGCTTTTGTTATTCCGTTCTCTTCTGCGGTAAGTTGAATCCATTTTTCTGTATTAATACCATCCGGCATATAATTTAGGTAAACAATTTTTTTATCTTTATCTTCTGGAAAATCGAATCTATATTCATTTGAAGCAAACCACACAGTATTTGCAACTTCTTCATAAAGCAAGGCTCTTGCATTGTTTCCAGAGCTTCCGCTGTTGTCAGAATCGACTGCATTGTCCATGCACGAGGCAAAAAGAAAGGAAATTAAAAAAAAGGCAAAAAGAAAGAAATAAGAACCTTCGAGTTAAAGGATAGAAGTAAAAAGCCTGGAGCTGCCGGATTTTCATCTGCTGATGTGATGTACTTGATCACTCCTGACCGTTTTGCAAATGCGGACCCGGATAGTCGATATGAACTTGAGAGCTTGCGATGTTCTTGCCATAAACCATAATCTGCAATTCAGGATTCTTCATCCCTACCCACCAGCAAGCAGGTTCTAACCGTGAAATATCGATCGCGTATACAGAACTGATACACAACAAGCAAAAGGTAAATAATAATAAAGAAGTCGGAGCAGCCCGCTTGGTTTGAGCAGGGCTGTTCTTATGTTTTTGCGTTGCGGAAAAGGGTATAATATGATAAGATGAAAAAGAGGCAGGTAACGATATGGAAGTTGTAATTATCACAGGATTGTCGGGTGCCGGAAAGACTAAGGCGGCTGACTGGTTTGAGGACAAGGGCTATTATTGCATCGATAATATGCCGCCCGCACTTATTAAGAATTTCATAGATTTAAGCTTAACCGGGGCAAAGAGCATTAAGAAGGCTGCCTTTGTGATTGACGTGCGCGGAGGCAGTTTTTTCGGTGATCTTAAGGCAAGCATAGCGGGGCTTGAAAGAGATGAAAACGTGGATTTCAAGATTTTGTTCATCGAGGCTTCCAATGAGACTTTGATACGGAGATATAACGAGAGCAGGCGAATCCATCCGCTTTCGACGGCGGCGATAACCTCGGAAGTCATAGAGGAAGAACGGAAGAAACTTGCGGAACTCAGGGCGCATGCCACGTATATCATAGACACGTCCACGCTTAAGGTTGCAGAACTCAATTCGGAACTCGACCGGCTGTTTGCAAGAGGAGAGGCGGGCGATTCCTTTATACTGAATTTTATGTCATTTGGGTATAAGCACGGTATTCCAGTATGTGGAATGGTCAAAGATGATGATCATAGAACGAGAGGCTTGTATTATAACAACGAGGAAATCATATTTGCGCCAAACAGCGAAGCATTTTTACTTGTGACAAGGATACAGGATGAAGCCCATCGTTTTGCGATCGAATATCACAGGTCATTGCGTGCAAAAGGGCAAGTACATTCTGTTCTTGATGACATCAAAGGCGTTGGACCAAAGAGACGAAAAGAATTAATGAAGTATTTTAAAGATCTTGGACAGATCAAGACAGCAACAGTTACGGAACTTTTAAATGTTCCTGGTATGAATCAAAGCACTGCAGAAGCTGTTTATGAGTTTTTTCACGTTTCCAAGCAGTAAGGAAATATGTTAAAATAAAGAAAGAGACAGACAATCAAGGGTGCAGAAAGAGAGAAAGATTATGGATAAAGAGCATAGAGTATCAGTATATGATATGGTCAAGGAATTAAATTTAAAAGAAGTAACACCAGAGATCAATTCAAAAGAAGTTTACATTGAACAGGCAGAGATCAACCGTCCAGCATTACAGCTGGCAGGTTTTTTTGAAAATTTTGCACAGAATCGAGTTCAGATCATCGGAAAAGCAGAACACCTTTTTATTGAAGAGGTAGAAAGAGATGTTGAAAATGCGAAAAATATTTATAAGAGATTTATCGGAGCGGGAATTCCAGTTATCGTATTTTGCAGGAATCTGCATCCAAGTGAGATGATGATAAAAGTTGCCAAAGA
>OQVR01000205.1_pt1 | contig 24801 bp, 20 predicted proteins | sample 1691521 | NCBI WGS metagenome assembly OQVR01 (sample SAMN03418256, study PRJEB22391) | human gut metagenome | biome: human-gut; feature: organic feature; material: feces | host: Homo sapiens | place: Tanzania | collected 2013-01
AGCATGGTGTGAAATATCTATTTGCAGGCAAATCAAATTGTTTTGCTGACCAATTTCATCGTATCTTCTCAGCAAATTCATTGAATTTCCTCAGCAAATACATTGAATTTGGTCAGCAATTTCATTGAGTTTACTGAGCAAATTCAATGAATTTGCTCAGTCATCAACTATTCGTTGACTTAAAGTGTAATAGGCTCATATGGCAAATCGAATACATCTGCCACAGCATGGTAGGTCACTTTGCCATTAACCACATTGAGCCCTTTGTAGAGTGCAGGGTCGTCTTTGCAAGCCTTCCGCCATCCTTTGTCTGCCAGGGCAAGGGCATAACTCAGTGTGGCATTGGTAAGCGCCATTGTAGAAGTATTGGGCACAGAACCAGGAATGTTGGCAACGGCATAGTGAACAATATCATCCACAATATATACAGGATCGGAGTGGGTAGTGGGATGCGACGTTTCGAAGCAACCGCCCTGATCAATGGCAACATCTACAAGGACGGTCCCCGGCTGCATCATCTTCAGCATTTCTCTGGTGATGAGGTGGGGCGCTTTGTCGCCCGGAACCAATACGCTGCCAACAACGATATCAATGTCGGGCAGCATCATCTTGATATTGTGTGCAGTAGAGTATAGGGTGTGCGCATTTACCGGCAGTTCCATTTCGAGTTGGCGAAGGCGTGGCAGCGAGATATCTGTAATCCATACGTCAGCTCCGAGTCCGCAAGCCATTCGTGCTGCAGCTTCACCAACGGTTCCACCACCTAATATCAGCACCTTGACGCGGTCAACACCGGGCACACCACTGATGAGTTTACCCTTTCCGCCTTTGGTTTTTTGCAGATAATAGGCACCGTTGAGTGTAGCCATACGACCAGCCACTTCGCTCATAGGGATGAGCAACGGCAGTTTATGGTCGTCAGTTTCCACTGTTTCGTAAGCCAGACAGACCGCTCCGGTTTTTATCATAGCCTCGGTAAGTTGTCTGTCGCATGCAAAATGAAAGTATGTGAAAACGAGTTGGTCCTGTTTAATCAACTTGTATTCCTGTTCTATAGGTTCTTTCACCTTGATAATCATTTCAGCCTCACGATATACACTTTGGATATCGGGTAAGATTTTGGCACCCACCTTTTCATACGCCTCATCAGCAAACCCGCTGTTTACGCCAGCTGTATGCTGAACCATCACTTCATGACCATGTCTAATGAATTCAGCTACTCCTGCTGGTGTCATTCCAACACGGTTCTCATTATTCTTAATCTCTTTTGGAATACCTATTTTCATGATGTTATAGTTTTAAAGGTTCGACATCAGTTTTACTCTGTAAAGATACTGAAAATTTCAATAGGTTGTATGCACTTAGAGGAAAAATTAACATATCTTATATAAACTGTTTCTGTTGAATATACGTATTTTAGTTTATTAGGCAATTAGACTAAACGAACATTCTAACTTTATACATTATAGACATTCTACAAAAAGGATAATTAAAATGCTGAATTATAAAGCGTTAACATGTTAGGTTTGTAATATACATGTTTATTTATCTCGCCAATCATTAGATTATTATAATTGCTGGCAGTTAGTATTTTAGTTTGAACGTAGTTTTGTATTTTCGTTTATCATAACATACGACTTTACGTATATTAGTTTATTGGTTCTTTTGTTTAAATAGCTATACATAAATAAGTTTATTCATATCTCAGTATAATCATTTATTAGTACAAATGTCTATACAAATATATGTATAATAGAATATTCATATATAAGTTTAATTAATTTGTCCGTCTATTAGGATATCCATATTTTCGTTTAATAATACATTCGAAGTGATGCTTATTCTTCATGAAGATTGTTAGAAAAGTATAAAAAAGGGGATATTTACAAAGAAATAAGAAGATAAATTCTTTTATATCAACTATTTTGGCTATTTTTGCAACAAAATTAGAACAAAAGAACATTAGATAATCCAGAAATAAGACTTTTAGTCTTTCAGAACGAAAGAATATAAGTCAATCCGTTTATTCTAATTGCCAGCAATTCTAATATATGTAAATTGTATTAAACAATAATGTGAAATAAGGAAAAAAGAAATATGAAACATGAACTACAGGAAATTGTTGCAGTAGTGAACAACAAGGGTGGAGTAGGCAAGACGGCTACTGTGCAGTCGCTGGCTTCTGGCATAGTCCGGTTGAATCACAATCTCAGGGTTCTGGTAATAGACTTAGACCCACAATGCAACCTCTCTTCGCTTTTCGGAGTGAGAGATAACGAATATGATAACATATACAACGCCATGTGCAAACAAAGTGGTGTGCCAGTCTACAAATGTAAAAATGGGGTATATGCAGTTCCAGGATCTGCTCAGATGGAAAATATAGAACAACACCTTCCAGGAGGCCCTTCACTGAGAGAACAGATGAAGAGCTACACGGTATTGCTGGGATGTTTGCAAGACAACGATTGCCATGACATGACAGGAGAAGGACTGAAAAACGTATTTGATGATTTCGACTACATTTTCATCGACTGTCCTCCAGCACTTTCCAAGAACACTTATAATGCTTTGGTTGCAGCGAGCAAGATTTTGATTCCTGTACAGATGGAAGCATTATCTGTCAAGGGAGTAAGTGAAGTACTCAGCGTAATGGATGAAGTGAAGGAGTTCCACATGAACGATAATTTGGAATTACTTGGACTCCTGCCAGTTATGGTAGATGAACGAACCAAGATTACCAAGCAGTTGAGCAAACTTTTAGGCGAAAAACATGGCGACTTAATTCTGCCTTGCCGTATCCGACGCTCAGTAAAGTTCCTGGAAGCTCAGGCACACGGACAAAGCATATTCGAATATGCACCTTACTCAAGTACAGGTATCGATTACGAAATTGCTATCAAGCGCATGTTCAACATCAAAATCTAATCTTGGTAGGGTAGGTTGAAACATGTAATAATAAAACAAAAGAAGATAAACTTATAAAATATAAGAATTATGGCTGTAGCAAAAAGAAATTTAGAAGAAATTGGTGAGTCTCTTGAAAATATGGGTATGAACGACCGACCAAGTTTATTAAACACAGAAATGGCAAAAAGCGAAGAGGATAAAAATATATCTAAAGGTGGTCGCAAGAGAAAAAGTTACTGGACTGCAGAGGAAAGACGCACCAGAACGAGTGTGGCTACATATCTTAACAAGGAAGAACTCCTTCTCCTGAAGATGAAATGCCTCTCAGATGATATCCCACAGGAAAACCTGCTCTACAATATCCTGATGGATTACTTGAAAAAGTAAGCAAACAAAAAGTAGTTATTAAAAGGGTGAAAACCACAAAACTGTTTACCTAAAAAAGCGCTAAGCTTAAAAATAAGGTATAAGTTCCTACAAAAACCACATTTTTGTTTACCAAAAGAATGATAATTATAGATTATTCTTTATAATAAATTATATATTTCTTATTTATTACAGAAAGTATAATAGCTTGATTAATAATGAGTTATATTTGAAATGGTAAATAGAAAAGTGGTTTTAGGTAAATAGGAATATGGTTTATGGTAAATAGCTTGGTGGTTTCGGGTAAATATTTATGTGGTTTTAAGTAAATAAAAAAGTGGTTTTAGGTAAACAACTTTGTGGTTTATGGTAAACAGAAATGTGGTTTTTATATGAGTGAACCAAAAGGAAACAAGAATCTGGTGTGGATTAACACACCTTTTTCGCTGACAAAATTGGATAAGCAATATACATTATTGCAACAAAACATATTGATGGTTGCAAGTACCCATCTGCAGAAGTATGTTGAAGAGTATTTTACCGAGAAGAGAGTGCTTGGAGATGCACGCTCCGACTATCTTTTCGAGAAAGGAATAGAGCATGCTGTTATGGAGATTCCGCCCATCAAAATAGACATCAAGGATTTTCAGGTATCAACGGAGTTTCATAATTATAAGAATCTGCGTGATACGCTGAAGAACGATATCCTCAACCTGTCGGTGCGTGTAAAGACGGATAGCAAGACAGAGAAGATACAGCACGTATTTTCAAACATCGAGATTCCGACAACGCAGAAAGGCTATACAAAGAGCGACGGTGAGAAAGTAGAACGCATCAAGGGTGAAGTAATACTTGAGATAGATCCAAAACTCACCATGAGCCTTTTTGACATGCGTCAGGGATATATTCACCATATCTCCATGATTGCTAAATATTCCAAGAAGGTTAATACACCTCGACTCTATATATATCTGCTTCGTCAGATGGGACTAGACAAGAGCTTGGATGTTAAGGTTGAGTTTTTGCCGATGAAACAGTATTTGGGTCTGGTAGAACTTGATGAACATGGCAATATTCTGCTTGACGACAAGGGGGAGCCTGTGATGAATAAATATCCTAAATTCTCGCAATTCAGAAAACAGGTACTCGATGTGGTAAGGGAAGATCTCAACAGAATGGCTAGTCGCAGTGAGACAGATATCGTATTTGATGAATTTTCTGAAGAAGACTTTATTTATCGGAACGGAAAGCATAAGGGAGATCCTGAATATGTTATCTTCCATATCAAGCGGACGGATGTAGGTATCAATCATATCGGAGATAAAGATGCAGATATTGCTCGTCGTCTGAATGAAAAAATAAACCGTAATAGGGGAAAGAAAACCTCTGATGATGCCACGCAGCAGGGAGATCTTTTTGCGCATGTATATCAGAATCCTGACAAGAAGATAGAAGTAGACACGACTCAAGGTTTTGAGCAATGGAATCAGTTTATTTCGATGGTACAGGATACCAGTCAGCAAGCCCTGTTGGGCAGATGCAAATTCATAGGAATCAAGAATGACAGATTCTGTATTGCTGCTAGTGATGATGATTTTGCTGCATTGAAAACATCGGGTCTTGAAAGGCTGGCACAAGAATTTTTTGACTGTGTCGGTTCATTCATGCCTGTATTCTATAGAGGCTAAGCAGAACAAGAAAGCAGAAGAGGAAGTAGGGGAGTACCGTACTTCCTCTTTTTGATAGTATGCAAAACCACATTTCTGTTTACCTACTTTTAAGAATGGCTTATCATCAAAACCACAAAACTGTTTACCTGAAATGTCATGTATATAATTCATTCCATTTTGAGGTTATATTAATTATTTACCAAATCCGTGTTATAATTTGATATGTAACAAGTTATATCATTTTTATATCAGTCTTTTATTCTTAGGTAAACAGTTTTGTGGTTTTTGGTAAACAGAATAGTGGTTTCTGGTAAACAAAATAGTGGTTTCTGGTAAACAGTTTTGTGGTTTTTATCTTGATAAGATACTATTTTTTATCTTATTCTATTTGAAATTAGGCACCTGAATACAATTTGAGTATGTGTATAACTATCAGTATATTAGTATGTTATGTGAAACGCCTAAAGGAGTTGTCTAGACATTTTGATTCTTTCTTTAGTAGCAACTGAATAAGAATTTAAAAACCACAAAACTGTTTACCTGGCAGAACGTTCATCGATTTTTCTCATAAACCACATTTCTGTTTACCTGTTTTTTTCATGAATTTAACTAGGTAAAAACCACATTTCTATTTACCTAAAGAGGAGCAACTGCTTTTTGCTAGGATAGGTAAACAGTTTTGTGGTTTCTGGTAAACAAAATAGTGGTTTTAGGTAAACAGTTTAGTGGTTTAGGTAAATAGAATAGTGGTTTAGGTAAACAAAAATGTGGTTTGTGCTACAAAATGCAGTGGTTTTTGGTAAACAACTTTGTGGTTTATGCGTAGTTTTGTGGTTTTAGGTAAACAGAAATGTGGTTTTCTCCTTATAGAGAATCAAATTCATAATTGTCTAATTGTAGAATTGACTAATTGACGGAAAAACTACAAGTAAGTTTCTTTTTTAGGTTATTATTTTGCCATTGAACTGCTTTCAAGTAAGTTCTCACCGCATTCACAAGTTCTATGGTGGTTATACCAGTCATGGCCCAACGTGAAACCAGAGCCATCAACTTTTGAGGTCAGGAATGAACTGTTTGCGCCTGATGGAAAACTCTTGCAAACTTTCAAGAAAAAATAGTGCCAAGAAAACCCAATGGTCTTTTAGCCTTTGGATTTTCTTGGCACAAAATTTAGCCTTAATCTGTTTCCTTATGTTTATGTAAACGGCTAACTATCTTGTAGCCTCTTCCGTATCTTTTGCCTTTTATTCCAATCAGTCCACCATTATAATAATTCAGAACTTCATTTTTATGGAGTCTTGATAGGGTGGTGTTGAAACAGTTTATCTTGAGAGTAGGATAGAGTTGCATAGTCTTATCAATAAGACTCTCTTTGGTTTGCGGGAGGGACTCCTCTGTTAAGACTTTTACCATCGTAGATGCCAAAGAAGGTTTGGAATTATCTTTCAGGATAGTCTTTTCTTTTTTCTTTTCCTTCTTCTCCTTCTTATGGTTATCTACAGTTGGAGTGGCAGTCTTTTTCTCTTCCTTCTTTGCCTGTTTGGCAAAGGATTCCGCATTGATGTCAAGCTTCAGTCCCAGAATTTCCGAAATGATGTTCTTGAGGACATAGATGAACAACTCGCTGTCTTTACTCTTGAGTGAGGTCTCTTGTTTCCAGTAGCGACTCTTGAAAGCAAGTTGGGTCAACTCTTCTATCTCCTGTTCTGAAATATCTTCTTTGTTAGCGAGACGTGCATTGGCCACATTGAGGAAAGAAGCAAAGGAGAAGGTGGAGAATTGGCTTGGAATTACGTATGTGAAAATATGATTGTTTTCTCCCTTTGCTGAAGGATGTTTGAGATTAATCATACTCATCCCTTTTACCAGAGCAATTAAAAAAGCCATGCTGGCGTATGAGAGATTTGTATTTTCAACCTCACAGATTCCTTTATAGTCGAGGTTCTTATCCGAGATAAAGTTCATGGTAAAAATACCATAGTTAGTCCATTCTGTAGAATGGAGCAACTGCTGGAGTGTGGGATCTTCTGGTGCACCCAAGCCTCTGTTAACGCTATCTATATAGCGACGCATTGTTTCTACTTCTTCCCATTGGAGAAGTGCATCATCTCCCGGCTCATGGTTTCTGATGCAGCCGATGGTTCCCAGTCTGATAACATCAGCAGAAGTTGAAGTTCGCAGGTGATTTGCGAGCTTGGCAAATAAATTAGGCATCCAGTCGAAATCATCAACCGGTGAATCTATATAATCTTCCTGATAGTGATTGTTATCAGTAAAATCTAAATCTTGATACATGCTATATTTTGTAAAAATATTGAATTCAAATCTTTCATTTGCAAAGGTAAGAAAAAATATTCTATTCTCCAAATTTTTGGCTAACTATTTGAACATCAGAGTATATTTTATGGTTTTGTTTGCAGAAAAATCACAAAAAATGGTCTTACATGTAAAAAAAGACAGACTTTTTAACAGTTTACAGGTCAAAAGGTGAGAAAGAATCTGTATTGATGTCTTTGAGAACCGCAAGGATGGAGTCATTAAGGTAGCGATATTTCCTGGTTAAACTAGAGAGGGTGGGGCATAACTCCATGACCCACCCTCTCTTGTTAAAATGCAATGTTCTGTAAATATTAAGCTTTACTGCCAGGAATGGCAGATACAATACCTTGGTGCATCATGCGCGATTTTTCCTTAGCCAATGCCTGCATGTCTACAGCCACATCGTCTTCATCCACGATTTCTACGCCAGTCATCGTTTCGATTACGTCTTCCATGGAAACCACTCCTCTCAGACATCCGTATTCATCCACGATGATAGAGATGTGTTCTCGTTTTTCCAACATCTTTTCCCATATCTGGTATAGAGATTCATCCTCGTTGAAGGAAAGAATCGGACGCATCAGCTCGGATAATCTGGTTTGGAACTCATCGTCTGAAACCAATTTGAGAACCATATCTTTCAATACGTATCCCACAATGATATCCTTATTGTTGTCATAGACGGGAATGCGTGAGAAATTCCATTCTTTCTGTTCGTAAAACTCCTTGGTAGTCAGATTCATGTTGGCTGATTCTACTACGATGGATGGAGTCATAACCTCCTTGGCCTTTACTCCTGCCAGGCGAATGCAGCTTTTGATGATCTTGCTTTCCGATTCGCGGAAGATGCCTTCTGTAGTACCTACGTCTACCATGGCCGATACCTCTTCGCGACTCACGGAAGCCTGGTGGTTCTTCGGAGTAAATACCTTAGTGATAAGTTCCGAAAGCAGTACCAAAGGATAGGTGATGAAGATGAGCACACGGATGATCTTGGTAGATGTCATGGCAAGAGAGCGCCAATATGAAGCTCCGATGGTTTTCGGGATGATTTCTGAAAGTACCAGAATCAACAGAGTGAGAATGGCGGAAATGATACCGAAGTATTCTTCGCCAAAGAGTTTCATTGACTCGGCTCCTACACCGGCAGAACCGATGGTGTGGGCGATGGTGTTGAGTGAAAGAATGGCACCCACCGGACGGTCTACATTATTCTTATACTGTTTCATCAGTGAGGCAGTCTTGCTGCCTTGATTCTCCTTCATCGAGATAAACGACATCGGAGTAGAAAGTAATACCGCCTCCAGGACGGAGCATAAAAAGGATAGTGACAGAGCACCTAAAAAATATAATATGATTAAACCCATGTAATTTTTAATTCGTTAATAATATGTTGTCTGAAGTAGAAATAACATATTATTTTCGAAAACAGCAATGGTAGATGTAATGGGGCACATTACATCTTGGTTTATTCAATATAAGTGTACTTGTAAATATCATCGCAATTATGTTTCAATTTTCTGCAAAGGTATTGATTTAAAAGAAAATTTGATACTTTTTTGTTGAATATTAGAATGTTTTAATATGTTTTTTCTAAAAGTTTGTTAGAAAAAGTAAGTTGTCTATGAAGGATAACTTACTTTTATATTCTTAAACGACTAAGAATTTCTTGAGAGCAAAAAGAAAGCCTTCACTCTTCTTTCATCCGTTTGTAATACGATGGTAATACACTTTAAATACCTTTGCAGCGGAAAAAGTATTACTGTGATTTTTTATAGGAAAGAAATGAATAAGGTATTTAGTTTTATTGCGATGGCATTTCTGGGATGCGGCTCTGTGGCTGCCCAGCAGGTGAATGCTTCTAACGTTCAGCGCCCCAAACTGGTAGTGGGCATTGTGGTTGACCAGATGCGATGGGATTATCTCTATCGCTATCAGAAACGCTATGGAGAAGGTGGATTCAAGCGATTGCTCAACGAGGGCTTCTCTTGCGAAAACACCCGAATCCCGTATGTTCCATCGGTTACAGCCATCGGTCATACTTGTCTCTATACAGGTAGTGTGCCTTCCATCCACGGAATCGCCGGAAATAACTTCGTAAAGAATGGTAAGAAGGTGTATTGCACGGATGATGAAACCGTGAAGCCGGTGGGCTCCAACAGTAAGGCGGGCTTGATGTCGCCACGAAATCTGTGGGTTACTACCCTTGGCGACGAGATGAAGATTGCATCCAACGGCAGAGCCAAGGTGGTGGGTGTGGCCTTGAAAGACCGTGCTTCCATCCTTCCTGCCGGACATAATCCGAACGGTGCCTACTGGTTTGATGATGAGAGCGGCAAGTTCATCACCAGTTCTTATTATATGAACCAGTTGCCAAAGTGGGTGGATGCTTTCAACAACCAGCATCTGCCTGATCGTTATCTTTCGGAAAAATGGAACACTCTCTATCCTAAAAATACTTACATCGAAAGTACGGAAGATGAGAACGAGTATGAGGATGGAATCCGCAAGGGCGTGAAGGCTACGCTGCCGCTCAATCTCCCTGCCCTTTATAAGAAATATGGTTATGAAATCATCAGAAAGACTCCTTTCGGCAATTCGCTGACGATTGATTTGGCAAAGGCGGCGATAGACGGCGAGCAGTTGGGTGCAGATGATGAAACCGACTTGTTGGCAGTAAGCTGCTCCAGCACCGATTATATCGGTCATCAGGTGGGAACGCATGCGGTAGAAACCGAGGATACTTATCTGCGACTTGACAAGGCGATATCCGATTTCCTGTCATATCTCGATGAGAAGGTGGGCAAGGGCAACTATCTGGTTTTTCTGAGTGCCGATCATGGAGCGATGAACAACGCCCGTTTCCTGCAAGACCGCCGCATTCCTGCGGGCAGCTGGGATGGTGATGCTGTGGCTGAGAAGCTGAACCAGACCTTGGCTCAGGAGTATCCGAATGTGGGTAATCTGGTGAAGACTGTGATGAACTATCAGGTGTTCTTCAACCGTAACATCATCAAGGAAAACAAGTTGGACTTCGTCAAAATCAAGCAGAGCGTGGTGGACGTGTTGAAGGAAGACAGCTGCGTGCAGTATGCCTGCGATATGGAGAAGACGATGACCGAGAGCATTCCTGAGGATGTGAAGATGCGTATCGTGAATGGTTACAACCGTGAGCGTAGCGGTGATGTGGCCATCGTATTGAAGCCGAATTATTATGCCCACGGCATGAAGGGAACCGATCATGGTGAGTGGAATCCATACGACACCCACATTCCATTGGTTTTCATGGGTTGGGGAATCCAGCATGGTGCAACCACCAAGCAGACTTTCATGACCGATATTGTTCCAACCATCGCCGCCCTGCTTCATGTTCAGGCGCCAAATGGTTGTGTAGGTCAGCCAATATTCTAGGCTTTATCATATTAACCCTATCTTCATTTTTCTCTAACATCTTTGAAATATGAATCTTATACCTTTGCACTCGGAAAGGGGCGATGAACAGCTTCGTGTAACATGCATCTGCCACTTTGCCAGCTGAATATTAGATGTTTTAAAGATGTAAAAAGAAAAATGAAGGTAATTTTTGTAATTCAAGGAGAGGGTAGAGGTCATCTCACCCAGGCGTTGGCGCTTAAGCAGATGCTTCTGCACGAGGGCCATGAAGTAGTAAAGGTTTTAGTGGGCAAGAGCAAGAACAGGGTGATTCCCGAGTTCTTCTTGAATCAGATAGGTACTCCTATCGAACTTTTCGACAGTCCTAATTTCTTGCCGTCTAAGGACAACCGTAAGTTCAATCTCTTACGCTCCCTGATTTACAACACGCTTCTTGCTCCCAGCTATCTTTCAAGTATCCATTTGATACGGAAGAATATCCAGGAGAGCGGAGCTGACATCATCATCAATTTCTACGAGGTGTTGTGCGGCATTACCTGTTCCCTTTTCCGTTTCGGAATCCCGGAGGTTTGCATCGGTCACCAGTACCTCTTCCTCCATCCCTCTTTCCAGATGCCTGGAAAGTATCCGGTACCAGAATCCTTATTGAAGTTCTTTACCCGCATCACCTGTATGGGAGCCACAGCCAAGTTGGCGCTCTCCATCCGTGACTACGAGGATGAGCCTGTGCACGGCATCAAGGTGGTTCCACCGTTGCTCCGCCAGGAAGTCAAGACCATTATCCGCCATCATGGCGACTACATCATGGGCTATATGCTGAATGCCGGCTTTGCCGAGGATGTAAAGGCGTGGCACGAGAAGCATCCCCATACCCGTCTCCATTTCTTCTGGGATCAGCCAGATGCGCCCGAAGAACTGAAGGTGGATGATACGCTCACCTTCCATCGCATCAACGACGAGAAGTTCCTCAAGATGATGGCAGGTTGCAAGGCTTTCGCCACCACCGCTGGCTTCGAAAGCGTCTGTGAGGCACTCTACATGGGCAAGCCATGCATGCTGATTCCGGCTCATGTGGAGCAGGAATGTAATGCGATAGATGCCGAAAGAGAAATGGCTGGCATAGTGTGCGAGGATTTCGATATCGATAAACTGAAGGCTTTCGCCCGTGATTATGAGGAGGATGTGGAGTTCAGAATGTGGGAGAACCATGCTGAATGCCGAATCGTTGCCGCCATAGAAAACGCTTACGATACTTATTATCATAGAAAGGAGAACCAGGCTTATGAAGAAGAAAATGATTCCATTGTTGCTGCTTCTTCCCTTGTTGTTCCTGCTCGCCGTGTATGGCAAGGATAGCAAGAAGGAGGAGTCGCGAGTGGTAGTGATTGCCATTGATGGTTTGAGATGGCAGGAGGTGTTTGAGGGTGTCAGGCGCGACAGTCTGATGCCGTTTCTCTGGGAGATGGGCAGGAAGAAAGGCTGCATGATTGGCAATCGCAACCGGAAATCGAAGATGGAGGTGGCCAACGGCATCTGGAAATCCTATGCCGGATATAGCGAGATGCTCTGTGGCGTAACCGATGATGAGCACATCTTCGACAACCGCAAGCAGTATAATCCCAACCGCTCGGTTCTGGAATTGGCTGAGGCTTGTTCTGAGTATAAGGATCGGGTGAATGCCGTGGCGAGTTGGGATGTGATTCCTTATATCCTGAATTATCGCAGAAGCGAGTTGCCGGTGGATTTCCGCTCTCCTCACAGGGTGAGCAAGCAGGTTAGAAATGATAGTGTGACTTTGAACCGTGCCTTAAAGACCCTCAAGGAGAAGCATCCCAAGCTTCTCTTCGTAGAGTTTTGCGAGACCGATTATTATGGGCATCATGGCAAATGGAAGGAGTATCTGAATGCTGCCCATCAGAACGACCAGTTTATTCGACAGTTATGGGAATGCTGCCAGCAGGACCCATTTTACAAGGGCAACACCACCTTTCTTATCACCTGCGATCATGGCAGGGGAGAAAGCCTGGGAGTTCACGCCAACCGTGGCGAAGTTGATTCCAAAGCTTCCTGGGCGGAACATGGCAGAAGAATTAAGGGCAGCAATCAGACCTGGCTGGTGGCTTTCGGAAAAGACATCCAGCATCTGGGAGAAATGGAAGGGGGCAGAACCATCTACACCAAGCAGGTGGCTCCTACCATCGCCAGCATCCTGAAGGTTCCGTTTACGAATGATGATAATCAACAGCCGGAGGCTTCGCCGATTTATAAGATTCTCAAATAGAAGATTTATAAGATTCTCACATAGCTTTTTATTTAGCAAGAATAGGATAATAACAATAAGATTTACAGATTATGATAGGATTGTTCAATGAATGTTTTCCACCCGTTATGGATGGCGTTTCACTCACGGTAAGCAATTTGGCTCGCTGCTTTTATCAGCAGGGCAAGGACGTGGCGGTGGTAACTCCTGAAATGCCAGGACTCGATGAGTCTCAGCTTCCTTATTCCTTATTCCAGTATCGCTCGTTCCCGGTTCCCGGTCGCCATCCTTACCGTTATGGCTTTCCATCGCTCGATTTCAAGTGCCAGAAGCAGGTAGCTGCTCTGAATTTTGAAATCTTACATGCCCATTGTCCTTTCTCTTCGGGTGATTTTGCCCTGAAGACGGCTCGCAGGATGGGGATTCCATTGGTGGCAACCTTTCATTCCAAATATCGTGACGATTTTGAGAGAGTAATTCCCAACAAGGCTCTGGTGGATTATCTCGTGGGCAAGGTAGTGAAGTTTTACGAGAGCGTAGATGAGGTTTGGGTGCCTCAGGCTTCTGTAGGCGAAACCTTGCGCGAATATGGCTACAAGGGAACCTTCGAGGTGGTGGATAACGGAACCGAATTTGCCGATGTGCCTTATACCGAGGAGATGAAATGGGCAGCCAAGAAAGAGCTTTATGTGGCTGTAGATGAACCTCTGCTCCTTTTCGTGGGCCAGCATATCTGGGAGAAAAACGTGAAGCTAATCATCGAGGCATTAGCTAAGGTGAAGGATTTGCCTTATCACGCCCTTTTCGTGGGCGATGGTTATGCTAGAGCTGATATGCAGACGATAGCCGCAAAGCTCGGCTTGTCGGGAAACAGCGATTACCGCAAGGATAAGATTACCTTCTTCGGAAGTGTGCAATCCCGGGAGTTGATGCAGATGATCTATACGGCAGCCGATCTCTTTCTCTTCCCATCCATCTACGATAATGCCCCTCTGGTGGTAAGAGAGGCTGCTTCGCTTCATACGCCTTCTATCGTGGCAAGGGGCAGCAATACGGCAGAAATCATCAAGGATGGAATCAACGGATTCCTCTCGGATAACGACGTAACTGCCTTTGCCAATCGACTCCGTTATATTCTGGAGCGCCCAACCATTATTTCCTGGGCTGCAAAGGGAGCTGCGGAGACTCTGGTGCGCTCTTGGGAGGACATTGCTGTAGAAGTTTTGGACAGATATCAGCATTTAATTGACAGACAACAAAATAGATTAGCCATTTAATCGTTATATTACTATATATAATAAGGTATAGTTTTATTTTGAGAGTAATATGAAAAAATGGCATTTATGGTTGGCGGCTTCCATCGGACTGGTGGTCATCGTTGGAATGATGATTCGGGAGTTTGATGTGGAAGTTCTGAGCAGGATAGATTTGTCTCCCAGGTTCTTTCTGGGGGTAGTAATGGGCGTGTTGCTCTTTGCGGTCCAGAATCTGATGCTCACCCTCCGTTTCCGTCATCTCTGCCAGCGTAAGTTATCCGTAGCCGAGGCGTTCCGCATCAATGTGCTCTGCGAGTTTACTTCTGCCGTCACTCCTTCGGCGGTGGGGGGAAGTGGTTTGGCTTTTGTCTATCTCAATCGCGAGGGAGTTTCTATGGGCAGAAGTATCTTCACCATGTTTGCAGCCCTGCTGGCTGATGAGGCTTTTCTTGCCATCAGTTGCGTGTTGCTCTATTTCTGTGTTCCATCGCATCTCTTGTTCAGCTTGGCTGATGGAGTGGGGATTTCTGTGGATGCTACGAACGAATGGATTAAGGGCGGAGTGCAGGTTATCTTCATCGTCAGCACCCTTATCGTTGCTGTCTGGACGGCCATCCTCTACCTCTTGTTGTTGCATCGTCCTCAGATTCTGGGCTGGGTATTGAAGGGATGCTGCAAGATTCCTTTCCTTCGCAGATTCCTGCCCAAGGTAGAGAAGTTTTCCGAGGAGATGACGATGGCTTCGGAGGAGGCAAAGCTGGAGGGCGGAAGATTCTGGCTGCAGCTGATGGGTTATACTTCCCTGGCGTGGCTGTCGAGATTTGCCATCGTGGTAGCTATTCTCATTGCCTTCCATTGTCAGGGCAACATGCTGGTGGCTTGGTGCCGCCAATGGGTGATGTGGATGATTTCCATTCTGAGTCCTACGCCTGGCGGAAGTGGCGTGGCAGAGTTGATGTTCCGCCTTTATTATGCCGATTTCCTGCCCGATGCCTCAGTAGCCATCCTTGCCGCCATGCTCTGGCGCGCCATCTTCTATTACCCTTTCCTGGTGATGGGCACCCTGGTCTTGCCGAAATGGATTGCTAGAAACTGACATAGAGTCGGGCACTGAGCGCCGTGAAATCTCCATTGTCGTTTTTGATGTATTGGAACGATGGCTGAAGGGAGATGGATTCCGTCAGCTGTCTTTTCCATGTTACTTCCAACGAATATTCCGAACCCTGCTGGAAGCGGGCGTACTGGCCCGACTGGCTCGCTCCTTCCTCCACGACCGCTTGCTCATCGTATTGGAAGGTTTTGACATCTTCCATCAGCTCAAGAACATCACGCATGTGATGACCTCGGATGTCATCACCAACACCCGCACCAACGTGACACCACCCTACGCCATGATTTGCGGAGTGTATAGATTGAATTAGAAGAAAGTTAGCAATAAGGACAAGGTACATTGGTTTTAGCGCCAATGTACTTTTTTTGTTTTGCCTTCGCATTTAGTCTTCACATTTTCCTTCATCATTTTGAAACAATTCATTCTTCTCATTGTATCATTCTTGCATAAAGTCTGTAATCTAGAACCCGTACCTTTGCACCCGAAAAGATAATATCCATAAAACTAGATGAGAAGAATGAAAAAAAGTAATGTAATCAGAAAAGGTGGATTGTTCATGATGACCATGAGCCTCTGCGGCACCACCTTGGCTGGCACCCCAGAACTGGAAGGTAACGCCACCAGCAGCAACAGCGTAAAGCCACATCGCATCCTTGTGATAGGCATGCTGGATAACGTAAAGTCCAACTATTTCGTAACCGATATGTTGGCAGAGAACACCCATATCCAGGAAGACAGCGTTTGCTATATATATAATAAGGTGATAGAGGACAACCTGGCACAGATGGCACAGAAGACCAAATCGCCTTACACCTTCGTCTATGGCAAGGATGTGCAGGACAATAACCAAGAACTCTTGGATGACATCCAGACCACCGGTGAGGCAGAGAACCAGTCTTCAGACCTCGCCTTCGTCAACAGCAACAAGTTGAAGGGAATGCTCGAACAGGCAGGAGCCGACTATCTCTTGCTCCTCGATTCCCACTATCTGAAATATCAGGAAGAGCCTTTCAAGACCATCTTCCACTACGTGAACTACTCGCTCTATGATGCCAACAAGAAGAAGTTGGGACAGGGCAGCAACTACTTCACCTCCATCAATCCTCAGACAGAGCAGCAGATGATCAAGTCGAGCAAGAAGAGCACGGCAAAAATGCTAGAGGATTTGGAAAGCAAGCTGAAGAAATAACTTGTATAAGTACAAGTGAGACAACAACATAAAATCAATAGAAGATGAATACGTATCGCATGGTCGCCACTGCCATTGTGGCGACTTGTAGCACCGTAAGCCTTTTTGCGCAAAACACACGTGCTACTGTAACAGGAAAGATTGTAGATAACACCAACGAGCCTGTCATAGGTGCCTTGGTAACAGTAAAGAATGAGTCAACAGGATTCTCCCTCTCTGCCACCACTGGCGCCGACGGAACCTACACCATCCGTGAGGTTCCATTGGGAACTCCTTATACCGTAACAGCCAAATACATAGGCTATGGCGACCAGAAGCGCACTGGCTACTCCCTCAACCAGGGTGATATGCTGCGCGTGGATTTCACCATGACCGATGAGAGCCAGGAGTTGAAAGCTGTGGAAGTGGTAGCCAACTCGCTCAAGAAGAACGTTGCCAACGAGGGTGCCTCTACCAGCATTTCGGCACAAGACATTCAGAAGTTGCCAGTCAATGGTCGCAACTTCACCTCCCTCATCGACCTCTCTCCTCTGAGCAACGGCATGAACCTCAGTGGTCAGCTCGCCTCATCCACAGGTTTCAACATCGATGGCATGTCATCCAAGAATCCTATCTCCGGTGGTGCTGCCAACACCCGAAAAGGCAGTCCATACGCCATGACGATGGAAGCCGTGAGAGAGTTTAAGGTGGTAACCAATGCCTACGACGTAACTTACGGACGTGCAGGTGGCGGTTTGATCAATGCCGTAACCCAGTCGGGTACCAACACCCTGAAAGGTTCCGCCTTCACTTATCTCCGCACCGACTGGCTCGCCAGCCAATACGACATCCTCGGCAACAAGCGCACCTCTGATTTCTCCACCTACCAATATGGTTTCTCTCTCGGTGGACCAATCATCAAGGACCGCTTGCACTTCTTCGTGGCATGGGACCACCAGCAGGACACCAAGCCACTCCGCATCGCCGACATCCACGGCACAGCCGATGAGTCTCGCTACAACCTCTCCCAATCCACTCTGGATGCCTTCACCCAGATAGCCAAGGATAAATATGGATTGCCAGACCAGCCAGAGTATGGTTCCTTCAACAAGAAGTCGAGCACCAACTCCGTGTTTGCACGCATCGACTGGCAGATCAATCCTACCAACCTGCTCAGTGTTCACAACAACCTGAACATCAACAAGCAGCCATACAGCCAGGGCGACAACACCACCATCAACTTCTTGGAGTCTTACTCTGACTGCAACACCACCGACAACAGTCTGATGGCATCTCTCCGTACCGTATTCGGTCCTAAGATTACCAACGAGGCGAAGGTGCAGTGGATGTACTCGATGGAGGAGACCAAGGCCAACGGATTGCTCCCTAACGGCACCATTCCTCGTGCCATCGTGCAGAACGTTGCATCAGAGGTGGATGGCAAGACATTGATGACCAACATTCAGATTGGTGGCCAGCGATTCACCCCAGAAAACTTCCACGACAATGTTTATCAGTTAGTAGACAACCTCCTCATCAATGCCGGCAAGATCAATTATACCGTAGGTTTCGACTTGATGTATTCTCATCTCTCCTCTCTCTACGGCAGTGAGACCAACGGCAGATTCTACTTCAACGGTTTGGAGGGCTTCAACAACATGACCCCTTATCGCTACGCCCGTGATGTATATATGGTGGATGGCGAGGACAACCAGAAGGTGACCCAGCGCATCGTCAATGCCGGCATCTACGGACAGATGCACACCCAGTTGTTCCCAGGCTTCGACCTCACAGCCGGCGTGCGTATCGACAATGCCTCTTATCTTGACCACGGCAACTACTATGAGCCTGCCGACCATCTGCTCGGTGTGAGAACCGACAAGGGCATCGGACTCTTTTTGGTTCAGCCAAGATTGCAGTTACAGTGGGATATCAACAACAAGCATACAGACATCTTGAAGCTCGGTGGCGGTATCTTTGCATCCGACATCAACAACTATGCCACGGTCAACAGCCAGGTATTCGATGGTAGCCGCATCGTAACCATCGACACCCAGGATGCCAACTTGATACCAACCCCTAACTTCCCAAGTTATCGCCAGGATCCATCCACAGCACCAGGCAGCGACCTGCTGAAGAATCCTAACGTAGAGAAGTTGGTTACCATCAACTGCAACAAGTCTGGTTCCAAGGTGCCTACCATCTACAAGGCAAACATCTCTTACACCCACTACTTCAACGACCGATTCAAGATGGGAGTGGCAGGCTACATGACCTTGGCACGCCACAACTACCTCTACTTGGACCGCAACATGGTGGACGAGCCATACTTCCGCTTGGAGAACGAGGGCGGCAGAGGCGTTTACGTACCAGCCAACACCATCGACAGCAAGGGAAACACCAACTGGCTCGAAGGCAGAAAGACCAAGGAGATAGGTAGAGTATTGGAGCTCAACACCATCGGCAAGGTGAACCAGTTTGCCTTCGTAGTGGATGGCAGCTGGAGATACTTCAAAGACGGATTCCTCTCATTCAGCTATACATGGAACAGCGTGAAAGACAACAACACCTACAACGGTGACGTGGCCAACACCTCTACCCTCGTGAAGATGGTGAAGGACGACCCACGCGACATGAGCCAGTTGGCTTACTCCAACAACCAGTTCCGCCACAAGTTGGTAGTCTATGGTACAGCACCTACCTTCTGGGGCATCCAGGCTGGCATCCGCTTCTCAGGCATCGGCGACACACGCTATTCCACCATCGTGGGTGGCAATGTAAATGGTGACTTCGTATCCACCAACGACCTCGCCTTCATCTTCGACCCTAACGACCCTAGCACCGACGCAGGCATCCGCAAGGGCTTCGAGGACTTGATGGCAAACCCTAAGGTGGAGAAAGGCTTTAAGGAATATCTTCAGAGCCACTATGGCAAGATGGCAGAGCGCAACGGTGGAAGCAACGGTTTCTATGGCACCTTCGACCTCCACTTGGAAAAGACCTTCAAGCTCTATAAGACCCATGCCTTGGAGGTAGCTCTCGACATTTTCAATGTTGCCAACCTCTTGAACAAGGATTGGGGTGTAGGCAGAAACCTCTCTACCGTGCCTCTCTATTACATCACTGGTTTCGACCAGGAGAAGAAGCAATATAAGTATGCTGTCAACACCAATGCAGGCGTGGCTAGTGGCAATGGAAATCCTTACCAGTGCCAGCTTAGTGTAAGATACAAATTCTAAGAGCTAGCTTAGAAGAAAGAATGTTTTTAAAGATTCATGAAGATTATGAAAAAGATCAGTATGATATTGTGCGGAATGATGCTGTTGGCATCTTCCGCCATGGCTCAAGTAAAAGTTATCGCTCACCGTGGATATTGGAACAGTCCAGGTGCAGCACAGAATACCATCGCCTCCATGCAGAACGCCTACAAGGTGGGCTGCTGGGGCAGCGAGTTTGATGTTCACATCACCACCGACGGCATGGTAGTGGTCAACCACGACGATGACATCCAGGGCGTGATTATCGAGGATGCCAAGTATGACGACATCAAGAACATGAAACTAGCCAATGGTGAGACCCTCCCTACTCTGAAGCAATACTTGGAAGCTGGCAAGAAGTTAGCACCGATGCAGCTCATCCTGGAGATCAAGGCTCATCAGACACCAGAGCGCGAAGACCGTTGCATCAAGGCTTGCCTCGACTTGGTGAAGGCTGCGGGTATGGAGCAGCGTGTGGACTACATCTCGTTCAGTATGCATGCTTGCGAGGAGGTTCTCAAGCAGAATTCGCAAGCCAGAGTTTATTATCTGGGCAGCGATGTGGCTCCAGAGGTCATCAAACAGAAGGGCTTCGCTGGCATCGACTACTATGGTGCAGCTTTGGCAAAGAATCCTCAGTGGATAGAAGAAAGCCACAAGCTTGGGATGAAGGTGAATGCCTGGACCATCACCGAGCTGAAGGACATTCAGAAGACTCTTGCTTCTAGTGTGGATTTCATCACGACCGATAAGCCTGAGGTGGCTAAGAAGTTGGCAGAAGGAAAATAGTAGTATACTTAATATTTTAGCGGCAATAAGGTGGATAGAATCTTACCTTATTGCCGCTATCATTTTTATTCTTCAGGAAAATCTACTGTATCAAGAAGATAAGCTATTTTATCTTTTAAATCTGATATATCATTTTGAATTGTCTTCCATAAATCAATTGGCTCTATCGTATAATACCCGTGAACTAGCACATGTCTCATGCCAACCATTGCAGTCCATGGAATCTGCGGATGCTCTGCACGAAATTCCTTAGTGAGCATGTATGATGCTTCACCAATAATCTCAACAAGTTTGACAAAACCATAAAAAATAACAGGGTCGCTCTTCGCAGTTTCGAAGTCATACTTGTCTTTATACTCTAACAATGTAGTGCATGCTTGAAGGATATGTTCAAGTCTACCCTTGTCTCTAACTTTTTCTCTCATAAATCAATAATTTATCACGGTTTGCTGTTTTTTGTGCAAAAGGAAGGAGTCTTCCTTCTTCTACCAAGTCAACAGGTTTTTTGATGATGTCTTCTAATGATACCATAATTTTAGCGATAGTCATTAGAGAGAAATCATCACTTCTATCATATCTCACCAGCAAATCGACATCACTCTTCTCTGTCTCCTCCCCTCGTGAGCATGAACCAAAGAGCCAAGCTTTGGTGATAGGCTGGCTGGAAAGATACTGCTGTATCTTTGGTATCATTTCCTGTACATTCTTGCTAATCATAAGCGATATTGTTTGATTTACGCCACAAATATACTACTTATTTCATTAATTACGCTCACTATCTTTCACTTTTTAGTATGAATTAACTCTAAATTGAGAAAAAAGATGTATCTTTGCAGTAGATAAGCTGCATTCGGCAATTTGAAAGTAAACTTTCTTTGCGCTCATTTGCATTATCTTTGCAGTAGATATTACAACGAAACAAACAAAACAACAATTTAAGAATAGCAAGATACGGATATGGATTATAACATGATTGGCACCGCATGGTCGCTGCTTCCTCCTATCATCGCCATTGCTTTGGCGCTGAAAACCAAGGAGGTATATTCTTCTCTCTTCATCGGCATCGTATTGGGTGCCGTGCAATACTGCATCTCCATGGGCACGGGATTTGAGGGATTCCTGGTGCACCTCACCAATCATACCGTGGGCGAAGGCGATGATGCCAAGGCTTATGGCATGATTCACTGCCTCTCTGACCCTTGGAACGTGGGCATACTGGTATTCCTCGTGGTATTGGGCAGCATCGTATCGCTGATGAACAAGGCGGGTGGTTCGGCAGCTTTCGGTCGCTGGGCTTCCAAGCACGTGAAGACGAAGATGGGCGTACAGATAGCCACCATATTATTAGGTATACTGATCTTCATCGACGATTACTTCAACTGCCTCACCGTTGGCTCGGTGATGCGACCTATCGCCGTGCGCAATGGCGTGACGAAGGAAAAGTTGGCTTATCTCATCGACTCCACGGCAGCTCCGGTCTGCATCATCTCCCCTATCTCCAGTTGGGCGGCAGCCGTATCGGGCTTCGTGTCGGGCGGCGAGAACGGACTGGCTCTCTTCTGCAAGGCGATCCCCTTCAATTTCTATGCTTTCTTCACCATCATCTTCATGTTTGGCATCGTACTGCTGGGCTTCGACTTCAAGGCGATGAGCAAGTATGACGCAAGACTGAAAGAATGGTACGAGCGCACGCAGGGTGGCAAACTGGATGAGGTGAGCGATACCAAACTGCATGTGGTGGAACATGGCGTGGGCGCCCAGAAGGGCGAGGACAGCCAGAAGAGCAAGGGCTCAGTATCCGACCTTGTGATACCTATCGTGATGCTCATCATCTTCTGCATGGCGGGCATGGTGTATTCAGGCGGATTCTTTGATGCAGCCAATGAGAACTACCTGGACTTCGTAGAGGCTTTCGCAGCAAGCAATGCCTCCGTGGGATTGGTCATCGGCTCGCTTGCCTCCTTCATCCTCACCGTGATACTCTTTGTATCCAAGAAGACCTTGCCATTCAATGATGCCATGAGTAGCCTCATCAAGGGTTTTGAGGCGATGGTGCCAGCCATCCTCATCCTGACGCTTGCCTGGACTTTGAAGAGCATGACCGACTCACTGGGCGCAGCCGAGTATGTTTCGGGCGTAGTGGCAAGCAGTGCGGCAGGACTGCAACAGCTCTTGCCTGCCATCATCTTCATCGTGGCAGCCTTCCTTGCTTTTGCCACGGGTACGTCTTGGGGCACATTTGGTATCTTGATACCTATCTGCATCGCCGTGTTCCCAGAGGCTGATCCACTGCGCATCATCTCCATCTCCGCTTGTATGGCAGGAGCCGTATGTGGCGACCACATCTCTCCTATCAGCGATACCACCATCATGGCTAGTGCGGGAGCCGAGTGCAAGCACGTGCATCATGTTTCCTCCCAGTTGCCATACGCCCTGACCGTAGCCATTGCATCATGCCTCACCTTCGTCGTGGCAGGTTTCACCCACTCGCTGGGCATGGTGACGAGCGCCATCATCTCTTGGATTTGCGGCATGATCTTACTAGGTGGAGCACTGATGGTGCTCAGAAGCCGAAAAGATGCCACTTCTGCTACGGAAAGAGGGCAGATTTAGTTAAAAACAACTAAAGGAAAGAAAAAACTTTCTAATTTGCTTGCAAAATTGGAATAATTTCAATATCTTTGCAATGTGATTAAAAATAAGAGGATTAGAAAGCCTATAAGAATCTTCTTTTTATCACACAGAGATTAGAACAAACATATTAACAACTTTAATACATAAACATTATGAAAGAATTGAAAGGTACTAAGACCGAGAAGAATTTGCAGGAAGCATTCGCAGGTGAGTCACAGGCTCGTAACAAATATACATACTTCGCATCCAAGGCTAAGAAGGATGGCTATGTTCAGATAGCTAACATCTTCGAGGAGACTGCTGCTAACGAGAAGGAGCACGCTAAATTGTGGTTCAAGTATCTGGAGGGCGGTGCTATCCAGGATACAGAGAAGAACCTGGAGGCTGCTGCGAATGGTGAGCACGATGAATGGACAGACATGTATCCTCGTATGGCGAAAGAGGCTCGCGAAGAAGGTTTCGAGGAGATTGCAGCTAAGTTTGAGATGGTTGCTGAAATCGAGAAGCATCATGAGGAGCGTTATCGCAAGCTCTTGAAAAACGTACAGGACAAGCTCGTCTTCTCTCGTGACGGCGACTGCATCTGGCAGTGCTCTAACTGCGGTCATATCGTAGTAGGCAAGCAGGCTCCAGAGGTTTGCCCAGTCTGCAACCACCCACAGAGCTACTTCCAGATTGAAGCACAGAATTACTAATTCTTGCTTGAGACGAAATATCTAACAGAACATATATAAATAAGAGAGGGTGTGTCATGGCCTTATGACACACCCTCTTTTTATGATTTAGCTTGAACCATTTCCAACATGATTTCTATCAACCTTGGAACACCATACTGTTCTATCTCGTCCTCTTTCACCCAGATATAATCATCAGGGAGCAGGGGGCGGGTTTCTATTTCCTGCAGATAGAAGTCGGCAAGGAGGATGCGATGGGTAAGTACATGCTTCACATCCTTAGCCAGGAGAAGAGGATTATGGACAAAGGCAGGCAGTTGCGGAGCATCTGATGCGTTATATGGTTCCCACAATCCCTGCCAGATATCCCCCTCGCCGCGACGGTGGATAGCCACTTCGCCTTTACACCTTATATATATATAGGAGAGATGACGCGTTTTCACCTTCAGTGTCTTGTTCTTCACCGGCAACTCCTCTACCCTTCCTGTTCTCAAAGCTTCACAGGTTTCGGCAAGCGGACAGACAAGACATTTTGGAGATTGGGGAGTGCACTGAATAGCTCCGAAATCCATCATGCCCTGGTTATAGGCAGCAACAGGCGATAATGCTGTATCAGAAAGTTGCTGAGCAGACGAAGCAGGCAAGAGTGATTGAGCCAACGCAGCAAACTCTTTTTTCCCCTGCGTTGAGTTGATAGGAGTATCTATTCCGAAGTAACGTGAAAGAACCCGGTACACATTGCCATCTACTACTGCCGCCGGAATATCAAAGGCAAAAGAACCGATGGCTGCTGCAGTATAATCGCCCACCCCTTTCAGGGCTTTGATACCTTCAAGCGTATCAGGGAAATGACCGAGCTCTACTATCTGTTTGGCAGCAGCATGAAGGTTGCGGGCTCGCGAGTAATACCCCAATCCCTGCCAGAGTTTCAAGACATCATCCTCGCTGGCAGCAGCCTTGAACTTTATGAATAGTTTTTCGGCTGTCATTATCC